>ENA-ORXM01002059-ORXM01002059.1-marine-metagenome-genome-assembly--contig:-NODE-2059-length-25084-cov-13.348183_pt1 | contig 25084 bp, 22 predicted proteins | sample MGYA00237867_ERZ511480 | MGnify/ENA primary metagenome ERZ511480 (study PRJEB26309, sample SAMN06266103) | marine metagenome | isolation source: Algal blade | place: United Kingdom:Sidmouth, United... | reverse complement strand
TTACCATGATCAACGTGACCAATCGTGCCAATATTTGCATGCGGCTTATTCCGCTCGAACTTCTCTTTTGCCATGTCTAGGCTCCTCTTTCTCTCTGAGGTTAAACTTTAATCAGGGGCGCGATTTACGCGCCGCCCAACTTTGAAATTACTTCGTCTGCAACCGCCTGCGGTGTGCCCGCATAGTGGTCAAATGTCATTGTAAACTGCGCACGGCCTTGCGTTTTAGAGCGCAGATCATTCACGTAACCGAACATATTCGCAAGCGGCACCATGGAATTGATGACGTTGGCATTGCCGCGCATCTCAGTGCCTTCGATCATGCCGCGGCGTGAGTTCAGGTCGCCAATAACGTCGCCCATATACTCGTCCGGTGTCACAACTTCGACCTTCATGATTGGCTCAAGAAGCTTGAGCTTCCCCTCAACCTTGATTTGACGGAACGCAGCGCGCGCCGCGATTTCAAACGCCATCACAGACGAGTCAACATCATGGTAGGCCCCGTCATAAAGCTCAGCTTTAAAATCGATGACCGGGAAACCGGCCAAAAGACCCGTTTCCGCCATGGTGCGAATGCCTTTTTCGACACCCGGAATATATTCACGCGGCACGTTACCACCCACAACTGAGTTCTCGAAGACAATGCCTTCACCCGGCTCAAGCGGTTCGAAACGAATCTTCACGCGGCCAAACTGACCGGAACCACCGGACTGTTTCTTATGCGTGTAGTCAATATCGACAGGATTCGCGAGCGCTTCACGGTAAGCCACTTGCGGCTGACCGATATTCGCTTCAACGCCAAATTCGCGCTTCAGACGGTCCACGAGGATGTCCAAGTGAAGCTCGCCCATACCCGCCATGATGGTCTGACCGGATTCATGATCCGTCGAGACGCGGAAGGATGGATCTTCAGCCGCCAAACGCTGGAGGCCAACGCCGAGTTTCTCTTGGTCCGCTTTTGATTTCGGCTCAACCGCGATTTCAATCACAGGCTCAGGGAAAATCATACGCTCAAGAATAACAGGAGACGCAGGATCGCACAAAGTGTCACCCGTTGTTGAGTTCTTCAAAGACGCCACAGCGATAATATCGCCGGCATAAGCCTCTTTAATGTCTTCGCGGTCGTTGGAATGCATCATCATCATGCGGCCAACACGCTCCTTTTTCTCTTTAACTGTATTCAACACAGTCGAGCCCGATGTCAGAACACCGGAATAAAGACGACAGAACGTTAGTGAGCCAACGAATGAATCGTTCATGATTTTAAACGCGAGCATGGAAAGCGGCGTGTCATCAGACGCGGGACGCGTTGTTTCTTCGCCGGTCTTGACGTCGATACCCTTAATCGCAGGAATATCGAGCGGTGAAGGCAGGTAAGATACAACAGCGTCGAGCAGAGGCTGAACACCCTTGTTCTTAAACGCCGTGCCGCAGAACACAGGCACAACCTTATTAGCAATCGTAGCCTCACGCACAAGACGCGTGATAGTCTCGACATCAGGCATTTCGCCTTCGAAATACTTCTCCATGACTGCGTCATCCATGTCGGCAACAGCCTCGATGAGCGCTTCGCGATATTCAGCCGTTTTTGCCTTCATTTCCTCAGGCACTTCAACCGTGTCATATTTTGCGCCCAGCTCTGTATCGACAGGCCATGTGTAGGCGACGTTTTTCACGAGATCGACAACACCAACAAACTGATCTTCAGCACCGATTGGAAGCTGCATTTCCAGCGCATTGCCGCCAAGGCGGTCTTTGACTGACTGAACAGACGCGAAGAAGTCAGCGCCGATTTTATCCATCTTATTGATGAAAATCATACGCGGGACGTTATATTTGTCAGCTTGACGCCAAACAGTCTCTGTTTGCGGCTCAACACCGGCATTGGCATCTAGAAGCGCAACCGCGCCGTCCAAAACACGCAAGGAGCGCTCAACTTCAATCGTGAAGTCAACGTGACCCGGTGTGTCAATAATGTTCAGACGCTTATTGTCCCAGAAACAGGTTGTCGCCGCAGAGGTGATCGTAATGCCACGCTCTTGCTCTTGCTCCATCCAATCCATGGTGGCGGCGCCGTCATGCACTTCGGCAATCTTATGGTTCTTACCAGTGTAGTAGAGAATCCGTTCAGTACATGTTGTTTTGCCCGCATCAATGTGGGCCATGATACCGAAGTTCCGGTAGTCTTTGAGATCGTATTCGCGAGCCATGACAGCAGTCCTAGGAGTAAGTAAAAGTTACCAGCGGTAATGCGAGAACGCACGGTTGGCTTCCGCCATCTTATGCGTGTCTTCGCGTTTTTTGACGGCAGTGCCGCGGTTATTGGAAGCATCGAGAAGCTCACCCGCGAGACGCTCGCGCATGGTGTTCTCATTACGGGCGCGTGACGCCTTGACGAGCCAGCGAATGGCCAAAGCCTGACGACGCTCAGGACGAACCTCAACAGGGACCTGATAGGTCGCGCCGCCAACTCGGCGGGAGCGAACCTCAACAGCCGGCTTGATGTTCTCAAGGGCGTCATGGAAAACAGTGAGCGGCTCGGTCTTAGCTTTGTCTTGGACAATATCCATAGCGCCATAGACGATGGATTCAGCCGTAGACTTTTTACCATCAAGCATGATGGCGTTCATGAATTTAGCCAGGATCAAGTCTTGAAACTTAGCATCCGGGAGAATTGTGCGTTTCTCAGCGCGGTGACGACGTGACATGTATCAGTCTCCTTACTTAGGACGCTTCGCGCCGTATTTCGAACGACGTTGCTTACGATCTTTGACGCCTTGAGTATCCAAGACACCGCGAAGGACGTGATATCGCACGCCCGGCAAATCTTTCACGCGGCCGCCGCGAATGAGCACAACACTATGCTCTTGCAGGTTATGGCCCTCACCCGGGATATAAGAGAGAACCTCAAATCCGTTGGTGAGACGAACTTTGGCCACTTTACGCAGCGCCGAGTTCGGCTTCTTTGGTGTTGTCGTATAGACCCGTGTGCACACGCCGCGCTTTTGCGGGCAGGCTTCCAGCGCGGGAACTTTGTTCCGCTTGCGCTTGTCTTTCCGGGGCTTCCGGATCAGCTGTTGAATCGTTGGCATTTAAGTTCCTGCACAAATATGCGAAAAGCTCATCTCCGCAGGAAATCATTTTCCGCGGGGCCAGCTATTCGCTTCGAAAGCCACCTTTACCCCCCGAAGCGGGCCATAATGGCTTGAATTAAAAAGTTTTAGTCTCGTCTCAAACAAGGTTTCCAGAGCGTTCTCCGGACAGCATGCCTATCAACGGTCGCGCCTATACGCAGGGATTCGCAGAACGTCAACAGTGGAAGGTGTGGTTTCTGGGCGCGGCTCGCCCGCGCGGCCCGCAGCCTAATCGCTTGCAGCCCGGGTCGCACGAGGCCATATCACCAGCATGCCCATCCAACGTCTCGACCGCACCGTTTTTTACATTGATGGAGAAGGCGTGGAAGATTGGTTGTCAGGCCTGATCACGAACAAATGGTCAAACACCGAAGGCAGGTTCGCAGCGCTCTTAACACCGCAGGGCAAAATCATATCAGATTTTTTCGTCTATGGTCCCTGGAAGGGCAAAGACGAAGGCATCACCTTGGATGCCCCTTCCAAATTTGCTGACGGTCTGGAAAAGCGCTTGCGCATGTACCGCCTCCGCGCGCCTATCAACATCGGGCGCTCTCCGATTGTTGTTTATGCCGGATGGGGGGACGATCTTTATGATAACTGGGGGCATCAGGACCCTCGCCATCCGAGCCTGGGCCGGCGCTACATGCAGCTTGAGTCCTATGACACGCTAAAGTCTTCAGGCGACTATAATGCGCACCGCCTCTCTCTCGGCGTACCGGATAGCCAGTGGGATTTCGACACAGCGCAAGTTTTCCCCGCCGATGCCAATATGGATTTGCTGAACGGCGTGAACTTTTCCAAAGGCTGTTTCGTCGGTCAAGAAGTCGTCAGCCGTATGAAACGGATGACAACGGTTAAGAAGCGGATGCGCGGCATTATATTGGACGGCGAGGCAAAGGCCGGAGACCGCATCCTGTCGGGCGAGCGCGTCATTGGTGATGTCCTGCACGTGAACGGCAAAATGGGCATGGCCATGATCCGCCTCGACCGCCTCCGCGCAGCGGAATATGAGCTGCGGTTGAACGGCGAGCCCGTCGCGGTGATGAAAGCGGTTGATGGGCTGGATCACTAACCCAACACATTTCTCCGCTCACCCCAGCGAAGGCTAGGGGCCAGCGAAATCTTGCAGAAACAACTAAAGCCCCTTCTGGATCCCAGCCTTCGCTGGGATTGACAGAAATTATTTTTGAATTTTGGGACTTGCCAATCGCTAACACACCGATGCAGTTACAATTATATGACCAACCCCGTCACAATTACCGCAGTTCAAATCAGAAGAAACGACCCAGCCGCCCTTCCCCGCTTTGCGGCGTTGAATGCCGAGTGGATTCGGCAATATCACCACATGGAAGAAAGCGACAAGTTGATGGTCGCGCAGCCGGAGATTTACACGCAGAACGGCAACCATGTTTTCTCGGCTCATATTGACGGTGAAGTCGCAGGGGCTTGCGCACTAAAGCGACATGAGGACGGACGTTATGAGCTGACGAAAATGGCCGTTGATGCAAAATTCCGAGGCAATGGGGTTGGGCAGCAAATCATCACGGCCGTGGAAGACTATGCGAAAAATGCGTTGGGTTTGGATTATCTCTTCCTTCTCTCCAATACCGTGCTGGCGACCGCCCTGCGCCTATACGCCCGCAATGGCTGGACCGTAAATCACGAAGGCCCGCATCCTGTCTACGCCCGCGCCAATATCGGGATGGAGAAACATCTTTGAACATTCAGACCCAAGTCCCGCAGGATTACGACCATCCCGATGTGCCGCGCTGCGGATGGGTGCCGCCGGATGATAGGCTCTATTGCTATTATCACGATACGGAATGGGGGCGGCCTATTCGTGATCCCAAGGCGCTGTTTTCCAAACTGATACAGGACGGCCAACAAGCGGGGCTATCGTGGATTACCATCCTGCGTAAACGCGATAATTTGCTGAAAGCCTATGACGGCTTTGATCCGGATATCGTCGCGAAATACGGCCCGGCGGATGTGCTGCGCCTGCTGGATAATCCCGGGATTATTCGCTCGAAATTAAAAGTGAATGCAGCGATCACCAATGCGCAAAGTTATTTAGACATGCGCAATGAGGGTATCGACTTTAGCGATTATCTCTGGGACTTTGTCGGCGGCGCGCCCATTCAAAATGAATGGAAAAAATTCAAAGACGCTCCTGTCCAATCCCCGGAGTCTGAAGCCATGTCGAAAGACCTAAAAAAGCGCGGCTTCAAATTTGTCGGCCCGGTCATTCTATACGCCTTCATGCAAGCCGTCGGCATGATCAACGACCACAGCACAGACTGTCATGCCTATGAGGCGTGCAGGGATAAGCGGGTGGTTTGACGTGAATACACCTTTGGTGAATGCCGACTGGCTGCGGCGGAATCTTGATGATCCTGAGTTGATTATTTTGGATGCCAGTCCGGAATCTAACATGGCGAATATGACAATTGATCATCCCGGGAAAAGAATATCGGGCGCGAGGTCGTTTGACTTAAAAGGCGCGTTTGCTGACAAGGAGAGCCCCTTGCCTAACATGTTACCATCGCCGGAAAATTTCACCCAAGCCTGCCAAGCGCTGGGGCTGAATTCGACGAGCAAAATTGTCATATATGATAATCTCGATATATATTCAGCCCCCCGGGCGTGGTGGATGTTTAGAACGATGGGGCATGAAAGGGTCGCGGTTTTGGACGGCGGATTAAATGACTGGGTTGCAAGCGGCGGCCCCACCGAACCTATTGCTAAACAATCCTTTGCCTTGGGTGATTTCGTCGCCAAATATGACGGCGGGAAAATTAAGACTGCGGCGCAGGTTTTGGAAAATATCGGGTCTAAGAACTTCACCGTTGTGGATGCGAGATCCTCCGGGCGCTTTAACGCCGTGGTTCCCGAACCCCGGCCTACATCTCGGTCCGGACGTATCCCGGGCTCCTGCAATCTTCCTTTCGCAGACCTCTGTAAGGATGGAAAATTTTTGCCAAAGGATGAGCTGAAAGCCCGTTTTGATAAACTGAATTTGGGTGATGGCCCATTGGTGTTTAGCTGCGGCTCCGGGATGACAGCCTGTGTGGATCTACTTGGCGCAGCCTTGGTTTTGGACAATGAACTCGCCCTATATGATGGGTCTTGGAGTGAGTGGGGCGCTGCGGATGGCGTGTGGCCGGTCGTTTGATGACATCGGCCTTCCACGATTACGTCAATATGCGTCCCTGTATTTTATCTCTATTTTTCAACGATCTAAGCGCCCTCACCCTACAAATGCAAAAGAATAATCCTCGATTTGGAACGGTGTGATAAACTGAGGACGTTCTCTTAGACATGGGACAGGCGAGGCCTCGCTTGCCGTTTGAGGGACGATGGGTCTGAGCATTCGGCGGTGAGACGTTGGACTGTGCCGGGACTTTAGGAACGAGAGCCGACCGCCTGGTCCAAGTGGCCTGACTTGCGGGGTTTATGACTGGCCGTTTCTTCAAAAACCATTGCCGCAGAGTTATGCTTTTCTGATTTACGACCAGAGAAGCCGTCTTCGCGTAAAACAAAACTCCTTCTACCCCTTGGTATTCCATCGGGAAGACAACTCTGCGGGCACGTCCTGCTTAAACCGATACTTCGGCTGACCCGATGTTGAATTACGATTTCAACGGAATGGGCAGTGGAGAATTTCGCATGTCCGGTCAACGTTCCCGGCGCAGCAATATGTCCAGCGCCCTGAGGTCCAAAACTGCAAAGCCGATTGTAAACTTAACTTGAGACGGCGCGCCGCCTTCGGCATAGCTATCGGAACGTTCTGACGTGAAAAGGTTCTGACATGACGGCTGTTATTTCTGCGACGGGTCTGTGGACACCCAAAGACTCGGTTTCCAATGAAGAGCTGGTGGAAGCCTTCAACGCTTATGTCGATAAATGGAACGCGGAAAATGCTGCCGAAATTGAGAGCGGTGAGAAAGACCCGCTGACCTATTCCAACGCCGCATTTATTGAAAAAGCCTCCGGCATTAAATCCCGATTTGTCGTCTCGAAAGCGCCGATGCTCGACCCTGAAATCATGGCCCCGCGCATTCCGGCGCGCTCCAATGACGAGCCCTCCATTCTCGCGGAAATGGCTGTTGCCGCAGCGAAACAAGCGCTGGAGACCGCAGGCCGAAAGCCCGAAGATGTTGGCGCGGTTATCGTAGCCTGTTCCAATTTGCAGCGTGGCTACCCGGCCATCGCGGTGGAGGTCCAATCCCTGCTGGGCACATCAGGATTTGCGTTTGATATGAATGTCGCCTGCTCCAGTGCAACCTTCGGCATTGAGACCGCGCGCGGGCTTATCGCGGGCGGGCAAGCGAAATCCGTGCTCGTCGTCAACCCGGAAATCTGCACGGCGCATTTGAACCTGAAAGACCGTGACGCGCATTTCATTTTTGGTGATGTCGCCACGGCGCTACTCGTCGAGGATATTTCCGTTGCGCCCAAAGCCCATTGGGAAATCATCGGTGCGAAACTCGTGACGCAATTCTCCAATAATATCCGCAATAATTTCGGCTTCTTAAATCACGCTGCGCCGGAAGATGACGGCCTGCACGGCACGCGCGGGAAGATGGGATTGACGGATAAGCTCTTCGTACAAAATGGCCGCAGCGTGTTTAAAGAAGTCGTTCCGATGGTCGCAAATTTGATCAAAGACGAAAGCGTCAAACACGGTATCGACCCGAATGATCTGAAACGCATGTGGCTGCATCAGGCAAACCTGAACATGAATGTCCTCATCGCCAAAAAAGTCCTCGGCAAGGACGTCGAGATCGAACAAGCCCCCGTCGTGCTAGATAAATATGCGAACACGTCCAGCGCAGGCTCCATCATTGCATTCCATAAATATAGCGATGATTTTGCGGATGGAGAGACAGGGCTAATTTGCAGCTTCGGCGCGGGATACTCAGCGGGCGCGATATTTGTGCGGCGTGTGGCCTGAACATAAACTGTCAGCTTTATCATCTGTATAAATAATCCTTGCGTTTCCATTGGCCCCGCCGTCGACGCGCCCTATATACTTCTCAGAACAAACCGCTTCGGAGACTGACCCTTGGGCAAAGAATTAGTAAATTGGGAAAACGGCCAGTGGATTGGCCAGACCTTGGAAGTCGAGAATGGCGTCTGCGCGATCCCCGGAAATGACTTGGACGGCATGCCGAAGGGCCTGGAATATACGGATGAGGTCAAAGTCGCGACGGCTCATCTTTACGAGCAGGTCTCTGACTTTATCCCGGAGTTTGAATGGTCCGCCTATGCGCCCTTGGTTTATGCCATCAACAAGCTGAAAAAAGAAAAGAACGCGGTCATCCTCGCGCATAATTATATGACGCCGGATATCTTTGCGCTTATCGGCGATTATACGGGTGACTCGCTTGGGCTCGCGATAGAGGCCACAAAGACCGACGCGGAAATCATCATTCAGGGCGGTGTGCATTTCATGGCGGAAACGTCAAAAATTCTTTGCCCCGACAAACGCGTTTTTATCTCATCCGAGCGGGCGGGCTGCTCGCTCTCTTCCTCCATCACTGGCGCGGATATCCGGCTGATCAAACAGCGCTATCCCGGCATTCCCGTCGTGACCTATGTGAATACCTCCGCCGATGTGAAAGCCGAGAGCGATATTTGTTGCACATCCTCCAATGCCGTCGCGATTGTCGAGCACATATGCGCGGAATGGGGCGTGAACAAAGTGATTATGCTGCCCGATGAATTTCTCGCTAAAAATGTTGCCAAGCAAACCAATATCGAAGTTATCGCCTGGCATGGCCGCTGCGAAGTCCACGCACGTTTTTCTGCCCAAGACGTTCGCGAAATGAGGGAGGCCTATCCCGGCGTCACCGTCCTCGCCCATCCCGAATGCCCACCCGAAGTTGTGGCCGAATCAGACTTTACCGGCTCTACCAAAGCGATGAGCGACTATGTCGGCGACCATAGACCGAGCAACGTCATCCTGCTGACGGAATGTTCCATGTCAGATAATGTCGCCATGGCGAACCCGGGGACCGATTTTGTCCGCCCCTGCAATCTTTGCCCCTATATGAAACGCATCACGATGGAGGGCATCTATGAATGCCTGCGCGATGAGACAAACGAGATTTTCATTCCCGAAGAGATGCGCGCGCGCGCGCACAAAGCCGTCATGGATATGATCGCGGTGAAGTTTGACCCGGCGAAGGGCCATTTCGATCCGAGCCTGCCTGAGAAGGATGTGAAGGTGATTTAATCCAAAGCCTCGTTCAGGTTACATACGGGTCCGATCTGCTACACGAATCGTGGGCCAGATTGTGGCCCTACCGAGGGCTTTCCCCTCATCAAAATGAAAGACAAATATCATGGATATCAAAAGCATCGCTGCAGGAATGCTCGCTCAAAAACTAGGCATCAACCAATCTATGGTTGGCGGCATCATGGATAAGCTCGTTGGCGGCGGTGAGCAAATGGATGTGGCCGGTCTCGTCGGAAACCTAAAAGAAAAAGGCATGGGCGACGTGGCCGAGTCTTGGTTGGGCGACGGCGACAACAAAGACATCTCGCCGGACCAGCTCAAAGAAGCGCTCGGTGCAGATCAGGTCTCGCAAGCCGCGGCAGAGCTCGGCACGGATGAAGGCTCCCTTTTGGGCGGTTTGCAGGCAGCCTTGCCACAACTCGTGGATAAAGCGAGCAGCGGCGGGTCACTTTTGGGCTCACTCGGCGGTCTCGGCGGAATAGCTAAAAAGTTCATGTAATAGCCCCGCGTTTAAAATGGACCCGGTGCGCGACCGCGTGCCGGGTTTTTTAATAGCTTCATGCGCGTTGTTTAGCTATCCCGCGACCACCTGACCCGTTAAAGGGCGGATATGCCTCTTGGAAATTTAGATACAAAACGCTTACCTGCAGGCTCCGTCCTCATTGTCGGCGCAGGCCTCGCCGGGCTCTATCTGGCGCTAAAACTCGCCCCCCGTCCCGTTTATGTTTTAACCTCGCGGCGCTCCTCTGTCGGCGCTGCCAGTGCTTGGGCGCAGGGCGGAATCGCCGCCGCACTCTCCGCAGACGACTCAGCGGAAAGCCACGCGAAAGATACAATTGCCGCAGGTGACGGCCTCGTTGATCCGGACATCGCTCGCATCCTCGCCACGGAAGGCCCGGGCCGCGTCCATGACCTCGCAGCATTGGGGGTTCCCTTTGACCGCAATGAGGCGGGCGAGCTCTATCTCTCTCTCGAAGCCGCCCATTCCATGCCGCGTGTCGCCCGTGTCAAAGGCGATACGGCAGGCGCAGAAATCATCAAAGTCATGGTCGCACGCGCACAAAATTCTGACCATATTACGGGCCTAATTGGATGGCGCGCGGAAAGCCTGCTGCAAGACGGCAACGGCGCGATTGCGGGCGCGCTCGCGCGGAATGACGAAGGCTCGCTTCTGGGGATTGAAGCGGACATCACCGTTATGGCGACCGGCGGCGTCGGCGGATTGTTTGCCGTTACAACCAACCCGCGCACGGCACGCGGAGACGCGCTGGGCATGGCCGCTGTCGTCGGCGCAAAACTGCGAGATATGGAGTTTGTGCAATTTCATCCAACCGCGATAGATATTGGCCGCGACCCGGCGCCCTTGGCGACTGAGGCTTTGCGCGGCGAAGGCGCTGTGTTGACGAATTCTGACGGCGTGAGGTTCATGCCGCGTTATCATGAACAAGGCGAGCTGGCCCCGCGCGACGATGTTGCCCGCGCGATTTTCGCGGAAATTGAAGGCGGACGTCAGCCCTATTTGGACTGTCGCACAGCCATAGGGTCTCATTTCGATGTAGAATTCCCAACTGTGTTTGAGAGCTGCATGAGCGCCGGTATCGACCCCCGAACCGCTCTCATCCCTGTCGCTCCCGCCGTGCATTACCATATGGGCGGATTGGCGACGGATAGTTTTGGGCAGACTTCATTGGACAGCTTACTCGCCGTTGGAGAATGCAGCGCGACGGGCGTTCACGGGGCTAACCGCCTCGCCTCTAACTCGCTCTTGGAAGCCGTTGTCTTTGGCGGACGCGCGGCTGACTACATAAATGGCCGGGATTGGGCTGAGCGCCGTGCCGGCACAATCCGCATTCAGCCTTGGCTCTCCATGGGTAAAGACGTCAGCCAGACCTTGCGCAACGCTATGACTGCGAAATGCGGCGTGCGCCGGGATGCGAAGAAGTTAAACGCATTAATTACCCTTATTGACGGTCTCATTAACCGCGTAGGCAGGGCCAACCCCCTCGTCGCCAGCCGTATTATCGCGGCGGCGGCCTTGGCGCGGGAAGAATCGCGCGGCGGGCATTTCCGCGAGGATTTCCCAAGAGAATTGGACCGCGCAATATCAAGCTATCTGACATATGATCGGCTGGACTAAGCATGGCTGAGCTTAATCAGAAGACACATAAAGCCGTCTTAAAGCTCTGCAAAAAGGGCGACAAATTATCGGCTAAGCAAAAATATGCAAAAGCTCAACTTTACTATACTCGCGCATTGGATTTAATACCGGAGCCAATCTGGCAATGGAGCGCGACAAATTGGATTGTCGTTGCGCAAATGGACGCCGCGTTTTTGAACAATGACATCGAAATTTCACGCAGACTTCTAAATGAACTCACTCAGGCAGATGAGAATATAGGAAATCCCTTTTTCCACCTGAGAAACGGCCAAACCTATTTTTTAGAAGGCAATGAAGATAGAGCTGTCGACGAGTTGATCAGGGCCTATGCGCTCGAAGGTCCGGACATATTTGGTGAAGACCGCAAATATCTCGAATTTCTAGCTACGCGCGCCGAAGGAATAGACCTCTCATGAAAAATTTAACGCCCCTCCCAAACATCATTCTCCGGCCTATGGTGGAACGCGCTTTAACCGAGGATTTTGGCAATTCCGGTGATATTACCGCCCGCTTGCTTGTTCCGGAAAGCGCTAGCGGATCGCTTGTTATGCGGGCGCGGGAAACAGGCGTGATCGCCGGTATGCAGGCCGCGCGGATGACCTATGATTTGGTAGATCCGAGCGTGACGTTCGATGTTCTTTCCCCGACAGGAACCGCCGTCGATGCAGGTGACATTATCGCACGAATTTCGGGACCGTCGCGATCTCTATTATCCGCAGAGCGTGTTGCGCTGAATTTCCTCGGACGCATGTCCGGCGTCGCGACATTGACCTCAAAATATGTCGCCTTAGTCGAAGGGACATCTGCCCGTATTGCGGCGACGCGGAAAACGACTCCGGGTCTGCGCGCGCTTGAGAAACAAGCCGTGCTGGCAGGCGGAGGCTTCACCCACCGCGAAAGCTTGTCCGCCGCCATCATGATTAAAGACAATCATATCGCGCTCGCAGGCGGTGTTGATGCAGCCTTAGGCGCAATCAAAAAAAACGCCGATCACATGACGAAGGTCAGCATCGAGGTGGACACACTGGAACAACTCTCAAAGGTTTTGACTTGGGGGCCAGATGTTGTGCTGCTTGATAATATGGGGCCGGATATGTTAAAAGACGCCGTCAAAATTGCCCGTAATTTCGACGGTCCAACCCCAGCATTAGAGGCCAGCGGCGGCGTCAATTTAGGAACCGTGACGGATCTGGCAGAAACCGGCGTTGACGTCATTTCCATCGGGGCCCTCACCCACAGCGCCCCGAACTTCGACATTGGTATGGATGCAGCCTAAAGGCTGCGGGGGCATCGATGCAGCGTAAAGACTGCGGGGGCATCGATGCGATCTAGCGCGAATAGAATGAACCTGTCCGCGTGGAGAGCAACGCATCCAGCGGGATGTCTTCCTGTTTGAGAAAGCCTTTAGACGGCAGCTTACCCTCGCGAACCATTTCGATCACGGACACAACTGACCCGGCTGTTGTCCATGCAATCGCAGTGCGGCTTTCACCTGCAATCATTAGCGGTTTATAACCGTTGACGAATTCCTTACGGGACAATTTGCCATTGATCATACCTTCTGCCGCGACATGGACATAGACAATATCTTCCTCAACAGGGGGTTTAGCGTTGACGAGAATTTCTCCCGCTTTCTTGCGGTCCTGCCGCATAAGAAGTTCATGAAAGAAGAAGTTCATAAGGTCGAAGTGACCCGGATATCGCATCGTTTTGTAATCGAGATTTTTGACCTTCCCGTGATAGGTTTCGCACATTGTGCCGAGCCCGCCGGAGGTGGTAAACGCTTCAAGCTCCAGCCCTCCAATGAAAATCTTCTCGCGCCACTCCATGGCCGACACCCATTTGCGTTCCCCGCTTTCAATGACTTCGCAATCATTCAAATATTCATTCACAACGCCTTCCGGCGACCAGTTAAACGCATATCCCATTAACCCCGTCGGGTTTTGAGGCAACGCCCCGACTCGCATCCGGCAGGAACGGCACTCGTCAAATTTCGCGATTAAGTCTGCGCCAACAATACCAACAAAGCCGGGCGCCAAACCACATTGCGGCGCCATCAGACCTTTGGAGGTTTTCGCCAATTCACGAATATGGTTCGTTGTCGGAACATCTTCAGTCAGATCAAAATAATGAATACCCGCTGCATGCGCCACATTGGAAACCCCAATGTTCAAATGATACGGCAGACAAGACAAAACCGCATCCACCCGGCCAAAAATATTGCCGAGCGAGGTCGCGTCCGTCACGTCGATCGCTACGACCTCATGCGGAAATGCGTCAGGGTTTGCGGCGCTATCCACGCCGACAACATCAAATCCACTATCGACCAAGAGCTGCGCCGCCAGGCGGCCCACTTTCCCTAATCCCAATACAGCGATGGATTTCATGGTATCTCCCTCTCGAGTCATCATTCGAGTAAATATTGCATCTGCGGGGTTTCCAACGCGAACTCAACCCGCCAGAACGAGGTTATGACAGACCAAACGTTTCGCCATCCCGACCATTTGCGCGCAGATTTTTCGCAGGCCCTCTCAGATATGTATCGACGCGAGGTTCCAGCTTACGGCACGCTCATAGATATCGTCGGCCGGATCAATGCTGAACATGAAGGTATCCGTAGCGACGGGGAACGCCACGGCGCGATCCGGCTAGGCACCGCAGAAGAGCTATCACTCATCAGACGGGTCTTTGCAGTGCTCGGCCTGCACCCTGTTGGCTATTACGATTTGTCGGTCGCGGGGCTTCCTGTGCATTCCACGGCATTCCGCCCGATCACGTCTGAGGGGTTTAACATCAGCCCATTTCGCATGTTCACCAGCCTCTTGCGTCTGGACATGTTGCCGGATGGCTTGCGCGAGATCGCCGAAACAGCGCTAGCGTCTCGGTCAATTCTCTCAAGCCAGGGACAGGAATTATTGGAGCGTGCGGAGCGCGACGGCGGTCTCAATGCAAACGATGGTGAAGCCTTCATACGCGAAGCTGTCGCAATTTTTGCATGGCGAAAGCGAGCGCATGTGGATTTGGCCACATATAAAGCCCTTCTGGCGGAACATCCTCTCATAGCAGATATCGTGTCCTTCCAAGGCCCGCACATGAACCACCTGACCCCGCGCGTCGCCAATATCGATGCCGCGCAAGCTATGATGGCGGCGGAAGGTTTGGAAATAAAAGATACGATTGAAGGCCCTCCCCGTCGCGACGTGCCCATCCTGTTGCGGCAAACGGCATTCAAAGCGCTGACAGAGGCCGTAGAGTTCAAGACAGAGAGTGGATGGGAAACCGCGCATCACACAGCCCGGTTCGGCGAGATTGAACAACGCGGTGCCGCCCTCAAGCCAAAAGGCCGTGCGCTCTATGATACATGTCTTTCACGAAAAGATTTCTCCGATTTTCCGGACACGACTGCGGAATTAAAAGAACATGCGCTGGCTTATTTTGATAGCGCAGGGCAAGCCCTGACTTACGAAGACTTCCTCCCCGTCAGCGCGGCCGGCATTTTCAAATCCAATTTGCGGGACACCGAAGAAATAGAGACGCAAGCGGCAACGGGCAATCAATCCGTATTCGAAATTGCCCTAGGAAGACCCGTGCTCGACATGTTCGAGCTCTACGCATCAGCCATTTGATATGGTAAACCAATACGTTTCGCATAGATGACATCACTGCGCCGAGTTCGATATCTCTACGCGCTCACCGTTCAGGATATCGCTTTACGGCCCTCGGCCCAATATTCACGGCGGCAAAAGAGATGCGCTCTAAAAGGCGCCGACGAGGCCGGAGTGACACCCCGGATATATGGCTGATAATTTTGTTAAGACAGAACAGCGGGGTAAACTCAATCGACTTAAAGCTTCTCTTAAAATTTATGCCTGATGTCTGTATCGAGTTGCAAAGCGAATATTAGAATCTGTTGTCATCTCTCAGGCGGCCTATGGCTCTCATGCCAAAGTCTCCTTTGTACCACGCATTGTACTACAGCTTGTGCTGCAGGACGCGTAAAACAGTAAATGAGGCTACAGGAACCCGAAGGAAAACTGTGCAAATTCGAGGGCTTACTCGCCCAATATCAAGAGAAAAGTGGTGCGGGTGAAAGGACTTGAACCTTCACATCCTAAGATACTAGAACCTAAATCTAGCGCGTCTACCAATTCCGCCACACCCGCACGGTGCGAGCGCGGGAGTTAGCCTTAGAGAGTATGTCCGTCAACTCTCTTTCGCGGTCATGGGCGCTTTCTTCAGTGTCCAATAAATTGCAATTATACCCGACACGACATTCGCGACAGCAACGCCAACAAATGCGCCGATCAAACCCGCGGTCCAAACACCAATCGCAATTAAACCGACATAGAGGATAAGTGATCGAATAATTGTGTAAACAAGACCGAATAATGGTCGGCCCAGCGCATTTAACCCCGCCGCACTGACAAAGACAAAGCCATAAGCGAAGACGGTGACAGGCACGATGTAAAAATAAGGAATAATTTTCGCAATCAATATTTCGTCGCTCGTAAAAATGCGTGCGATTTGCGGCGCGAATAACGCGAGCAGTACCGCTAACACTGTGCCCCAAACAATGCAGATGAGGTAACAGACCCGGAAAGCTTCGCGAACACGTTCAGTTTTCCCGGCCCCGCCATTTCGCCCGGTGATCGCGCCAATGCAGGCAGACAGCGCATATAGTAGACCAACCGAAATTAGCTCTGCCCGGCTGGCGACAGTGAAGGCCGCGACATCAGTCTCGCCTAAAACATTCCCTATTATCGCGACTGCGACGAATGTCGCAACGGGTACGATGATGTTTGTCCCGGCGGCAGGGACCCCCACCTGACCGATAATTGACCAAGCGTGTCTCATCGACGTAAAAGTCATTCCAATAAAATCAATGGCCTTGCGGCGGAAGAGGACGATGTAAAAGCCATAGGCCGCGCCTATCGCGTTGCCAACAAGTGTTGCCAACGCCGCACCTTGCAATTCCATACGCGGGAACGGGCCCCAGCCAAAAATCAAAAAAGGATCCAAGATGATGTTGACCAACGCGCCCAGGATCATGATGGAGGACGGCAAGAGCGCCTCTCCCCCTGCCCGCAAGATATTATTGCTCATGGAGGCCACCGAAACCAGCACAAGGCCGGGCATTATAATCAACAGATATCCGAAAGCCATGCTCGCAACTTCGCCGCTCGCTCCCGCAACGGGCAAAATATTAGGCGCGGCCAAGAGCATCAGACTCACCAAAATCGACATTACAAATAAGCCAAGCAAGATCGCGGCCGCCGCGTGACGTTTGGCTTTGCCGGGATCGCCTTGGCCAAGAGCCCGCGACACCGCGCTCATGGTGCCGGCCCCCAATCCGATATTGGCGCTATTGCCGATGAAGCTAATCGGGAATGCAAAACCCAAAGCCGCCAGCGCCATAATCGCGAGCCGTGGTCTGTCCGGGTCTTCCAAACGGCCCAAGTAAATTGTGTCAACGATCCCTGTTGAAATGAGCGCGATCACCGCAATCGAAAACGGGCCCAGCATGCGAAAAACATGCTTGGGGATTGAGCCTTCAAGGACGTTGGTCTTTTGCGGTGATGCCAGCTCTTAGCCTATGTCGCGATGCGACGGCGCGAAGGCCGCCAAGGTCGCCATTTGCACGATCTCTGACGCGGCTGCGCCGAGTGAGCAAATTTGAACCGGCTTTTCCAGACCCGTCAGGAACGGCCCCAATACGGTTGCGCCCCCAACAGTGTCCAATAATTTTGTCGAAATCGAAGCACTGTGAATGGCGGGCATGACCAATACGTTGGCCGCATCTGTTAAGCGCGAGAACGGATAGGTCAGCATGTGCATAGGATCGAGCGCCACATCGGCTGCGATATCGCCTTCATATTCGAAATCAACATCGCGTTCGTCAAGAATTTCGACGGCTTCGCGGACTTTCAGCATACGTTCGCCCACAGGGTTCCCAAAGGTCGAATAGGACAGGAATGCCACGCGCGGTTCGAAGCCGAATTCACGGGCAAAATGCGCCGTCGATTCTGCGATATTTGCCAAGTCCCACGCTTCGGGCAATTCTGTGATGTTAGTATCTGCAATAAATAATGTTTTGCCGCGGTTTACGACAACCGAGACGCCCATGGTGCGTTCTTCCGGACGATGCGCCAACACAAGGCGCACATCGCGTAACACGACATCATAGGAGCGGGTCACACCCGAAACCATTCCGTCAGCTAAACCGTGTTGAAGCAGGAGCGCGGAGAAGACGTTTCGGTCATTATTGACGAGGCGCTGCGCATCCCGCCGCAAGAAGCCTTTACGTTGCAGGCGGCTATACAGATACTCTGTAAACTCTGCATTTCTGTCGAACAGCCTTGCGTTCAAAACAGTCAAGCTTTCAGGATTTTCAACACCCAGCAGCTTCATATTGTCATAAATCGGCTTTTCCCGGCCGATCAAAATCGCTTTCCCGAGACCACGTTGCTGAAAGGCTTGCGCGGCGCGAATGACAGCGGGCTCTTCTCCTTCCGCGAAGACAATCGTTTTGGGCTCTTCTTGGACTGAAGCCGTGATGCCTTGCAGGATGGCGGCCGTCGGATCTTGGCGACGCGCGAGAGACTTTTTATAGGCCTCCATGTCTTCAATCGGCTTCCGCGCCTCGCCCGTGTCCATCGCGGCCTGCGCGACATATGGCGGAATTTCGGAAATCAAGCGCGGGTCAAAAGGCGCAGGAATAATATATTCCGGGCCGTATTTTGGACGGTTACCATGATAGGCGGCGGCCACTTCCTCCGGCACATCCTGGCGCGCTAAATCCGCCAACGCATGGGCACAGGCGAGCTTCATTTCTTCATTCACATTGCGCGCTCGGACGTCCAATGCGCCTCGGAAAATATAGGGAAAGCCAAGGACATTATTGACTTGGTTAGGGTAATCGGAACGCCCCGTCGCAATGATAGCATCATCCCGGACGGCTTTAATATCTTCGGGCAGGATTTCCGGATCCGGGTTGGCCATAGCGAAGATAATCGGATTAGGGGCCATGGACTTGACCATATCTTGGGACACGATACCTGCGGCGGAGAGACCGAAAAAGACGTCAGCGCCGACCATAGCTTCTTCTAAGGTTCGCATGTCCGTCTCGACAGCGTGCGGAGCCTTCCATTGGTCCATATATTCTTCGCGGCCTTTATAAATGACGCCGCGACTATCCAAAACAATCGCATTTTCATCCTTAACGCCGAGATGTTTGACGAGGTTCAGCACAGATAATCCCGCTGCGCCTGCACCGGAGAGAACCAGCTTGATATCTTCAAATTTACGCCCTGTCAGATGGCACGCATTGATGAGACCAGCCGTCGCGATAATCGCTGTGCCGTGTTGGTCATCGTGAAAAACCGGTATGTCCAACAAATCGCGCAATTCGGATTCAATGATAAAACATTCGGGCGAGCCAATATCTTCCAGATTGATACCGCCAAAGGTGTTCCCAAAACGCTTGACACATTCAATGAATGCTTCCGCGTCTTCTTCTTCTACCTCGATATCGAAACTATCAATATCGGCGAAGCGTTTAAAGAGAACGGACTTCCCTTCCATCACGGGCTTTGACGCCATAGCCCCCAGATTACCGAGTCCTAAAATCGCGGTTCCATTCGAAATGACAGCAACCATATTCCCTTTGGATGTATAATCATAAACCGTTTCGGGATCTGCCGCGATGGCTTCAACCGGGACAGCGACCCCGGGGCTGTAGGCGAGTGAAAGGTCGCGCTGCGTCGCCATGGGTTTCGTGGGCTGTAGAGCGAGCTTGCCGGGCGTGGGTTCGGCGTGGAAACGAAGGGCCTGCTCATCTGTGATAAAGGATTTTTTTGGCGGACGAGGCGTGAGTTTTTTCATGATAATCTCCACCGGGTGAACTGCAGTCGCGAACAGCCGGTTTTTGATGGGATGTCACACGCCCAAAAAGGCGTATGTTTTGACGATATGTCGGCTTCAAGTTGACCCTTTATTCCGCGCGTGAACTGCAGTCGCGAACACGCGTTTCTTGGAATTTTTGATCTCGAAGTTCGTGTTTAATGAATCGCACCGTTTCTTCAACGCTTAATACGCCGCTCAACATGGTGTGGGTAAAACGCCCTATGTGAAGATTCACACAGATTTCTGCCCATCCTTTCAGCGAGCCCCCTGTGCTCCGACCAAAATTTGTGCAATATCTCTCTATATGAGGCCGCACATCTTGGTCTCCAACGCCTGCACTCGACTCCGGCCCACACGAGAGTCATCAGTTGTGCATCACGCCTGATGGGACATAGCGGAGCAACCAAATGAAAAAGATCGAAGCCATAATCAAACCGTTCAAACTGGACGAAGTGAAAGAAGCCCTCCAGGGTGTCGGACTGCAAGGCATGACAGTTGTCGAAGCCAAAGGCTTTGGCCGTCAAAAGGGCCACACCGAACTTTATCGCGGCGCAGAATATGTGGTCGACTTCCTCCCAAAGCTAAAGCTGGAACTCGTTGTCGCGGACGACCAAGTCGAAGCGGCATTGGAAGCGATCCAAACAGCCGCCAAGACCGGCAAAATCGGCGACGGCAAAATCTTCGTCTCCAACGTCTCGCAAGCCATTCGGATCCGGACCGGCGAAACCGGCGACACCGCACTTTAACTGCATACTAACACTCCAAACGACACTCCAAAGATTAGGGAAAATTCGACATGTCAGACGCATCTAAGCTCGTAAAAAAAATGAAAGACGAGGACATCAAATTCCTCGACCTTCGCTTCACTGACCCGAAGGGGAAAATGCAGCATGTGACCTTCCATTCTGATTTGGTCGATGAAGACCTGTTTACTGACGGAACCATGTTTGACGGCTCCTCTATCGGCGGCTGGAAAGACATCAACGAGTCTGACATGGTTCTCCTGCCCGACCCAACAACAGCCAAAATGGACCCGTTCTTCCAGCAAGACACATTAGCTGTTTTCTGCGACATTCTGGAACCCGACACGGGCGAAGCCTATAACCGCGATCCACGTGGTACGGCCAAAGCGGCTGAGGCCTATATGCGCTCCGCCAAAGTCGGCGATGAAGTCTATTTTGGACCTGAAGCTGAGTTCTTCGTCTTTGATGATGTGCGCTTTAACACGGACCAAAATGTGACGGGTTACTCCATTGACTCCTCCGAGCTCCCGCAAAACACCGGCACACAATATGCCGGCGGCAATATGGGTCATCGTCCCGGACCAAAGGGCGGCTACTTCCCGGTCCCGCCCGTTGACTCTGCGCAAGACATGCGCGGCGAAATGCTGTCCATTATGGAAGAGCTCGGCCTGCGCCCTGAAAAGCACCATCATGAAGTTGCTCCGGCTCAGCATGAGCTCGGTATGCAGTTCGACACCCTTCTCCAGATGGGTGACAACATGCAGCTTTATAAATACATCGTACACAATGTCGCGCATGCCTACGGCAAGACGGCGACATTTATGCCAAAGCCAATGCACAATGATAATGGCACAGGCATGCATGTGCATATGTCTATCTGGAAAGACAAAAAGCCTCTCTTTGCCGGCGACGAATATGCCGGTCTGTCAGAGCAGTGCCTGCATTATATCGGCGGCATCATTAAACATTCCAAAGCCATCAACGCCTTCGCCAACGCCTCGACCAATTCGTACAAGCGTTTGGTCCCGGGTTTCGAAGCGCCTGTTATGCTCGCTTACTCGTCCCGCAACCGCTCGGCCTCCATCCGTATTCCGTGGACAGCGTCACGCAATGGTAAGCGCCTCGAAGTTCGCTATCCTGACCCGGCGGGTAACCCGTATCTCACATATACCGCGCTCCTCATGGCGGGCCTTGACGGTATCAAAAACAAGATTCACCCGGGCGACCCAATGGACATGGATCTTTATGAATTGTCGGCTGAAGAAGCCAAAGACATCCCGCAAGTTTGTGGGTCCCTGCGCGAAGCGCTTGAGAGCCTCGACGGTGACCGCGGCTTCCTGAAAGCGGGCGGCGTCTTCGATGATGATCAAATTGACGCTTATATCGAGATGAAGATGGAAGAGGTCCACCGCCTCGCCATGCATCCGCATCCGGTCGAATTTGACATGTATTACAAGTGCTAGGGTCCGCCCTCACCTGAATTTGAAAAGCCGTCTCAATTGAGACGGCTTTTTTGTGTCATAATATTTTTGTTAGCCAAATTTTTCTAAATAGAGCGGTGTTTTCCATTCCGGCAGATCCGGAATAACGGCCCCTTGTTCAATCAACCAATCCTGCACAGTTTGGCCGTCTTCTGGCCCTATGCCATCATCTAAAATTCCACCGACCAGTTTTTTAAACTGCTCATAAAATTCCGCCTCCTGCTCAGGCGAGGGTGGCGGCATATCCTCATAGCGCATATATTTTTTCTCGCTTTCATCAGGCAGCTCAGCCTCAAGCAAAGCCAGCTTCGCCTGCTCACTGCGCAGGCGCGTTTCGATAAGTTGATCCGCCAAGCTTAAAGCGCGGGAGGGTTTGCTTAAATTCAAAGAAGATGCTGCGAGATAGTTTTTCTGAGAAAATTTGGAGTTACGAGCCATAGAATTTAACTTTCTGATTTGGGTGAAGAGTGAACAGGAGGAAGCCCTTGCAGCTCACCCGTTGAAACTACAGTTTCAACTAGGAGTCTGCCGAAATGCGATATCCTGTGAATTAGGACTGTCCGCGTGTTGGCCCCCGCGATGGAGACCATATGAGTTAGTTGTTTTACGCAGTTGCCAAAGCGGATTGGGCCATAAGCCCATTCCGCCCCCGCATTTCGCTTGCGCGAATTGCTAGGCACGCGGCAGCAGTTTTTGACACGCCGGTTGGGGGTCCTGCAGTTTTGCCTTCCGGTCAGAAATGCTCGTTTTATTGAACAAGACCCGGTTTAAGACAAAGCAGTCAACTCTCAGCGCAAAAGGCCCGGCACACGCTCGGGTCTTAATCCAAGCCGCTCAACCCTGCCGTCTCCAGACCAGTAAGTAAGCGCTCACCTATCCAATGTCTGAAAGAACGAGTTTAATATGGGGCCAAAGGGGTATTACGAGGATTTTATTTTTTAGGTTTTTTACAAGCGACTGAAATTACGAAATATATTTCGGATTGGAGAAATTTGAAACGGGGATGGCGGGTTAATAGATTAAGCAGACATCAAGATCGATTATAGTAATCAGATGCATCCCAATCAGATTTGAATAATTTTCCAAACTTGTCAGTGCCAAACACGGACTGATAGATTATAAAATCATATGGAATTAACTCAGCTTACGCAAATAACGCTTATACTGTGCTCAGCTTTGATCGGCGGCGTATTATTACGTCGTCTTAAACAACCTCCACTAATAGCCTATATGCTTGTAGGTGTCGTCCTGGGGCCTTCAGGGGCGAAGCTGATAGAGGTATCGACAAATATTTCTATCTTGGCGGAGATCGGAATAACTCTCTTATTATTCATCGTCGGGCTTGAGCTAAGCCTTCAGGCCTTCAAACGCGTCTATAAGAAAACGATCTTGATCGTTTTCATACAGATCGCAGCATGCGTTGCCTTAACCTTTATCATCGGTCAGCTATTCGATTGGTCTCTCGCTAGGGTCCTTATTTTTGGTTTCGCCATCTCGATTTCCAGCACGGCCGTTGCAATAGGCGTATTGGAAGACATCGGAGAACTGCGGTCTGAAATTGGTATGTTTGCAGTTGGTATTTCCGTGGCGCAAGATCTCACCGTCCCGTTCATGATTATCATTCTGATCTCCCTAAGCGGAGAAAGTGGGTTCGGAGTCATTGACGGCGTAAAGCTGGCTGCGGCAGCTGTCATTCTTGTCGGTCTGATGGCTTATCTGATGAAACGCGAACGGCTGAACATCCCCGTTCTGCATAATCTGCCTGAAAATTCGAACTTGTTGGGCTTAATGGCACTTTCATTATGTTTTATGGCTGCGAGTTTGTCCGGAGTAATGGGCTTGTCTGCTGCATTTGGGGCCTTCATAGCCGGTCTTATTATTGGAGCCTCGAAAGATCGGCAGCGCGTCTTAAGTGCCGTTCTTCCCATACAAGACCTCTTGATGATGGTCTTCTTTTTATCCGTAGGTCTGCTTGTTGATTTGAGTTTTATTTTAGAACACGCGCTTCAGATTGCTCTTTTGTCTGGAGCCGCGATTTTTGTAAAAACGATTGTCAATGTTTTGGCCCTCAAAGCGGTTGGACAATCTTGGAATAGTGCCGCCATAGCAGGGTTTAGTATTGCACAGATTGGAGAGTTTTCGTTTGTTCTCGCAGCCTTAGGCCTAGAACGCATGATTATAACTGGCGACGGTTATAAGTATCTTGTTGCGACCATTGCAATGACATTGCTTGTCAGTCCATTGTGGCTAGGTCTTGCACGAAAACTTGAGACTATTCGGCGGAAGACAATTCGCGCAAAAACAGTTTAGTATGCGGTCCTTTACCTGCAATCAATGCCTAGAAGTTATTTGAGCCTTATACGACATTTAGGATGCGTTTAGATGAATAAATTTAATCTGACTCTGGCGGAAATCAATCTTCCTTGGCTAGCTAACCAGAGCATCGCAAATACTATAATTTTAGTCTTAATCACGCTCGTTGGTCGTTTCCTGTTACTTAGGATGATCAAAGGAAATGGTGAAACATTATCGGATGCCCGGCGCCGATGGATATCCATCATTCAAAACTCCACAATTTTGTTTGCTGTTTTGGGGTTGATATTTATTTGGTCGCCGCAACTCTCGACATTTGCTTTGTCTTTGACAGCCTTTGTCATTGCGCTCGTCGTTGCCACAAAAGAGTATATTCTTTGCTTAGTGGGCGCAATTTACCGCGCCACGTCAAATCCATTCTCTGTTGGTGACTGGATCGAAATTCAGAGCCTCCGAGGTGAAGTTTTAACAGAAGGTATTTTGACAACTAAGCTGCAAGAGCTTGGCAGCGGGAGCTCGCGTTTTCAGTTTACTGGCCGGGTACTCACACTACCCAATTCTTTACTGCTGACGCAGACTGTTTTTAATGAAGAATTCCGAAAATACGCATTGCATCACAAATTTAAAGTGACCGTAGAGTCTGGAGTCAATGCCGCTCAGATTGCAGACACAGTCTTGCCTTTACTGCAAAATCGAGATGAGAAAAAAGATAAACTCGCTGAAAAAAACTGGCAGAAGTCACGTAAATCCATTCAGATGACTTTACCCTCTCGAGATCCAAATATTGCAATAGAGACAACTGATGTTGGCAAAATAAGTTTCATTATGACAGTTTTCTGTTCACCTCTAGACGCTGCTGCAATCGAGGATGTGGTGACGAAAAAAATATTGAGCGAAGTTATGGAAGCCCCTTAATCGTTGCACGCTTGCCGTACGCTTTGAAAATATAGTTACACAAATATGCTATACCTTTCCAGACACCCCTCACCCCGAAACTATCGCCCCGGCCTCAACCGCTTCCATAACCCGCAATAAATTCCCGCCCCAGATCTTCGCTATGTCGTCCTCGCTATAGCCGCGCGCGACGAGTTCTGCTGTCACGTTCTGTGTCTC
>ENA-ORXM01002058-ORXM01002058.1-marine-metagenome-genome-assembly--contig:-NODE-2058-length-25091-cov-3.421404_pt1 | contig 25091 bp, 18 predicted proteins | sample MGYA00237867_ERZ511480 | MGnify/ENA primary metagenome ERZ511480 (study PRJEB26309, sample SAMN06266103) | marine metagenome | isolation source: Algal blade | place: United Kingdom:Sidmouth, United... | reverse complement strand
GCATATTTCCAGTATCAAAAATTTCACCCAACACAGGTTTTACCCCAAGTCCATGTTTGGCAACCATTGGATGTAGGCTTCCCCATTTCCAATGCTCTGTATTTTCTCCTAGCTTTTGAGTTAAATAAACAGTTGTATTTTCTAAAGCTTTCATCAACGTTTCTTCTGGTGTTGTCGTCCACCACGCTGAATTAGGATTATCAAACAAGCGTAAAATAGCTGTCACGTCATGTCCAAAAAATTCAGCAACTGTAAAAATTGGTAATTCTTTTTGAGTAACAACGCCTCGTATACTCTTATTTTTATCAAAAATTAAATCAATCAATTCTTGTTTTAAAACTTGATAAATTGCACCACCAACAGAATTTGCTGTCAAATTTAAGTCCCAACTTATTAATAATTCGATTGTTTTTTTGACACTTTGGGGTAGGCTTTTATAAATTTCCTTTTCTTGTAATCCTTGAACCAAGCGTACAAATTCGCCACCAGGCAGACTAACAAAATCCAATTGCCAAGCTGCAAAGTCTTCAAAGCTAAATTTATCTTTTGAATTAATGAGTGCATCCAAACGTTTTGCTCTATATCCATTCATCCATATATTTCCCAAATCATAAGGAAAATCTTCTCCTACCAACTTATTATTACAAGTATAATAATAACCTTGTTTGGGATTTAACACATGCGGCATCTCTTCAAAAGGCACCCGTCCCGTCCATTCATGCAAACCATCATATCCATTATTGGGCAACAAGCCTTTCGCCCTAGCTCGAATGGGAACTTCTCCAGTCATATAATAGCCAATATTATTTTGAGTATCAGCATAGACCAAATTTAGAGAAGGGATTGTTAGTTTTTTACAAGCATCTACAAAATTATTCCAACCACCTGCCATATTCAGTCCATAAAAACCAAAAATCATTTCATTTTTTTGCAGAGCTTTGGAACAAAGTGAAATTCGATGTGTTCCATCTAAATTTATAATAACAGGACCATGATGTGTTTTAATCACTTGTTCTTCGTGCGGCATTTTCTCACCCTTGATGTATATTTTTTCAGTATGCACACTAGCTTTTAGAATTCGTTCTCCAAAATGATATTGCACGCTATCTTGACTTGTAAATTTTTCGATATAGGTATCTTGTATGTCTGCATAAGTCAAAGTTGCCCCCCAAGCTATGGTAGCATTATGACCAATCAAAACCAAAGGAACTCCAGGAATAGAAACTCCTGTCACCTCATAATTGGGAGCGACCAAATGATTCTCGTACCAAATATTAGGTGTATTAATCAATAAATGAGGGTCATTACATAAAGCAGCAGCTCCTGTAGCCATTTTGTCTGGGGCAACCACCCAATTATTACTTCCTCCTAAAGGACGCAAATAAGGTCCTTTAAAAGCTTCCAAAGTATCATCTGCTTTTCTTTGGTTTGTTTCAATTCCATGTTTTAAACAAATTGGATGATCTGCTAAATACTCAGGAAAAATTTCTTGTGTTTTCTCCAATCCAAAGACATCGACCATTCCCATACGTTCTAGCTCATGCAACCAGCCTTGAGACATTTGCATTGCTAATAAACGTGCCATTCCAAAACAATCTGCTATGGTCCAATCTTCCATAGATATTTTCAGCAACTTGAATTCAACTGGAGGATGCTTGCAAGTTGCTATAAAATAGTTGATACCTTTTACATAACTTTCTAAAAAGGGAAACAAAACATCCTTAACAGACTCTTTTTCATCTACCTTTCCCAATGCCTTAAATCCCATCATCCGAGCAATACGATCTGCATTTAAAGCATCTTTTCCAACAACCTCTGACAAGCGCCCCGAAACGACTCTTCGAGTCAGTTCCATTTGCCATAATCGCTCTTGTGCATGTACATAGCCTTGTGCAAAAAACAAATCTTCTTTATGCTCTGCATAAATATGTGGCACACTCCATTGATCTCTGATAATTTGCACCTTACTTTTTAGATGAGGTGCCTGAATGATCTCGTTAAGATTAGGAAGGTTATTTTTCGCTTGCTTATGTACAAACCATTTCAAAACAGGTTTCAACATTTTTGTCAAAAAGGTCATATATAGAAGGGGTAGTTGTTTTATAAAAAAGAGAAGCCATCCTCGAACAGACGGGATGACTCCATGATATCTTTGTAAGATTAGTTACTAGTTTATACTTTAGAAATAACAGTTCCTTAGAAACGTATTCCATTATTAAAAAGCAAAGAAACAACACTCATTTTTACATTCTGAGATTTCATTAACCGTTCTAGTTCTGTTGCAAATGCTTCTTTTGTAGCTTCGTCTTCTGGATTAGCCTCCAAGTTTGCCCCAACGTCTTCTGGCATTCCTTTTTTAATTTTATTCCAAAAATTACGAGATCTACGTTCCAATTCTATCCCTTTTTCTTTACGTTTTACCAAACCGCTACTTACCATATCTACTACGTGTCCAATTGCGATTTCTACATCTTTATCTTCTGCCATGACAATTTGATTATTTTTTATTTTAAAATCTAGGTACTGTCCTTTTACTGTAAAGACAAATTTCATCTAAACTTATAAAAGTTGTGCGATAAATATATTAGATTTTAAGGATAATTCAAAGCTGTTTCCAAATTAATTCGATTAAACAACACATTGCTTTATTGTTTCAAAGTAGGATCCATTCGTTCTGCTTTTTTCTGAAAATTCTCAGCCAAAACATAGTTCCCCATTCGCTTGTGTGCGTGCCCAATTACTAAATAAGCTTTTGCATATTCACTGTTTTTTGCCAATATTTTTTCTGCTTCAGCAATAGATTTATCATATTGACTCATCTTGAGGTAGGCCACTGCAATATTATATTGAGCATCAAAGTACATGGGATCCAAACTCAAGGCAGTTTCCATAGCCGTAATTCCATCATAAAGTTCATTTAAAGCAATATAAGATGCTCCTAAACCAAAGTAATAACGCTTTTCATTAGGATTCAAACGAATAGACTGTTGATAAGCATCAACCGCTTTGTTAAAGTTCTTTAATTTAAAGAAACAACTGCCTAACTTATAATAGACAAATTCATCTTGTTTTCCTGCATCAATTGTTGCTAAGTAATAAGCTCCTGCTTGTTGATACTCTTCTCGTTCATAGTGGAGCAGCCCAAGTCCTTGATATGCCTTTGCATGAGCTGGTTCCAAATCAATTGTTTTTTTAAATTCTTCTCGTGCCTTTTTTGCATTGCCTATCTCGATATAGTTTAGCCCAAGATTAAAATGTAGAGAGGCAGCCTTTGAATGCTCCATGATTCCTTTTTCCAAAATGGCAATTGCCTCCTTGTACTTTCCATCCTTGCTGTATACACTAGCTTCTCGACCATACTTTGCAATACTTTCTTCTAGACGTTCGTATAACTTATCATTCCCTTTACTATATTGATCTACTTTTTCAAAGGCTTTTGATGCAGACTTGGACTTTCCAGTCTTACTATAACTTTCTCCTAACAAGCGCCAAGCTTCTCCATCATCTGAATTTCGTTCTACATAATTTTCCAAATAAGGAATTGCTTTTGTATAATTTTTAGCATAAAAATAAGACTTTGCTAAATCATACAGCAAACCCAAATCATTCTCTCGGCGCGAATAAGCTGTTTCCAATAACTCTATTGCTCCTGCATAATCTTTATCATTATAATAAATTCGCCCCAAATTAAGATTGGTATTAAAATGCAAATCATCCAACTCCAAAACATGTTCATAATCCACAATTGCGGCTTCTCTATCTCCAAGATGCTGCAAAGTAATTGCCATCAAATAATAAAAATCAGGATTGGTAATCTCCCCTTCATAAGCCTTCAATTGTTCCAAACAATCTGCATAAGCTTTATCTCGGTAGCTCTTCAAGGCTAGTTTATACACTTGATTTTCCAAACTTCTAGCATCTCCTCCACTACTTTCCTTATTGTCAGAATTTTGTTGCTTTTTTAAATAGACCTCTATTTCCTTTAATTTATTAGCCGCTTTTGTATAAGCAGGGTCAATTTTTAGTGCTCTTTTTAAGTAGAGAATAGACTTATTGTACATCTTTAGGTCCACATAAGTTAAAGCTAAATTGTAACAAAGGGTCTTGTCAGAAGGAGCTAATTCGATAACTCTTTCATACAAATTTGCAGCAAGGTCATTTTGTCCTTCTTGCTCATGACAAGTAATTAATACTCTAAAAGCAGGTACAAAATCAGGATCCTTTTTGACGGCTGCTTCAAAAAATGGTATAGCATCCTTGTAATTTCTCAATTTATAATAAACCAAACCCGCATTATAATCTTCAATGGCAGCTGGTTTTTGTGCTACTGCCCACTGAGTACACCCCAGTAAAAACAGAATCATAATAAACTTCATAGTATTCATTCTTTTCATCCCTTAAATGGATTTTCTACTTTACAACAGCAAAATTTATAATTTCAGCAAATTAATTGGTGGGAATAAATGACTATTATTAGAACGGCTATAAGGTATAAACTTTGTATGTTTTTTCCGTTTTTCTTCAAAAATAATCTAATATTTTTTGATTGGGTAAATAGAAGGACAAAATTAGTAGTTTAAAAATTGGAGTATATTTTTTTTGCTAAAGAGTTAAAAAATGTAGCTTTAGCGAGTCTTACTCCCAACTTGTTGTAAATCTCCAACTTGCTTGTTTTGAACCTCCAACTTGTTGCAAATCTCCAACTTGCTTGGATGGATGGCTTGGCGAGCTAAAGCGAAGCTTTTTAAGGAATTTAGCGGACAAAAGATGCCCAATTTAAATGTTAATTACTTTTGTCCTTCTACTTATATTTAACTGATGTTACGTACAAACTTATTCATGCTACTAAAACCTAAAATAGGATTTAAGAAATCCGTATAAACATTTAATAATGAATGCTTAACTCTGGATATCAAATAGTTACATACTAGGCATTAAACATTTCTATGAATCTGAAAGGAATAATCATAAGTTAAAAAAAAGTCTTGTGTAACTTGATTATTTAAGATACATCTTTATTATGACAAAAAATAGAATATATCCTATTTTATCTTCTTATATATCATTTACTAACCTCCTTTCTTTCTAACTCTTCTTCCATCCTTGTTATAAATAGCTCTTATTTAAGTAAACTCTACTTAACAAAGTTTAGAATATGTCTAAAAATCGACATTAACAAAAACTTCAAGTAAAATTAACATATAAAATTCTGTTCGGTATTTTTTTTATAAATTTTATGTCTTTAGTCAAAAGTCATTCAATTTCAGAATATAATTTTAAATTTAGCTCTACTTTAGGTTAATAGTCAAATGAAAAAGAAAAGTACTTTTTTCAGTACGAACATTTTTAGTTATTTTAGCGCTTTCAATGTATCAATTATCAATTTTGATTAAATAAAACCATTATGAAAAAATTATTTTCTACCCTTTCTGCGATTCTGCTGATTAGCTTTGCAGCACATTCACAAATAGTTATTAACGAGATTCTTTACAATGATCCAGGTTCAGGAACAGATATAGAAGAGTTTATCGAATTACACAATATTGGAGCAACTGCAGTTAATCTACTAGATTATACCTTTACAGAAGGTGTCAATCATACATTCACTGGTGGAATGATTCCTGCTGGTGGTTATTTTGTTATTGCGGTTGATTCTACAGCTTTTCACAATGCTTTTGGTATGGCTCCAGATGCTACTTGGACAAGTGGTGGTTTATCTAATGGAGGAGAAGACATTACATTATATGATAATAATGGTGTTTTTGTTGATTCTGTTAATTATGACGATGCTGCTCCATGGTCAACTGATGCAGATGGCTTGGGTGCTTCTTTGCAATTATGTGATCCTTTAACAGACAACAATGATGGTGCAAATTGGGGTATTTCTAACATTGGAACTGGTTTATCAGTTACAGGTGTTGACTCTTTATATGCAACTCCAGGTATGGTGAACTCTTGTGTTACTGTTGTACCACCACCTCCACCAAGCTACCCATTATATACATTTGACCAAATCAACGATGTTGATACAAGTGGTAATGCAGATTCTTTAAACGTTACTTGTGAATTGAGAGGAATTGCACATTGTATCGACCTTAGAGGAGGTACTGGATTAGATTTTCCTTTTGCTAACAGCGACAACAGCGCTGGTATTAGAGTTTTCACATTCAGTGATGTAGATGCTTATAGTGTTACTGCTGGTGATTCTCTACACATTTGGGGAACAGTTACTCAATTCAACGGTTTGTTACAATTCTCTCCAGATAGTATTGCTGTTATTTCTCAAGGAAATGCAACAGCTAGCCCTATGATGGTTACTCAATTGAGTGAAATAGTAGAAAACAGATTGGTTATGTTTACTGGAATGTCTTTGGTAGATACAGCTGAATGGACAGGAACAGGTTCAGGTTTCAATGTTCGCATTACAAATGGTAGCGTAGATACCATTACATTGCGTGTTGATAATGATGTTGACTTGTACAGTATGCCTGCTCCTCTTGGAACATTTAGTATTTCTGGTTGGGTAACTCAATTTGATCCTTCTGCTCCTCGCAACGAAGGTTATACACTATCTACTTGTGGAATGAATATGTTGACGAATACAACAAAAGTGGAAAATAACAGTACGCAAGTATCTATTTTCCCAAATCCTGCTGCTAGTGTATTAAACATTCAAAGTGCTACGGAGATTGAAACTATCATTGTACACAATACACTTGGTCAAGCAGTATTGAACATCAATAATGTGAATACATACACAACTCAAATTGCTACTAATAACTTAGAAAACGGTGTTTACATCATTTCTATCCTAACAGGTAACAAAGTAATGACACAACAATTCCAAGTTGTAAAATAAATTGATTGAAGTATCCCTCTAAGGGCTTTACTTCTATTCAAATTGTTCAAAAATCTAAATGCTGGCTTTCTGCTAGTATTTAGATTTTTTTTGTTTACAACTTGCTAGTTCTAGATTATTGGGGACTGATATGCCAAAATAGCTTAATCGGTCTCTAGGGAACTTTTTTTTACTAAAAAGCTTTTTATGGGTTATAATAATGAAATAACAAATAAACCCCTATTGAGATGGAAGCAATGAGAATTGATACTGACATTTTTTATATCAAAGACTTTATGTCTGTTGAAAATTGTAAAAAATGGATTGACTTTAGTGAAAAAGAAGGTTATCAATGGGCAAAGGTAAACATGGGATTCAGACAGCAAGTCGTTCATAAATCTATTCGAAATAATAAACGAGTGCTCTACGATAACCAAGAGTTAGCCCTTGATCTTTGGCAAAAAATAAGACCCTATGTTATTCTAGAAACTCAAAATTCGACCGCTTGTGGCTTAAATGAGCGTTTTCGATTTTACAAGTATAAACCTGGACAAGAATTTAGACCGCATCGAGATGGAAGCTTTATTCGTAATTCAAAAGAAAGAAGCGCCTATACCTTATTGATTTATTTGAATGAGAATATGGAAGGAGGAGCCACTGAATTTCCCAAGCATTCTATTCAACCCAAAACTGGAGCGGCTGTTATTTTCAAACACGAAATTCGACACGCTGGGCTTCCTATTATCAAGGGTGTAAAATATGTTTTGCGTACTGATATTATGTATCTAGATAAAGAATAATTGAATCAATACAGATAATAAGAGGCTGCCCTCTACTCCCTAAAAATAATGGCAGACGCTTTAAAAGTGTCTGCCATTATTTGGGGCTTGGTCCTTAGTTCAATTTCACTCTAAAACTCCACCACCGCATTCGGAAACATCGCTTTTACTTCTTCTATCTGCGCTTCTGTCAAAGGATTATCAGACAAATAAAGCTCTTGTAAATTACTAAACTCAGATAAGACTGCTGGCAACTCGGTAAAGTTATTGTTACGCAAATCTAAGAAACGTAAGTTTTCTAATTGTGCTAATTCTTTAGGCAAGGTAGACAACTGATTATCAGAAATATCTAAATCTTGCAAATGCAACAAGGAACAAACCCCCGAAGGTATCTCTTGAAATCTATTTTCCTCCAGATTCAACCAAACTAATAAGGATAAATTACCAATAGTTTCAGGTAATTCTACCAATTCATTAAAGCTTAAATCCAAACGCTCTAAACTTTCCAATTGACCAATTTCGGCATCTATCCTTGTCAACTGATTAGAGTTTAGATACAATTCTTTTAAGTCAAATAGATTATAAAGAGCTGGGTCTATATAGGTAATTTCATTCTCTTTGCAATCCAGCCAATTCAGCTTGGTTAAAGCTCCTAAAGCTTCTGGTAATTGTTTGATTTTATTTTCTGATAAGTCCAACCATTGTAGCGCTTTTAAATTGGCTATTTCCTTAGGAATTGTTATTAAACCCGTTGTGGTTAAATCCAATTCTTGAAGCTGAACCAAATCTGAAACGACAGGAACCCAACCATCAAAGTTGTTGTGCTCCAAATTCAAGCGAGTCAAGACTTGCAAGTTTTTCATAGAAGCAGGTAAAGCTGTCAGTTGGTTACTTCGTAAATCCAGCCATTCTATGTTGACTAAATTACCCATAGAAGCAGGTATGGATTTTAGCCTATTTTCTGATAAGTCCAACCACTCCAAATTGACCAAATTACCCAAAGCTTCGGGCAAAGTCTCTGCATCTATTCCTGTCAAATCCAACTCTCGAAGGTTGACCAATTGACAAATAGATTCTGGCAATTCTTTTAGTGGATTCTCTTCTAAATCCAACCATTCTAACCGTTGCAATTGTGCCATTTCTGGTGGAAGGCTTGTAAATTTATTATCTGACAGATCCAACCATTCTAAGGCTGTAAGCTCACAAATTGCAGGTGGTAAAGCTTCTAATTCATTAATCTCTAAATTAAGTTTTTTTAACTTTTTAAGTTGTCCAAAAGAATGGGGTAAACTCTGTAGTTTATTATTCTTCAAGTCCAACCAATCTAGGGCGATCAAAGCTCCAAAATCAGTAGGCAATTCTTCAAAATCATTAGCAGATAAATCTAACCATCTTAAGACAGATAAAGCAGCCATTCTTTTTGGTAAGGTTGCCAAATAATTATCTGACAAGTCTAACCAGTTTAAGGTATGAATATCTGCAATCTCCTCTGGTAATTTCATTAGGTTATTACGCTCCAAATTCAAACGTTCCAATCCTTTAATTTCACTAATTTCTGTAGGAACAGCATTCAAATTTTTTCCACTCCAATCTACCTCTTCTACTTTATTTTCGTCTATATATGATCTTAATTGTTCTTCTATATTCATAATTGTCTACTTAGTTCTTTATTTCGGATCGTTTGGGTTCTTTGATAAATCGTGTGGAAGATTAGATTACTTCTAACCGCTATGAATTAGCATAAAAGCAGTAGTTTAATATATATTACACGATTGGTCAAAGAACGATAATTTTTAATCCAAATCAAAATAAATATTTGTCTTGGGTAATAAATCTATAATAGCTTCTTTTTCTTCTTCTCTAAAGTAATTTCCTTCTAAATACAACTCTTCCAAAACCTCAGCAAGAAAACCTAATTCCATTGGCAATTCTGTCAACTGATTGTTTCGTAAATCCAACCATCGAAGTCGCTCTAAACTAGCGATCAAATCAGGTACTTTATTAATCTCATTATCAGATAAATCTAACTCCTTGATACGACGCAAACTAAAAACCTCTCTAGGAATAGTTGACAAAGCATTGCCTTCTAAGTTCAAGCGTTCTAAACGTTGTAATTGTGTGAAATTTTCTGGCAAATCTTCTAATTCATTATAACTAAGGTCTAATTTTTTTAATTTGACCAATTCTCCTATTTCAGAACCTAACTCTAGAAACAAATTGTATTCTAAATGTAATTCTTTTAAACTACTTAACCTAGCAAATTCTGTTGGCAAGTTATCCAACTGATTTTCTCTTAAATCCAAAATTTCTAAAGCAGGTAAAGCACCTATTTGTTGTGGCAGTTCTTCTAAAAAGTTCTCTGATAAATCCAAGCGTTTTAAGTTAACCAAATTACAAATAGAATAAGGCAATTGTGTCAACTCGATTCCCGTCAAATCCAAGTCTCTTAAGCTTGTTAATTCACAAACTACTAAAGGCAAATGCTCTAAAGGATTTAGTTCAATATTTAAGACTTCTAAATTCTTTAACGCAGCAAAGCTCTTCGGTAGGTTCTCCAATTGATTTTCGCTAACATCAAACTGTGTCAATGCTTCTAAAGCACCAAAGCTATCTGGTAAAGATTCTAAATAATTAGAAGAGGCATTGAGATATTTTAAGGCTTTTAAGTTTCCTATTTCTTCTGGTAAAGCAAGGAGTTGTGTAGAAATTAAATCGAGTCGTTGTAAATTAGGTAGTTGACAAACGGGCTTTGGTAAAAACCGAAGTGGATTACCTTCTATATTCAACTCCATTAATCCAGATAGCTCTCCTAAACCATCTTCTAGTGTCTTTATTTTATTATGACTAATATCTAAATAAAGCAAGGCTTTACAGCTTGCTAAAGTAGTCGTTAATATTTCAAATTTATTGATCGATAGATCCAACCATTTTAGATTTCTTAAAGCTCCAAAATTATCTGATAAGGCACTAATTTTAGTATCCGACAAATCGAGCATTTCTAACGTAGAAAGCTGACCAACAACCTCTGGAACAATCTCTAGAGGGTTATTTTCTAACTTAAAAGAACGTAATTTGGTTAGTTTTGCTAATTCAAGAGGAAGTGTTTTTAATCTATTCTGTTGCAAGCTTAAAACTTCTAATTCTAAAAGTTCGCACAAGGCTAGAGAAAGTATTTGCAATTCATTATTAGAACAATTGAACGAACGTAATTTTTTGAGCTGAGCAAAGCGTTCAGGTATATCAGCAATAAAATTATGCTCCACATTGAGTTGTTGCAAGCTCATTAAACTACACAAGTCGTCACTCAACACACTCAAGGCGTTACCAGACAAATCTAATGCACCTAAGTTTTCAGTCTCTAAGGCTTGAGATGGCAATTCCTCAAAAGATTGATCGCTCAAATCCAAATTTTCAAGCATAGCACTTGTTGGCATCTCTAATATTTTCTCTATTGACTTATGAATATCCATCTACGCGAATTAAACAAAAAATAGGGCTTAAAATTACAAGTATCTAAGATATTTCAATTCCTAAACTAACTTATAAATTTTAGGTTCCTAAATTAGCAAAGTTTTCTTTATTATCACAACAAAAGTATCAAGGGATATTTTTTTTTGATAAAGCACCTTAATGGAAAATAATTTTAGATTGAACAGAAGACCTTTCAGTATCTTCAAATATAAGTTTGAGATAATAAATACCCGCAGATAATTTTTGACGATACAAGGTAAGTTTGGTATTGGTAAGTCCTTCTTTTAAAAGCATCTGTTGCCCCATATTATTATACAAAACAAGCGAATAAGAGCCCTCCAAATGACTTAGCTCAATAGTTACATTTTGAACGGCTGGATTCGGATAAACGGCAACCTCTGTGGTGTAGGGCAGCACTTTTGTAGCAGTCGTCATAGGGCAAAGAATCTCATTTAAAAATACTAAAATCCCTGTAAAAACAGAGTCTTGCCATTGAGGATCGTTGACATAGGTAACGTGCCCATTGCTGTTGGGAATGGTTATTAATACATTGGGAATCCCTAGAGCAGTTGCTGTATCAGCAATCACTTGGCTCCCTTCCAAATAAGAAACTGGAAAACCTGCTATAGTTGAGTAACCTTGACCATAAGGAACAATATCATCATTATCATCATGCACACTAAACACAGGAACATCTCCTGCATCTACCCAAGAAGCATCTCCCAAAGCTCCTGATAAATTTAAAACACCTTGCACATTTGAAGAATATTGAGTATTGCTAGTTGTATTGCCTTCAAACCCACCATTATTATCTATTGCTGTTTGAATATGTGTAGGAATGTTATCTGTCGAATCCAAATATGCAGTATGTAATGCCATAATCGCTCCTGCTGAACCACCACCAATAAAAATAACATTGGTATCTATATTATACAAATTGGTAGTTGCTGCATCTTCTCTAAAATGACGAATAGAAGCTTTCATATCTCCTATGGCTTTGACTACCACGTCTGCAAAAGCAACAGAATCAGGAAAAGGCACAAAAGGACCATCAAATAAGCGATAATCAATCGTTGCCGTCACATAACCATGTTGCGCATAATAATGACAAAGTGGTGCCATATCTGTTCGTTCTCCTACGATAAAACTCCCTCCAAACGCTAAAATCATCAAGGGGCGTTTACTTGCTGTATCGCCCACTGGCTGATATACGTCCATATACAAACTGTCTACATTTCCTTGATAAGTCGTGTTGACTCCAAAAAAAATATTGACGGTGGTATCTACATCTGGAAAAACCTCGTTTAGGTAACGAGTTCCATCACAAGTTGGGTGCTGTGCTTGACTATAAATAGCTGTTGTTAAAATAAGAAGGAGTGCATAAGTATATTTCATACGTATCTTTGTTTATAACAAAAAATGTTCTGCCTCAAAACGAGACAGAACATTAAGATACAATTTATTTTTAAAACTCCTTAACGAAAAATAATTTTAGACTGTATTGGAGCTATGTTGGTGTCCTCAAAATGAATTTTAACAAAATAAACACCTGTTACAAAATTCTCTTTCGACAAGATGTAGCGGTTCGTACTAATTTCCTTTTCTTGGAACACTTGACGTCCTACATTATCATATAATTCAATCGTATAATTAGAAGGCAACTCTTCAAAAGCAACCATCATATCTATGTCTGCTGGATTGGGATAAAAATTAGCTGCTACTAATTCTTGGGGCAACTCTCCTACACTAGAAATCAATGGACAAATCACATTGTCATGTAAAAAAGCTGAAGATGTCGTTAAGACCGAATCTTGCCATTGAGCTGCATTACTACCAAAATAACTAACGTGCCCAGTACTATTAGGAATCGTAATTAAAAAGTTCGTTACTCCTACGCTAGTTGCTTGCGGAGTCATCGTTGCACTCCCTTCTACATAGATAATCGGAATATTAAAAACTTGAGCACTTCCATTACCATACGGTACGGTTCCATCTGCATCATCATGTGCCGAAAAAAGAGGGGCGCTATTTGCTCCAATATAATCTGCATCACGTAAGGCACCAGAAAAATTAATCACCCCATGTACTTCCGAACTGTATGTGCCTACGTTTGTACTACTATTTCCTTCAAAACCACCGTTATTATTAATCGCAGTCATTTCATTTGGAGCTAGTGTATCTGTAGAATCTACATAAGCGGTATGTGCCGCAGCAATTCCTCCTGCAGAAATCCCTCCCACAAAAACCATATTAGGATCAATTTGATAGTTGTTAGTCGTTGCAGCATCTTCTCGCAAGAAACGAATCGCTGCTTTCATATCACCTACGGCTTTGATAACAACATCTGTCATATCTGCTGAGTCAGGAAAAGGGAAAAAAGCACCGTCATACAATCGATAATCAATGGTCACCGCAACAAAGCCACGTTGTGCATAATACATACACAAGTCACTCATATCTTCTCGTTGACCACTAATAAAAGAACCACCAAAAGCTAGCACAATTACTGGACGCATCGTCGCAGCATCTCCTGCTGGTTCATAAATATCCATATACAAGTCTTGGTTATTTCCACCAAATGTAATATTATTTCCATATAAAACAGCTAGTGTAGTATCAACTGTCGTAAAGACTTGACTAATATAACGGCTACCATCACAGGTTGGGTGATTTTGCGCAAAAACGCTGTAAATCATTCCTGTTAATAAGGATAATGTAAAAATAATTTTTTGCATGTTTTTTCGTTTTTTTATTTTAACTTTTTGGTTAATCTTAATAGCTAAATTACAAAAAAATAATGATTCTTTAAACATACTCGTCTATAAGAAATGCTCCTTTATCTAAGAAATTGCTTAATCTACTCCTTTGAGGAACTCTTTATAGTACTTTTTTTTTAATACTTTGATACTACTTATTTCCTAAGCATCCTTTGACTATTAAATTCCCCAATGGCTTTAATCAATTTAAAACAAATCAAGAAAATCATCAATTATACATGGATAACTATTGTTTTGTTTATTCTTATCTATTTGCTGCTACATCCTAGTGCATTTAGTGCAGAACATCTTTCTATTTTTTTACAGAAGTTTGGACATTGGATTTGGCTCGTTTATATAATAATCTCATTCCTAAGAGGTATTTTTTTATTTCCTAGTACCCCTTTTGTATTTGCTGGCGCCATTCTATTTCCTAAAAAATTAGTTCTGGTAGGTATTATTTCTATTTTAGGAATTTTATTTTCTGCTACTTTATTGTATTATTTTGCTGATGCGATTGGTTTTGGAGACTACTTATCCAAAAAATATCCTAAAAAGATAGAAAAAGCACGTACACAACTTAATACTCCTAAAGGAAAATGGCTAGTAGCAGCATGGGCTTGGTTCCCATTTGTTCCTACAGATATTATCTGCTATGTGGCAGGATTAGTGCAGATGCGTTATAGTATTATGATAACTGGCATCTTTTTGGGAGAGACTATATTGGTAAGTCTTTATTTGTATCTTGGAAAAGATATTTTGAACTTTCTTTAAGCTAGTTTAAACAACATCTGACGATAGTATCAAAACACTTTTGAAGTCTCTGATTCTATCCTATTAATCGTCTTGACCAACAAAAACCACTTTGCTTTATGCGTTATTTAATTTTTGCTTTATTAATGACCTTCACTAGCTTAACTTATGCTCAAAAGACCTTTAAAAAGGTGATTGAGGAAAATAAATTTACCGCTTTAGATGGAAAAGAACAGACTTTTACAGAAATTTTTAAAGCGAATAAAGGTAAAGTGATTTACATTGATTTTTGGGCAAGTTGGTGTGGTCCCTGTCGGCAAGAAATGCCTGCTTCTTTAAAGCTGCACCAAAGTTTACATGGGGAAGATATTGTCTTCGTTTATATTTCTATTGACAAAAATGAGTCTGCATGGAAACGCAGTATGGAAAGTCTAAAAATTAAGACTAGAGGGCAGCATTATCGTAGAAATCAAGATGAGATGATTGAATTTCTCAAATTCTTCTACATTTACTCGATTCCTCATTATATGATAATTGGAAAAGATGGTCAGATTGTTAATAATGATGCTTTGCCTCCTAGTGGTACTAAACTAGAGCGCCAGTTACGTAAGTTATTAAAAGTGAAAGCAAAAGGATAGGCACTTATTTTCAACATTTTATTTACTCTGCAAGACTTCTCGTTTTGGCTCAATATAGTTCAAAAATAACTTTAGAGCTTGACGTTTTTTGTTCGTCAATTCGTAATCAATGTATTTGTGATAATAATCGTGTACATTAAAGTTTAAATAACTAGACTGAAAGAGTTGAGCAACTTGATGCCGTTTTTGAATCCCTAATTGTAAAGCTTTATTAAATTGCTTCAAAAAATGTTGCGGCAACTCCGTATTACTAACCCAAGCAGCAAAAACAAAAGGTAAATTGGTATGTTTTTTCCAAATTTCACCTAAATCATAAACATAAGGATAGGTTACCTCCATATCTATGGTACGGTCGCCAATAATTAAAGCACCTGTTTTATGCTTAATTTGATTCTCAAATCCCGCTTTAGCAGGGATAAATTGAGGGTTAATTTTCCAATAATTTGCCACCAAATAACGCGTCAAAGCAACTGAAGTTCTAGATTGATAGTCTAAGTACAAATGTGTAATCTCTTCAATTGGACAATTAGAATAAATACAAACTGTTTTTACTGCGCCTTCCGTTCCTATACAAAAATCAGAAATAATGTGTGGCGTTTTGAGTTGTGGAATGACAGCAACAGGAATCAGCCCTAAATCAACCTCCCCTGCAATCAACTTTCGAGCACATTCTGAAGGAATGTCCAAGCTCAAATCAATAGAATGCTCCAATCCTGATTGAAATAGCCCGTACAAGAATGGTTTTGTATTAAGATAAGAAACGGCAGAAATTTTAAGTGGCTGCTTCAAGTTAGTTGTTGTTTAGATGTGAAATATCGTCTTGTAATTTCAGATGAAAGTTGGTTCCATCGTATTGAAAGACACAAAGACCTGTGTTTTTGTGTTTGTATTGAGGCATTGCCGACAAGGGCTGTCTTTGTAGAATTGCCATCAAATAAGCTAGGCAACCTCCATGTGTACAAATTAGTACTTTTTGATCGTCTAATGTTTTTAGATAATTGACAAAACCACTCAAACGCTGTCCCATTTCTTGTGCACTATCACCTCCAACCAAACTCTGCTCATACTTTCCATCTGCCCAAGCTTTCAACAAACCTAAATAGGCATCGTGCATAGGTTTATCTGCTTTCTTACCTTCCCATTCTCCCCAACCTATTTCGTCCAAATCGCCACGTCTTTCTGTTGGGATCCCCAAACTTTCAAAAAGGGCTGCTGTTTCTTGTGTCCGTTTTAAGGTAGAAGTAATTAATCGATCAAAAGGAATATCTTTATAAGCCTCAAAAAAAGCCTGTGCTTGTAGAGCCCCTGTTTCATTCAAAGAAGAATCTACACCTCGCCCCTGTACAATGCCTTTGGTATTGTATAGCGTTTGTCCATGCCGATATATATAAATTTCCATAGAGCTTGTATACCTTATTTTTGTATGACTGGTAATTCTAAAAATCCAACTAAACCATCATTATCCTTGCTAAAATCATAGTCCATATAATCTTGTACTACATTATAAACGGTATCTCTCTCTATAGGATGTCTATCTACTGCTTTGACCAGTTCTACCAATTGTTCTGTATTCAAACTTGGTGATTGCTCCTCAGAACCTGCCATAGAATAGATTTTTGTCGTATCGTCAATTGTTCCATCTATATCATTAACACCAAAAGCCAAAGATAGTTGAGCTGTTGTACGCCCAATCATAGGCCAGTAAGCCTTCACGTGATCAAAATTATCTAAGTAAATTCTACCAATCGCATAATTTCTCAAGTCTTCTACCGCAGATACTTCTTCTAAATGTGATAACTCGTTGTTTTTATTTCTAAATTTTAGAGGAATAAAGGTCTGGAATCCCCCCGTTTCATCCTGCAAGGCTCTTAGTCTTGACATATGATCCACACGATGTTTATAGGCCTCTATATGTCCGTACAACATAGTTGCATTAGAGCGTTTTCCTAGGTTGTGTAGTATTTTATGTATTTCTAACCACTGATCGGCATCACATTTTCCACGGGCAATTTGCTCCCTAATTTCTGGATGAAAAATTTCTGCACCACCGCCAGGCATAGAGTCTAGTCCAGCTTCTACCATCGCTTTCATTCCTTCCTCATAAGAAACTTTTGCCTTCTTAAATACATAATGATATTCTACAGGCGTCAAACCTTTAATATGCAACTCTGGACGATGTGCCCTAATTGCCTTGTATAAGTTAAGGTAGAAATTATAATCGTACTGAGGCAACACACCTCCTACTATATGTACTTCCGTTACAGGTTTATCATCGTATTTTTTGACAATATCTAGCATTTCATCGTGGGTCAATTCCCAACCTTCCGAACGTTTTTTGATTAATCTTGAATACGAACAAAAGGTACAAGTATAGACACATACATTAGTCGGTTCCATATGGAAATTTCGATTAAAATAAGTCTTGTCTCCATGTCGTTCTTCTCGAATATAGTTGGCTAAGGTTCCTAAATATCCTAGTGGTGCTTTTTCATACAAATACAAAGCATCTTCATCCGATATTCGTTCTTTGTCGTTTATCTTTTGCGCTATTTTTTGTAATTCTTTGTCCAATGTTTCATCTTGGAGCAGAACATTTATATTTTTGTCCATCTATTATCTTTTTAGGTCGCTTTTCCAAACTTATTTAGCGAGCAGTTCATTTTTAATCTTAGTTGATTTGGAAGGCATACCGTTCTCAAACCAATTCGTTTTAAGCCACTATCAACAAATGTACAAATAATTTGGCTTAGTCGAAATATAAATTTTAAAACTTTCAGAAAAAAATGAAAGTTCTTTCAGTCTATGAATGAAATAACACCAGAATCTATCCAAAAGTTTGAATTTTACTCGATTTTTATTAACAATATTTTTCTATTAATTGGTGTTTCTTTGTTGGGTTGGACCTTGTTTGAAACGCTGTTTTTAGTTTGGCTGGAATTAATCTCTGCTTTAGTGGTGCTCGTTTATCTAAAAATTATCATTCCACTAAAATATGGGCGACCAGGATATCATCACCTTCCAGAATATCGTGTTCCTGCTTTAAAAGTTCTAGGACTTAGTATTTACACTTTGATTTTACACTATTTCGCCTTAGTTTTTATCATTCGACTTGGAGCCGTTGATTCTTGGGACACTTCTTTAGGAGTATTTTATACCTTAGCCCAAATGCCTTGGCAATTGTGGCAAAGTAGTTTGCTATTATTAACGATTGTATTTTTATTGGCTTATCTCCTACCTCCTTTTATTTTGGAACGAAGAGGTATTCGTCCCTCCATTGAAACCATGCCTTTACAAACCAAAATCATGATTCATCCTAGCCAATTTGTTGCGCACTATATTTGGTTTATAATGCTGTGGGCAGTCCACTCCTTTCTTCAAGTCAGCGATCCTATTTTGTTAATGACGCTTCTGATGTTGGTTAAATCTGGTTACGAAGCAATGCTTTTCTATCGAGTTAAGGCAGATTCTTTTTAGTTTTTATTTGAATTTATCTTGGCTCCATTTTCTAGGGTTATTTTCCTTTTTATGTGACAGACTACTCATCAAAAAACAAAAAAAGCACCTTCCCTTAATCTTGAAGAGCTACTATTTACTCCAAGATTAAAAGAAGGCGCTGTACCTAAGGAACGTAAAAGAAATAAGATAACAGAAATTAGATCTCGATTTCTAAATCTTCAAAGTTATTATCTTCATTATTATTGGAATCCAAGAAGTCCAAATCATCTTGGTTATCAATATATTTATCTCTTATTTTTGTTTTCAAGTTTCCTTCATCATCAAAATCATCATCATCTTCGATAATATTCTTAGCTTTTGCTGGTGACATTTTGATCAAATAATACTTGTCTTCTGTCTCAAATGGAAGACCTTTTTGTCGCACTCCTTTTCCATCCGAAAAAGAGACTAAGTAACGTGCAAATCCTCTTGGATACGTCAACTTTATTTGCTCCAATAGTTCCTCTGATACATTTTCGTAACTCTTAATTACCTTAGGCTTGTTCATACCTTTTAGCTTTTAAAATGGTAATATTTAAATAGGTGTTTCTAATAACACTAATATAAATCTATTTCAAAATATAAAGCAAGTATTTAATCCAATTTTTTAAAATTTTGCACGTAATTGTACTTTTATCTCTGAGCGAGTTCGTCCATCTATTTCGTTCAATCCAGAGCTAACGATATCTCTATCTGTAAAGTAGGTCTGAGAAAACCGAAGCCACACACTAAAGTTACGATTTATTCTATAACTCAGATTAAAATAATATCTCAAACCTCTACCAGAATAAGCAGGAACAGAAAAAGCATATAAGACATCATTCTCATAAGCATAAATACGAGTATCGTAGTTATCAGTATCAAAAAAGGCAAGTCTTATTTGAGCTTTTAGTGGAATAACCTTAGGCTTAAAAACCAAGTCTTGATAAATCATAAACCCTTTGTTAAATTCTTGATCTTGGTAAAAAGAAAACTCAATTCTAGAACGTAAAGCAAACTGACTAGAAACATTATAACTAAAATGAAATCTTAGGTTTTGTTTGTCGTGATTGATAATTTGATCAATATTTGTAGCATTGTCTGACAAATTTCTTCCCTTGCGTTCAAAACGATATTGCGCGTACATAGTCACAAAATAATTTGGCGAATATTCTAGCTTTCCAAAGACCTCATAGCCTTTTGTCGGAGCATCTATTTGATAACGCAACCAGTCAAATTGAAACACATCAAAGTAAGTGCTTAATTTTACTCCAGCTCCCAATCGAGCTTCTAAGCCTAAGTATAACCCTGACTCATTGCTGGCATTGGATCCCTCCGCAAAAGCATTTCCATTAAGTGTATAATACGATTTGTCATAGTAACGATGCAAAGCTGCTAAACTTACTCTTGGATCTAAATCAACTAAAATTGAATTTAAAGTAGCAATACCACCTTTTTCATTAGTGGCTGTTTCGCCAAAAAACTGTAAATTTCTATATCGAAAGGAATAATCTAAACTAGCATTAAAACTTTGTTGTCCTGTAAAATTAAATTGTTGATACAAAGCAGGGTTGTCTCGTCTTAATTCATTGGTCAGATAATTATGTACAAAATTTCCTGCGATATGCCAACTACGTCCTGTATAGCGCACTCGTGCTCCAGAAGTAACAAATCCAATAGCATTTTCATCCATGATTTCCCCTTCTGTTCGATGAAAACCAATATCCTGCAAAGAACTTACAGCAAAATCTAAATCATCAATCAAGGAGTCAACCTGTGCTCCCAAGTTAGCATCCCGACGACGGTAAGAGCCAAAAACAGTCACTTCTAAATTCTTCTCTTTCAAAAATTGAAAATGCCCTGCACCTCCCCTCATAAACAAAGCTTCATTTACAGAAGTATAAGGTCTTATAGGCAAAGAAATACGCTTGACATTCAGTACCTGTGCTCCTTTTCGAATTCCAAAACCACCCCAAATGGTCAAACCTTGTCCAAAATAAACTTGAAAATCGCCTAAGGCAATACTATGTACATTTTTAGAGATTTTTTTTAGATAAAAATGTCCTGAGTAATAATCAAATCCTTGTGGATTAGATCCTGTAAAAAACTCTTCTCCAGCATCTTTTTCCATCGTTAACCCAAAACTCATTCTATCCTTATAAGTCATTCGATACCTCAGATAGAATTTATCAGGAGAGCCTAAAAATCGACTTCCTGTTTCTCCAGGTTCTAGAGAGCGGTAGCCTTTTTGTTGTTCTAAAATACGTTGGTAACGGGCAAAAATTTGATGGCGACTGTATTTAAACATTTTCCCAAAATTCATCTTTTCTTCCGCTTTGGTTGCTGCCACGGTAATGTATGGCGTCATTCGAACAATCGTCTTCACGTCAAAAGTGGGTACTCCTTGCAATTCGTACAAAGAATAAATCTGTCCAAACTTTTTTCTATACAATAATAAAGCTTGTATTTGAATAGCAGAAAACAAACCAAACGCTACTAGTTCTTCTTCTGTAGCCTTGTTGATATCCAGAGGATTTTGTTCATAATTCTCCAAATATTCAAACTGAGTTCCAAAGTCAAAATTTTCTCCATCACTATCCTCTACTAAGTTTTCTATCAAAAACTGAGTTCCATTACTGACTTCATTTTCATCTGCTTTCTTCTTTTTAGCTTTTTGGGCAAAAACAACATTAGACAAAGAAATGAGTAGTATTAATAAAAGTATCGCTCGCATAGTTCGTTCGTTTAATGTGCCTCAGCAGTCTTTGAAGGTGCTTTTTCTCCTACAATATAACTCACAGATAAACTAGGCGTTAGGCCCAATACTGTATGATAACTCGTTGCTATATCTATTTTCAAGCCTTTCATATTCAAACCTAAGCCAAAACTAGCCATAACAGGCGTTGTTGAAACTCCTGCTCGAATGTATAAGATATGAATTGGATGATACTCAATGCCAAATCGTCCATTAAATGGGTTTTCTAAATCTTTCTCTACTTCTGCGGTCAAACGCAATTGGCTTGAAGGGATGTAGGCTACCCCTAATTTAAATAAAGAAGGCAACACATCACCATTCGGCAACTGTACTTGAACGGGGCTAAAAGTGTGCGCAGCAATGTGAAATTGCTTGCTTACTTTTGCCAAAATTCCTAGCTCGAAGGTAAAAGAATGTGCCGTTCCATATTCTCCAATTCTTGTTCCCAAATAATTGAACTGTGCACCAATAGACATCCGCTTAAATAACTTTCGAGCATAAGACAATCCTATTTTCTGTTCATTGTATTTACCATAACCAAAATAGTGAACACTCAATCCAATTGTTCCAATAGACTTATTAGGATAAGCTACACCAAACAAAAACGAATTAAGACCATCTGCTACCAAAAAGCGTCGCTCTCCATAAGCGGTAAAAGACAAATGCTCTAAATATCCCAAACCTGCCTGGTTCGTAAATATACTGTTGATATCGGTAAACGTTAAACTTGCATTGCCCATCGCAGCGCCTCTAGCACCTGCATTTTGTGGGATTCCATTTTGGGAAAAGCCTACAAAATAAAGGCAGTTTAATAAAAGAGCTAGTACTATTTTTTTCATACTTAAATGATTTAATTCTTTATTTCAAGTTGATAACTGTAATCGCCCGTACAAAACCGCGAACTATAAAGTGAAACACTCAGCTCTCTCAATGAACATAGAGATGACCAACACGAGTAAGTAATAGCGAACGAATTGCATGAACTACTAAATTAATGGTAGTTAATAATTTTTGAAACTAGCACTTCAACAGCATTTCACTTGTTTTAGCCATTTTTAAATGGTTTGTACAAAATGAGGAATCTAATGCAGCTATCCAAGCTATTTTAGTTTATTTTTTTGTAATTTTCTTGTTAGGACTCTTATCAAATTCTAGTCAAAAAAAAGTTTAGCACAATTTACAGTTAATTTTTATTAGAAAAAAAATAAATTTCGTACTAATAAATAACTAAATGGTATTAAATTTGGCGGTTTTTAATATAAAAAGGCAACTTTGTTTGTTTTTTATTTTCTTTAACGTCTGAAAGTTTATTTTTTAGTGAACACTAAATCTTTTTAGCCGTTACAACATTCAAGTAATACAAAATTACTTTTTAGGGTATTTTCCCAAATGACTACCACCCAAAAATAAGGTGTTATGTTATACAAACTTTATATTTTTAGAACGTAGGCTTCTTGCAGCCTTTTAAACTACTTCCAATGAAAAATGGTAAAAATTTGATTTCAGACAAAAAAATGATTGAAATCTACGAGGAAATGGGGGACGAACATGTCCTTACTACCTTAGACACTCCTATGCGAGATGGTGCTTTTGATCTTTCTGATGAAGACAAAATTGAGCAAATTCAAGAGCATTTTCGAGAAATCATGGATATACTTGGTCTCGATTTGACAGATGATAGTTTAAAAGGAACTCCTTACAGAGTTGCAAAAATGTATGTAAAGGAAATTTTTAGTGGATTAAATCCTGCTAACAAACCTAAAATGGCATTGTTTGAAAATAAGTATCAATACAACGAAATGTTGGTTGAGAAAAATATACTCTTACAATCTACTTGTGAACATCATTTTTTACCCATTTATGGTAAAGCTCATGTAGCTTATATTGCCAATGGAAAAGTAATTGGTCTTTCTAAAATTAATAGAATTGTACAACATTTTGCCAAACGTCCACAGGTGCAAGAACGTTTGAGTATGCAAATACTAGAAGAGCTAAAAACAGCCTTAGGAACAGAAGATGTTGCTGTTTATGTAGATGCCAAACATATGTGTGTTTCTTCTCGTGGGATTAAGGACATTTCTAGTAGTACTATAACAACAGCTTACAGTGGAAAATTCAAAGACGAAGGAACTCGAAAAGAATTTTTAGCCGCTATTCATAGTAAACAAGATTATTAGTAAGTACATCAACTTACTTTATCATATATACGTGGTATCTCTGAGTTTAGAGATACCACGTTTTTTAGTTTTATTAGACTCTCTTTCTTCAAAAATTGCAATTGTTAACTTTATTCGTTATTTTTCTTTGCTTTAATACTTTGTGGTTTCTCAACGAAGTATCATTGCTTCAAATGCTTGTTATGAACCTTCTAACACAATTGCAATGCAACGACTACTCTTCCTTTTTTTATGTTTCCCTATCTTAGTATTTGGACAATGTTACAATCGCTATACACAAGCAATTTTCCCAGCGATTCAAGTACAAACCGATATTCTATACGGAACTCATATTAATTCGCAAGGAGACTCTCTATCCCTCACGTTAGATTTTTATACACCTACCTCAGACAGCCTCAATGAACGTCCCTTACTTATTTTATTACATGGAAAGGATTTTGTAACAGGATCAAAAGAGGATTCTAGCCTTGTTTATCTGAGTCAAAAATTAGCCCATCAAGGTTTTGCTGTTGCAGCTGTTAATTACATACCAATTCATTCATTACAAAGCTTATTAGATAAAAAAGAGCTTTTTAGAAGTACTTTAAAAGCGGCACAAGACGCAAAGGCAGCTGTTCGTTTTTTTAGAAAAATGCAGCAACAGCAGCCCAACCTTTACAACATTAATACTTCTATGATTTGGTTGGGCGGTATTGGTGCAGGATCTATGGCAGCACAACTAGCAGTTTACTTAGACGATACCCTTGAAGTGGGTTCTAATTTGCAAACGATTATTCAGACAGAAGGTGGTCTCGAAGGCAATAGTGGACATCCATTATTCTCCTCTAATGTAAAAGGTGTTCTTAATTTAAGTGGCGCAACAATTAACACAGATTGGATGATCAATAATACAGAACCTATTCTCAATATACATGGCATTTTAGATGATTATTATCCTTATGCTTCAGATAGTTTATTTCAGTACACACATGATATGAGTTGTAACGGTCATCATGAACTATGTTATAAACGATTAAATGAAGTTACCTTTGTGCAAACACACAACGCTCACGCAGAAGATGGTTCTTTTAGCGTACTTGCTGCTAATCAAAATGGAAATATTCCAGCTCAATTGGCTGCGGGAGTTCGTGGGCTTGGTTTGAAACTATACTACACTTCTAGTATTTTTTGTGGTGGTGGAACACAATTATATGCTTATCATGGAAATCCTTTTTTGGGTTGTACGGAGTTTAGTACCATCGGCAACCAAATTCTGAACTTTCTAAATAGCAATCCCAATGAGTTTTTATTCATAACAATAGAAGGTTCTGCTAGTAATACAGAAATTGCTACAGGTTTTAATAGTGCTGGCTTAACTCCCTTTTTACATCAACATACATTGGGAGAAATTTGGCCAACCTTAGGAGAATTAATTAGTAACAATCAGCGTCTAATTGTTATGACTGATAAT
>ENA-ORXM01002056-ORXM01002056.1-marine-metagenome-genome-assembly--contig:-NODE-2056-length-25103-cov-15.949213_pt1 | contig 25103 bp, 15 predicted proteins | sample MGYA00237867_ERZ511480 | MGnify/ENA primary metagenome ERZ511480 (study PRJEB26309, sample SAMN06266103) | marine metagenome | isolation source: Algal blade | place: United Kingdom:Sidmouth, United... | reverse complement strand
TTTATTGTTCAATTCAATGACATAGCGTTGCCACTCCTTCTTCGATGGATTCTACAACAGCAGCAACAACAAGTATTTAAATTGATATTTCTCATATTTTACCATTAAAAAAGCCCTTTTTCAATATTGAAAAAGGGCTTTTTGTTTATTTTATTTTTGACATAACTCTATCATCTACCCTTTTTTAAAAAAATGGCAGCAACAACAATTGAGTATGTTTGATGAATATTTCATATTATGCTGCAATGTTAAACCATCTTTTCCAAAAAATCAAATTTTTGTTATACTTTTCTGAACCATATTAGTTATTTAAGTTTTTTTTAAGTGCATATTAGTCCAGTTTTTAGAAGTTCTGACCTTCCAAAATAGACCTGATGGTAGTGGTATGGTAAGTAGTTTTTGTGGTTTATATTGTTGGGACAAGGCATGCCTTGTCCGTACAGTAATCATTTGGTTCTTTTTTAATAAATAGGTTATAACTTGCCATAAGAACGGACAGCAGGACCCTGCGTCACGACGAAGCAATTTACCGTTCTCTCCAAATAATTAAAATATAGAATTTAACAACCATCGTTTTCGCTATATATATCATGGTAAGAGCCAAAATAAAATTTATAAAGTCATGTTATTTGTAGAGGAATGTTGAAGAAAAAATTATGATGCGATTATCTTTTTTATTTTTATTGCTGTGTGTCTCAACTTGCGTTTTGGGGCAAAATATGACGATAACGATTGTTGATGCAGAGACAAACGCTCCGATTCCAGAGGTGTTCGTCTATAATCAACAACAAACGATTCAAGAAATTTCTGATAATAAGGGGCAAATTGTGGTGGAAGGGCTGAAAAATGCGGACGTTTTGCTGTTCCAACATGCGGCTTATACGCTTTTGTATGATACGCTTGTGAATATCGCTGCAAGGCAATTTAAGGTGGAATTGCAACCGACAAATATCGTGCTGCCGGAGATGATGGTGACGGCGAATCGGGTGCGAGAAAAAAGGTTCGAAATTACGAATAAGGTCAATTCAATTGCTGCCGAGCAGATTATCCAAAACAATACGGGAACGGCTGCGGATTTGTTGAGTAAGGCGGGCAATGTGTTTGTCCAGAAAAGTCAGTCGGGCGGTGGAAGTCCTGTGATTCGGGGATTGGAAGCGAACAAAATTTTGATTGTGTTGGACGGTGTGCGGATGAATAATGCGATTTATCGGGGTGGACATGTTCAAAATGTCATTACGATTGATCCCATGATGTTGGAGAAAATCGAGGTCGTTTATGGGCCTGGTTCGGTGATTTATGGGAGTGATGCATTGGGCGGTGTGATGCACTTTCAAACAAAAAAACCGCAGCTTGCTAATACGGATACTTCACGACTGAAAAGCAATCTATACACTCGTTTTTCTTCTGCCAATAAAGGGACGAGCGTTCACCTTGATTTCCATTCGAGTTTTAAAAAATTTGCGAGCTTGACGAGTTTGACGTATAGTAAATTTGGGGATAGTCGTATTGGACAAAATCGCTCTGGTAAATATCCGAATTGGGGATTGATGCCCGAATACATCGACCAAATTGAGGGACAGGACAGTATTTTGCAAAATGATGAGCCGTATGTTTTGCGTCCGACGGGCTACAATCAAACGGATTTACTCCAAAAATTTCGCCTAAAAATCAATCAACATCAAGACTTATTACTCAACCTGCAATATTCGAAGACTTCTAATATTCCTCGTTTTGATCGGCTGAATGATTATAGTGACGGACAGCTTATATTTGCAGAATGGCATTATGGACCACAAGAGCGATTGTTGTTGTCTTTAGAATTTGTCGATAAGAAACAGCGAAAAATGCATGAAAGTATCACATATACAGCCGCTTTTCAACAAATTGAGGAAAGTCGTATCAAGCGAAAGTACCAAAGCTCAACTCGTTCTACGCAAATTGAAAGTGTCGATGTATGGAGCTTTAATGCGGATGCGGTCAAGTCCTTTTCACCGAAACACCGCCTTCAATATGGCGCAGAATTTACGCTCAATAATGTACAATCCACTGCTTTTGACGAAGATATTGAAAACCCAACCGAAACAGAAGCAATTCCAACTCGCTATCCCGACGGCGAAAATTATACAACGAGCTATGCAGGTTATTTGCGCCATAAATGGTATTGGAAGCCTCAATGGATTTGGAGTAACGGAGTGCGTTATACCCACCAAACTTTGCAAGCGGCTTACCAAGAAAATAGTGATTATGACTTGCCTTATACTTCTATTAATGGGTTGTACAATGCGGTGACTTTTAGTTCTGGACTTATTTTTAGACCCAAGGAAACAAGCAAAATTTCAGCGAGTATTTCGTCTGGTTTTCGCTCTCCTAATTTAGATGATGTTGCTAAGTTTTTTGATCCTTCCGATGCGATTGTCGTCGTTCCCAATGCAAATGTAAAACCCGAATATGCTTACAGTGGTGAAGTCGATATTGCACGACAAATTGGCAAAAACATTCACTACAATGTCAATGTATTTGGTTCATATTTGGTCGATTTAATTCGACGAGAACGCTTTCAAATTAATGGTCAAGATTCGATTGTTTTTGAGGGAACATTGAGTGAGGTTTATGCGAATACAAATGCTGCCAAAGCCTTCATTTACGGGGCAGCATTTAGCCTTGATATTGAGGTTGTAAAAGGATTGGTTTTGACTAAAAATATTACGTACACTAAAGGTCGTGACCTTTCCAATGATGCGCCTTTGGGACACATCCCTCCTATTTTTGGAAATTTAAAATTGCAGTATCATTTCCCCAAAAATTTAGAGGTCTTTTCGGAAGTACAGTACAATGGCTGGAAACGCATCGACGAGTATTCTCCTAATACGGAAGATAAAGCGGATGAGGCGACGGTTGATGGTACGCCTGCTTGGGCAATTTGGAATGCAGGTTTGTACTATGCGTTCAAAAGTCGCCTATATTTCACGCTAAACGTCGATAATATTTTGGATACACATTATAGGCCTTTTGCATCGGGCGTGAGTGGCTTGGGGCGTAATTTTGTGGTTGGGTTGCGGTATTCTTTATAGTTTTTGTGGTTTGTGTAGTTTGTGTAGTTTTTTGCCTGTACTCAATGCCTTGAATTAGGGATTTTTATGAATTTCTTTTTGACCACTTCGCTGCCAAAATAAGAGCAGAGATTATACAACTACAAAAACTACTTAAACCACAAAAACCACTTAAACTAACTCCTTATACTCCTCCACAAATTTATCAAGTGCTTCCGTCAATTTTCCCTTTTCCCACTTCTTAGCGATGTTTTTAGTTTTGAAGAGTTTGTTGAAAAGTTTGTCTTGTATTTTGGAGCGACGCATGGCTTCTGAATATCGAATTTCGTCCTTAAACGTTACCAAAGAGTAGGTTGGTGTAAATACATCTGGATATTTTTCTTGCAAATGCTTTTCGATGGTTTTTCTTAATAAGAAATTATCGTCTGCTACGGAATCTCGCATTTCTACAAAATTCTTTAGGGCAAAATCAGCGATGGCTTCTGCATCAATTTTTCTTTTATCTTCGTATTCTTTACACAAATTCGCCCAATTAATATCATCGTCCCCTTCGCCTTTATTTTCGTGCAACAACTGATTGAAAACTCGGCAGTCTTCAAAGCCACTATTCATTCCTTGACCATAAAAAGGAACGATGGCATGGGAAGCATCCCCAATTAAAAGGAACTTGTCATTATATGTCCAGGGAAAACAACGAACCGTGATTAATGCATCAGTGGGATTATCAAAGAAATCTTGAAGGAGCGTAGGCATTAACGGCAATACATCGGGAAATTCTTTTTGAAAAAACTCAATGACGGCTTCGGGGGTTTTTAGGTTTTCAAAAGATTCTTTTCCTTCAAAAGACAAAAATAGGGTACACGTAAAACTCCCATCTAAATTGGGCAAAGCAATCAACATAAAACTTCTGCGAGGCCAAATATGCAGGGCATTTTTTTCAATTTGCCATGTTCCATTTTCGCCTGCTGGAATCATCAATTCTTTGTAGCCGTGTTCTAAATAATCTTGAGTATAATCAAAACGTTTTCGCATTTGCAATGCCAAACGAACTTTGGAAAAAGCACCATCTGCCCCAAAAATAATATCGGGCTTCGCTTTAAAATATTTTTTCTTTTTATAGTTAGAAAAGTAAAGGACTCCTCGTTCAATATCAATATTTTCACATTGAGCATTATAATGATAATCAACTTGTGGCAAACTCATAGACAAGGCATCCAAAGCATTGTTCAAGCCCTCACGAGAGACGGAATAAATCGCTTCGCCTTCTTTACCATAAGGCTGAAAATCTACCGTTCCGTCCACTTGGTGAATCACTCGTCCATTCATTGGAATGGCCAATTCTTTGATTTCATCAGCAATGCCGACCTCTTCTAAAGCCTTCCAACCTCGATTGCTTAGGGCTAAATTGATAGAACGTCCGCCTATTGCTTTCATTTTGCGAGTGTCGGGTCGTCTTTCGTACACATCTACCTTAAAACCTGCTTGCGCCATGTAAATTGATAAAAGAGAACCTACCAATCCACCACCTACAATGCCTATTTTTGTCATATTGAGATTATTTTAGACTGCGAATATACGTATAATTGTCTAAATAGTTTTATCCTTTTTATGTAACTTCTAAATATTCATCTCGTAAAATACAGCAGAGACTATCTTACCAACTATGTAGCTTTATAAATCCTAATTTAAGGATTTTCTCCTCCTATTAAAATAAAATATACTTACGTACTATCTGATTGTCAGTGACAAATACATTATCACTTTGGCTATCATATATCATCTCTAAAATAACTGTGCTATGTGGAATGCATAAATTAAACAACCTTATTGCAAAAGTCGCTACCATCCAAAATAGACCTGATAGTAGTGTTATAGCTAACTTTTGGTGCTGTAGTTCTTAGTGCTGTGGTGCTGTAGTTTGGTTCTTCTGTGATTGTTGTTTTTTGTTAGCTATAGTAGCGGATAGCAGGCCTTTCCGTTAATACGAAGATTCTCCGTTGTCTCCTAAAATAATTTTAAGGAGAGAACAGTTTGTCTTTCATCGTCACGCATGCGCTCGCTATCCGCTATTATGGCTAAGGAACAACCTATCTATTTTTAATTAACCACCTTGAACTGTACGGACAAGGCATGCCTTGTCCCAACAATCTAAATCGCATAAACGAAAGAAAGCCATACCGCTACTATCGAGTCTATGTTGCAGGGTCAGAACCCTTATCATACGGCAGTAAAAATGTCAGATTCTATGATGCGTTTTTAATAGCAATCATATACTTTTCAAACTCTTTTTTGACGACAGGAGCTAAGAAAAACAAGCCTATCATATTGGGAAACAACATGGCAAAAATCATTGCATCAGAAAAACCCATCACCGCATTTAGACTTGATGCAGCACCAATAACCACAAAAACACAGAAAAGTAATTTGTAGACATATTCCATTTTTTTGCTTCGCCCAAAAAGATAGGACCACGCTTGATAGCCATAATAAGACCAAGAAATCATTGAAGAAAATGCAAATAAAATTACGGCAATTGTCAGCACATAAGGTGCAAATGAAATATCTGATTCAAAAGCAGAGGACGTTAGCAACACACCTTCTTCAAACGAAAGCTGTGCGCCAACTGTCAAAGAATTGGTAATGATGATCACCAAAGCCGTCATTGTACAAACCACAACGGTATCAATAAAAGGCTCTAACAAAGCGACCAAACCTTCACTGGCAGGATACTTTGTTTTGACGGCTGAATGCGCAATAGAAGCCGAGCCAATTCCAGCTTCATTAGAAAAAGCCGCCCTTTTAAAACCCTGAATCAAGACACCGACAAATCCACCAGCTACACCTTCAGGCGTAAATGCTCCTGAAAAAATCGCACCAAAAGCCGCAGGAATTTCAGAGAAGTTTATCACCAATATTGCCACTGCTCCAATCACATACAACAAGACCATAAATGGCACAATTTTGTCCGTCACTTTGGCAATTTTTTTAATCCCGCCAATAATGACAATGCCCACAAAAATCGCCATTACCAAGCCAAATAACCAGCCATTGCCATGAATAAAACTCGCTTCTCCACCAGTCACATGTTCAAATAATTTGAAGGCTTGATTGGACTGAAACATATTGCCTCCACCAAAAGAACCGCCAATGCACATAATCGCAAAAAAGACGGCTAAACCTTTGCCCAGTCTTTCCATACCTTTCTCTTTCAGTCCCTTGCTCAAGTAATACATGGGACCACCGTAGACCGTTCCATCTTCGGCAATTTCTCGATATTTTACGCCCAATGTACACTCCGTAAACTTTGAAGCCATGCCAATTAAGCCTGCCAAAATCATCCAAAAAGTCGCACCCGGCCCACCCAAAGATAAAGCAACTGCCACTCCTGCAATATTCCCTAAACCCACCGTTGCCGACAAAGCAGCCGTCAATGCTTGAAAGTGTGAGACCTCGCCCTCATGCCCCTCAATCCGCACTGTATCAGGGTTATCTCCTTCTACAGAAGAGACAGATTTATCGTACAAGTTCGTACTTCCGCCCACTTCCAAATCATCATATTTTCCCCGTACCACATTAATAGCTGTGCCAAAATGCCTAAAATTGACAAAGCCAAAGTAGAGCGTAAAATAAACCGCTCCCAATATCAAAACAATCAATACAATGGGAATACTCGCCCCACCAATCGGCAGTTCTGCAAATACGGTATCGACAATTGGCTGTGTTAATTTTCCAAACAATGCATCAATTTGCTGGTCAACTTGCGCTTGCAACAATGGAGATAACCCTAAGAATAAGGCTATTCCTAACAATATATTTTTTTTCATAAGGTAGGATTCTAAAAATTAAAAAGGTGAATCCTACTTAAAGACGTATCTATTTTATAAATGATGCATAATTTGGAATTTTACTGTTTCTTAATCCTCCAATTCACAACACCCTTCTAAAGCTGTAATGGTACGGGGACCAAAAGTTTGTTGGCAATCGGGGTAGTCTGGATCGGTGACAATCAAGGTGTATGTGCCTACTTCGCTTGGGGTATAATACGGTTTTCCGATGAAGTATTGGACTAATTCTCCTGCTTCGTTGTACCATGAGTATACTTCATTGCCATTGGTTGGGAAGTCGGTGATTCCGTAGAGTGCGCCTGTTCTTTCGAGGGGTAAGGTGGGGAGATTGCCGTCGCAAGAGAAAGGTTTCAACCCAAAATCTAAAGCGTGGTTATTTTGTCCATATTCTTCTGTGAAAAATATAATACACGCATTTCCTTGTGTGTTTAAAGAAGCATCATTGTCTAATTGATCATTATTGCCACTATCACTTATTGTTGTTTGGTAATCTCCTAAAACTGCTGCGGAAATACAAATGCTATATTCTGTTAAAGGCTGTAAATCACCATCAACGTTGCTTGGATTAAAATAGTAAGTACCATCAGCAGCCGTTGTCGTTGTGCCTATCAGTTGATTGTTTTGGAATAATTCTATGGTGATTCCGCTCATTATAGCTTCTCCGATATCCTGTATACCATTGGCATTATCATCCAGCCATACTCGATTACCAACTTCAATGGGGGCAACTCCACACAATAACTCAACGTCACCAATTCCAGTAGCATTACCAAAGGCTTCTTCAGGATCATTAGCATTGTAAAATACTGAATATCCTCTCTCACTACTGCCATCTATTGTTTTTAAATATTTCACACCATTTGCAAAAGAAGAAAACTGTGGATCAATAACAGTAGTCACAACTTCACCTGTCCCGCTATTGAATGCCAAACCACCTAAAGCCGTTTCATGATGATCAAAATCAGCAGAACCACTAAACCGTTCATCCCCACAAAAAAATTCAACACCACCATTATTACCACCTTCAGTACATCCCACTCTTACAAGAGAACCATTGGCATTAACAATATTACCATTCTGTTCTGCAACGAAAGTTCCATTGTCATTGTAGACATAGCGAATATCGCCTCCACTATTACCACTTACTAATACTGTACCACTTGAAAAATTCCAGTTATTTTGTGTAGCTGTTTGTAAACCAAAGCGATCTCCATATCCTAAAATCATAGAGCCATCTACATCAAATTCTATATCAGAAAGCATGGGTTGTGGATTTCCTATTTCAGAGTTTCCAAACGTAAAAATTGCATCATCAAAATCATCAGACCAAGCATTCCAAGTACAAGCGTCACCAGGTGTGATACAACCTTTCATATAATCTAAAGACTCTGTATGTATTTGACTAAAAGCCGATGTTGTTGGATTAAATTCATAAATAAAAGAAGCTAAATCACCTCCATTTTCACCAGAACAGACCAAGCCAACATACACTTTGTTATGGTGATATTTAACTGCCCAAGGACGAGACTCTTCATCACAAGGCAACGGTATTGGAAAAGCCGAAATATTGTTACAACTTGGTGTATTTAAGGGATCAGTAGAAACATTGCGTATATTGATTTTTAGCAATGCTTTTGTATTTAAATTGACCGTCCATAATTCTGTTCCTTCTGTAGAAATATCCAATCCTCCTAAACCGACTTTGCCCACACCTAAGAAAGCCTCAAGATCATCGCTCACATCATGTTTATCGGGAGACAAGTCGCTCCTATCCACTATACCTACATTTGTGCAAGTTCCCAAGTCAAAGAAGTTGGAAACGATTGGTGTACTGCCTACTGGGTAGTTGATAGCATAAATTCCTCCGATACCCAAAGGTCCGAAACCTGAATGTCTTCTAACAACAGCTGATGTAAAAATTGTCTGTGAACGAGTATCCCAAGTATTTCCCCAAGTTGCACCTATTTGTTCAGCAGAAGCAATAGAATCAGGCAAGCCAGCAGAACCAGGAACGGGTAGTCCATTAAAAGTTTGATAATTCGTTCCTTCCCCATTTCTATCATATTCAAAACCAACAAAAGCATGTTTTGTGGCAGATGTTCCCCCACCTAAAGGATCACCATTTACATAGACAGGTACTACCATTCTTGGATTTGCTTCACAATACTCTTCAGCATCAATCAATCCTAAATGAACATCCATAAGACCGCAAGATTGAAAAGAAACAGCCGCAACTGATTGGCTACCTGTACCTACAAAAGATTCTGATAAGCTAACATTAGCTACAGCATTATATCCATCTACATCAAACTCCAATAAAAATTCACCTGTACATTCAATATCGAAAGAATAGTATCCATTTTCATCTGTATATACTGTTGTTGTAGATCCTGATGCACTGGTGAACGAAACAGCAATATTAGCAATGCCATTCTCTAAATCATCCCTCATTCCATTACTATTAAAATCGTAGTAAACATAACCACCCTTATCTATACAATTTAAATTATTTGGAATACAGTTATTTTCATCATTAGGATCAACACAGCTAGCTACACCGTCACCATCGTTATCTACTGTACAAAATGCAATTTCTCCATTCCAAGCATTGATATTTCCAGAACCTAATGTCGTAATTTGATTGCCTACATTGGCATTTTCAGAATTTGGTGGGAGAAATGGATCGTCGTTTAACATAAAAGAAAAGCTTGTTGCATTACAACCTTCATTTTTGAAACTAAATAATGGCTCTGGCTGCCCTGTTATATAATTAATGTCTTGTGTTCCTAAACTAGTTAAACCAAATGTAATATAATCCATTGTCGGATTTTCGGCAGGTGCAAATACATTGTAATTGTTATTCCAACTACCATTTATACTTTGAAAATCACTTAGTTCAAAACTTCCTGTTGGCACAACTAATGTTACTTGTGCTGTAGCCGTTATTGCCTGTGTTCCTGTCCAATCTACATCAGGAACTAAAGAAACTTGATAAGTACAACCATCAGGTAATAACTCAATACCAAAGGCAACTTGTGCTTGAAGATTGGTCAATCCTAAAAATAAAAGTACGAACAATGCAAAAGAGCATTTAAATATTTTTTTCATGATAAAGTGTTTAGTAATTTAAAATATATATTTTCTTATGGTTCTCTACGCCATAAATATACCCTATCTATATTCTCTAATACGATGCAAGTTAGCACCAAATAACACTTTAGTTCATTACAAATTTAGTTATTTGTCTTTCAATCCAATTACACTATTACCACACAAACAACTGATAATCAAAGATATAAAATTTAGACACTAAGTCATAAAACAAAAAAATGGAACGATTTTACTCATCCCATTTTTACATTAACTCTGTTTCTGATCGTCTTTTGACTTATTGCGTTCAAGCTGTGAAACATAGACCCGATAGTAGCGTTACAGCCAAGTTGGTTTTTGTGGTTTTTGTGGTTGTATAATAATAGATTCGTTGTTGCTTGGCTGTAGTAGCGAATAGCGGGAGCATGCGTCAATCGAAGTACTTTACCGTTGTCTCCTTATTTTTTTATTAGGAGCAAAAGGTTTGTCTTTCATCGCAACGGAAAGGCCTGCTGTCCGTTCTTATCGTTTTGCTCTACTACGGGCAACCACAAGGGATTGCCCCTACACAAAAAACGATACCACTACCATCAGGGCTATTTTGCATGGTCGCTACCTCTATCTCAAAGATTTATTTCCAAAAACTAATAAGCCAATTCTGGTGGGGCGATGATGGCTTTGTTTTTTGCCCATGCATCAAAGTCTGTTACTTGCACCACGCCGTCCATCGTAAAATCAGAGGGGGAATAAACGTTAATTTGTGCGGGGTTTGCTTTCCATAAATCAAAATCGGTGAGTTGTATGATTAAATCTTGAGTGTTGTCTCCGACAAACATGGCGGCTCGACCATCGCCTAAATCAGCTTGTTTGTTACTCAAGGCTTGGTCAGTATCGCCTGTAAAATCGTAGGTGAGTGTACTTGAATGGTTGATAGGCAATGCAGTGATGATATCTAAATGATTTCGGTGACGAATGATAATGTAATAGTCTTCTGCTGCTGCAATATCTACTCGCAAATCATCGACGCCATTCATATCTTTCACATCTCCATCAGACATTAACAAGGCAACTTTTCGGAGAATGACATTATCACTATTACTCCCTGAACGCAATTCAATAATAACCCAATCCACCATATCATTGGGCAAAATGTTGATGTTCGGATTCTCTGAAATATTGTAAGGGGCAACTCCATAAGGATGTTCCAAAGGCAAAAGATTATTGTCATTTAAAGTTGTGTGCATTTGCCCACTTCCATCATAAGCTCCTTCTAACAAAACTTTAACGTCTAAACGAACTTCTGTTAAATTATTATTATCACAAGCATCGGGAATACCATCATCATCGCTATCTATATTGTCATCTCCATTGGGGCAAATATCGTAAAAATCACAAACGTTGTCATTGTCTTCGTCTTGAAAAATATTTTCGCATTCGCCTGTGCTTGAAACGCAATTGTCTAACGTACATGGATCATCATCATCGCATTCATTGTCGTTCATGCATTCGTGGGCTTCTATCGCAAAATTGGTGTTCGACATATCATAAAAAATATTGTCTGAACAAACGACTTTGACTCGATTGCTTGTGCCTACATAATCGGGAACGGTAATCGTGGCAGAACCATCATTATTCGTGCCTGATGCCAATACAATTGAAAATTCATAACCGCTATTGGTCGATAATAAAATATCTACTTCCTCGCAATTAATCGGTCCATTTTGTGTATTGGCTGGGTCCCAAGTAATGTTTATGGATTCACCAACTGTCCACGTTTGAAAAGTATTTGGATTGGTTACTAAAAATGGTCCGCTATTGCTATAACTCGTTACCGTCATATTGTCTTCATCGGTACAACCATAGCCATCGTTGTTGTCTCTTACCGTAAATCGGAAGTTAAATGTGCGCTGTTCTGTCGTTAAAACTTCCCAAATATTGTTATTGTTGTTCACGACAAAACCTGTTTTTGGAATGTTGCGTTCTGGAATAGAAACGGGATCATAAGACCGAAAACTAGGACCATCATCATTGCTTGCTAATGGTGGTTGTGTCGATATATCATTGTCCATTTGTTCCCAACAATACGTCAAAGGATCGCCATCGGCATCGCTTGCTGTTCCGCTTAGTGTGAAAGGTGTAGAATGTGGAATTTTGTAATTTACCCCTGCATTGGCGGTGGGTGGTGTGTTATTCGTCGCAATAACATTGGCACAATTATCACCATTATTCGTTACAAACGTAGCAATTTCCTGAAGGCTAATGGCATGAAAATAATCGTCACTGTTGTTTTGAACATTGGGTGGACAAACGCCTGCATACGCCATAATCGTTGAGCCACTGCCTGGTTCCATAGCAGTAGGATTGTAACGATTTTCTTGGCAAAAGTTATTAAAACAATGACTTGCGCCAAATTGATGTCCCATTTCATGAGAAACAAAGTCAATGTAAAAAGAATCACCAATCGGATTTGGCAAACCTGTTACCCCTTTTCCTTTATGCACTGAACTACAAACGCTGCCCCAAAAAGCAACACCGCCTCCACCTGTACTAAAAACATGCCCAATATCATAAGAACTACTTCCGATGACACTATTGAGATTGGAATGATTTTGCGACAGCATTCCAAATCCATCATTATTACTGTAAGGGTCAGAGCTTGAATTTGTATAAATCAATTCATCATTATCATCCACCAATTCAAAAGTAACGGCTATTTCTTTTTCATACACGCCTATCACTCGATTCATTGCCGTTACAATCGCAGACATTCCATCTGATACGCTTCCCCCGTGATATTGTGTGTATTCTCCCGTAGCAGCAACCGCCAAACGATACGAACGAAAATCACAGTCACCTGCCATACTTTTTAATGAAGTTGATTCGTCAATCATAGACATCGGCGTTTCTGCTGTACAATGCCAAGTATCGTTTGGTTTGTGAAAATCTTTTTTGTGGTAACTGATATAATGCGTTTTATCCTCAGCACTATACGGATCAATATACATACTTCCTTCGGGCGTATATAACATTGCATGAAATCCTTTCTTTGTCCAATCTAAACGCACTTTCCATTGAGGTTCATCGACACAAATTCCTGTATAAGTTTTAAGCTCAGGAAACTTATTTGCCAATGCTTTGGACATGATGGGAGCTTCCGTTATTTTGAAACTTGCCCATTCGCCATTATATAGTGGTAAGGTCAGATAAACGACGTTTTCTTGTGCCTCTTGACTAAATCGCAAAGGCACATTTGCTAAAATAGATTGTAAAACAACATCGTTGAGTTCGAGTGTTCGGTAAGTTGTTGGAATGATTTGCCGTTCCCCTTTTACTTCTATGCGTTCCTCCGCTATATCTTCCCAAAGAGGCGTATCACTTTGCGCTTCAAGGCTAAACGCAAATCCTAAAAAAACGATTAAAAACCAGATTATTTGCTTCATTTTGCTAATACTTTTTATCGCAATGTATAGCAAATCACTTACTTTTCAAAAACAAATTTCATGGAAATCTTACGCAGATATGAAGAATTAGCGTATTGAGAAATTAGGAATTAGTGTATTGGGGAATTAGAGATTAGTAATATATGCGTATTTTTTTGGAGCGAAAGGTTTGTTGCTTCGTCGTGATGGGAAGGCCTGCTATCCGTTCTTATGGTGGCTTGCCTGCGCTGCGGGCAGACACATGGGTCTGCCCCTACCGCCACCATACCACTTCTATCAGGGCTATTTTGGATGGTTTTTATCACTATCACCAAATTAGCTTTAGAATTTAGAAATTATGTTTTAGAATTTTAGACATCAGGACTATTTTGGATGGTTTTTATCACTATCACCTAATTAGCTTTAGAATTTAGAAATTATGTTTTAGAATTTAGGATTATTTGTTGTGGCTGTGCAAAATAGCCCTGATAGGAATGGTATGGCTTTTTTTCGTTTATGTGGTTTATATCGTTGGGACAAGGCATGCCTTGTCCGTACAGTCCCATTTAATTCTTTAGTGATAAATAGGTTATAAAAGCCATAAGAATGGATAGCAGGACTAAACGTTACGACAACGCTCCGAACAGTTCGCTCCTTATTATTAAAATATTAAAAATAGCACAAGTTTATTGGGCGAAGTAAAAATAAAAAACTACGACACCAAGAACCAAGAACTACAGCACTAAAAAAAACTAAGGGAGTTGTTCGTAAATAATATAGTTGGGTACGATGGTCGCATTTTGGGCATGTTGCAAGACTTCAAAGAAAATATAGTTTGCATCGCTATTTGCCCCTTGATAAATCGTCGTACCATCCATATCAACATCGCCTGCTTGGTAACCAGCCGAAATATAATTGCTGGTCAATAACGTATTATTGGCGTCCATCAGTACTTCAAAGAAGATGCTTCCTGTATCATTGTCTGGTCCTTGAAAACTCACATTATCATCAACCAATATATTGCCTGCCCAAAGTGCGTAAATATCATTGACTCTCGTAATCGCATCATTGCCCCAAGTAGGCATGCTCGAGAAATCGACGGTCACGACATTATTCACTGCAAAATCTGCTGCGTCTAACATCATTGCGCCCAAATGGTTACGGTGACGAACGCTTACAAAATAAAGACCCGATGAAAAACCGCAATCTAAAGGCGAAATACCGTCCATTCCCACAACATCACCATCTCTTTGCAACAATGCTGAAGTCGTTAAAACCACTGTCGTAGGATCATTTTCATTCCGCCATTCTATCAATACCCAATCGACAATGGCATCAGGGCCTGTTATGTCAAAAATGCCTGCATCTACTGTTTCTCCTCCGCCGCCAATATGGGTAAAATCAGCCAAAGCAGTATAAGGCTCTTGTGTCGGCAAATGATTGTTTTGGCGCAAATCATCTCGCATTAAACCATCTGTTGTATTTAACAATGCTCCCCCTAAAAAAACTTTCAGGTTTAAGATGCAATCTGTGACTATACTGGCACAATCATTCCAGACCGTCATCATAATCGTCATTTCTTCAAATAAGGTGGGATATAGCGTAAAACAGTCCCCTCCTGACACGCCACCGTCTACACACAAGAGCATTCCTTGTGCATCGTACACTTTGGCCTCTATGTCTGTACAAATTGAATTCGGTCCTCGCCCAAAAACAAACACCGCATTTCCTTCATAACAACCATAATATACTTCATAATCACAATTGCATAAAGCAATATCTTGTTGTAAATCAGCGTCAATTTGGGTTTGTATCCACGGTAGTTCATTTAAAGGGTCCGTGTAGTTACATTGCGCCCAAGCGGTATTCACCCACAGCACTCCCAATAAACTTAGAAAAACCCCAATATACTTTTGCATTAGAAACGTCTTAAATTATACAATTAAAAGAATCTGTTGTTGTATAACGTTCGCTATACATTGTAAGTATATTTACGGTTTTTATTAAAATATGTTTAAAAAAATAAATTGAGTGGTGAAGTTTTTGTGGTTTTTGTAGTTTTTGTGGTTTTTGTAGTTTTTGTGGTTTGTGTAGTTTTTGTAGTTTTTGTGGTTTGTGTAGTTTTTGTGGTTTTTGTGGTTTTTGTAGTTTTTGTGGTTTTTGTGGTTTTTGTAGTTATGAAACCACAGAACCAAGAACCACAGCACCACAGCACCACAGCACCAACTAAGGAAGCTGCTCATAAATAATGTAATTGGCAAGAAAAGAAGGATTTTCTGGATGAAAGAGGATTTCAAAGAATACGTGATTGGCATCGCTGTTTGCGCCTTGATAAATCGTTTCTCCATTCAAATCAATATCGCCTACATGATAGCCTTCATAGATGTAATTGGCAGCAAAACTTGAATTATCCGTAGTGGTAAGTACTTCAAAGAAAATACCTCCAGAATCGTTATTAGGTCCCTGAAAACTCACTTCATTGTCTATGGACGCATTACCGCCCCAAAGCGCATTGATATTGCCAACTCTTACTTGTGCGTCTATGCCCCAAGTTTCCATACTGCCATCAGAAAAGTAGATGTTGTGAATAATGCTTTCTGAAAAGTCAATCGGGTTGTTCGTCATAACTCCCAAATGGTTGCGGTGGCGTAGGCTGATAAAATAACGCCCTGAAGAAAAGCCACAATCTAATAAAGATTCTCCATCCATACCGACTACATCGCCATCTCGCTGTATCAAAGCAGAAGCAGTTTGTACTACATTGGTAGGATTAACATCGCTGCGCCATTCTACCAACACCCAGTCTACGATGGCATCATTGCCTGTCACATCAAAAACGCCAGTCTCTATCGTTTCACCGCCACCACTACCGACATGGGTAAAGTTGGCTAAAGCGGTGTAAGGCTCTTGTGTGGGCAATTCATTTTTTTGGCGCAAATCATCTCGCATCAAACCGTCTGTTGTACTCAATAAAGCTCCTTGTAAAAAAGCTTTGATATTTAAAGCACAACCGATGCTTTCGCAATCCCAAATAACAGAGGCATTCCCAAGTTCTTCAAATAAGGCGGGATATAAGCCAAAGCAGTCGCCACCTGTAATGCCACCGTCCACACACAACAAGGTACCTTGTGCATCATAGACTTGTGCCTCAAAATCAGCACAGTTTGAATTGGCTCCTCGACCAAAAATAAATACGGCATCTCCTTGAAAGCAGCCATACCGTACTTCATAATCGCACGTACAGAAGGCTACACCATCAGAAAAATCAGCATCAATTTGTTCTTGTATCCAAGACAATTCAGTTAAGGGATTAGACAAGTTACATTGCCCAAAGGCATAACTCACACATAACAAGCTCATTAAACTTGCTAACAACAAGACATACTTTTGCATGGAAGGTATATTAAAATGTTTTAAATAATTAGTTAAACCAAACATACAACATCTACATCAAAAAAGGAAAAACTTGTCCATCATTAAAAATTCTAAATATGAAGAACTTTTATAAAATAACAACTGTTATTATTGATAAATAGCATATTATTTTGTATCTTACAGAATCAACCAAAACAGAAGAATTGTATAAATAATTACTACACATTGTTTAACACTTAAATTAAACGTCTATGTACAAATACTACATTAATGATGTCTGTATTCTTTTAGCAGATAAATCCAACATGGATACTGTCAAGCAAGATCCCGCCATTTTAAGTCTTCGCTACAAAAATCAAAAAGAACTCAAACAGTTTATCAATGGCTGGGAAAATTATGAAGGTAGCAAAACTGTTTGTCTTTACCACCACAATGTAGACAAGCTAAAATACTACTTCATCAAAAACTATAGTCTCCAACAAAAGAGCATTTAATAGCTCCAAAATTTTGAACTAAAAAACCGAAGGGAATGCTTTTATTAGAGCATTCCCTTTTTGAATTTAATATCAAAAGCCCTACTTTCATGTACAAAATTTACATCAACCAAGTTTGTCTTTTATTAACAGACACCAACGAAGCCCAAAACTTTGAGAAGGTTCCAACCATTCTTTGCATTCCTTATGAAAGTGAAAAAGAACTGGCACAATCTATTTTAGCTTGGGAAAATTATGAAGGAAAAAAAACAATTTGTCTACACGACAAAGATTTACAAATTCTCAAATATAACTTTTTTAAAAACTATAATACCCATGTCGCTGGTGGCGGATTGGTCATCAACGAAAATGGCGAGTATCTTTTAATTTATAGAAAGGGAAAGTGGGATCTACCCAAAGGACATACAGAGGAAGGCGAAACGATTGAGGAAACCGCCCTTAGAGAAGTAATAGAAGAAACAGGCATCGAAAATATATCTATTGCACAACCCATTAGTATGACGCCACAAGCAAATATTACCTATCACACTTATCTATCTAAAAAAGGAAAAAGAATTATGAAGGAAACGCATTGGTTTGAAATGAAGACAAAAGCTCAAACAATACTAACACCACAGGCAGAAGAAGGCATAGAACAAGCCGTATGGATTAATAAAACAGATTTACCAAACCACATCAAGGACGCTTATGACAACATCGCCGACATCCTCAGTAATTATGTGTAGATTGGAGAATTAGGAATTAGTTGATTGGGAAATTAGGGATTAGTTGATTGGTGTATTGGGAAATCAGGAATTAGTGTACTAAAAATCAAGAAATCAAGCTCTACAAAAACTTATATGAACTAAAACAAACTTACATCACTTATATGGTTCAGCACCAAAAACTAAAGCTCCAAATAATGCAAGCCTGGTTCATACTGTCGAGTAGCGTGTTCTAAAATTTTCGCATAATCTTGCGGTTTTTCCACAAAGTCCAAGTCGTCTGCCACGATGACCAAAATGCGTAAATGCGGACTTCCTTTAAAGAAATCAAAATAAATATCTTCCACTCTTTGAAGGTACGATTTTTTGACAACCTGCTCAAAATCCCTCGCACGTTTTTGGATATTGCGAACCAAACGATCCGCTTTTGAATGAATATAAATCAACAATTCTGGTTCGGGTAAGTCTTTGATGGTCATATGATAAATACGCTCAAACAACTCATATTCGTGACCTTTCAAATTCGCTTTTGCATACAACAACGATTTCTTAAATACATAGTCGGCGATGTGCAAGCTATCATACAAATCCATTTTGCGAATGGTCGTCATCAACTGCTCGTAGCGATCCACCAAAAAATACAGCTCTGTTTGAAAAGCATAACGATCTGGCTCACTATAAAAATCCGCCAAAAAAGGATTGTCCACAAACTCCTCTAAAATGAGTCTGCCCCCAAAATCCTTTGCAAACATTTTAGCAAGCGTAGTTTTGCCTGCCCCCGTGTTGCCATCTACCGTTATGAAATTGTATTTAAACATTCAAAAAATAAGATTTACAAAAAAAAGCCTATGAACCATTTTCATAGGCTTTTCTAATTTTTTATATTTATTAAGGAGAGAACGGTAAATCGCTTCGTCGTAAAGCATGCTCCCGCTATCCGTTTATGGAAGGCATTTCCAAAATGCCTTTCATTTCCTCAAGTCTGTACTGTTATGGAAGGTATTTCAAAAATGCCTTTCACTTCAACTGAAAGTAACAAAGGCATTGCCAACGCAATTTTCCAACCACTACTATCGGGTCTATTTTTCACTGCTTGAACGCAATAATAAGTTTGCTTAAACAAAGAACGCACAAAAAAATATTCAACAAGATTCCTTGTCAAATTGATATTGTTCCTTATTACAACTTAGCCTCCACCTTAGCAAGGTACTTGTCAGCGTCTGTTGCTTGAGCAGAATTAGGGTATTCTTTAATTTTCTCAAACATTTCTTTAGCTCCTGCAAAATCTCCTTTGCGTTCCATTGCCAATCCTGCTTTTAATAAAAACATAGGACTTGTCAATTCGTTAGCATTCAGATTCGCAGCCTGCTTATAGAAGTTGATTCCCTGATCATCTTGTCCTAATTCAGTATAAGCATCTCCTAAAGCACCTTTAGCCATTACGCTTACCAATTTGTCGTTACTACTGAAACGCTCTAAATAAGTAATAGCATTTTCAAACTCACCAAGATTTAAGTAAGATATGCCTGCATAATAATTGGCTAAGTTAGCTCCTTTACCACCAAAGTCATCCGCAACTTCTAAAAAGCCAGGATAACTTCCGTCGCCATCCAATGCCAAACGGAAAGAATCAATAGCAAAGTATTGTTGTGCTTTGTATAGTTCTGTTTGGGATGTTGCATCTTGACTAGGAACATATACATTTTTGTAACCAAAATAACATGCTGCCAATAGGAAAAGTCCTAAGACTCCAGCTAAGAATGTTCCCTTATTATTATTGATAAATGTCTCTGTTTTCCCCTGAATTTCTTCTATATCGAAATCGTTTTCCAACAGTGTATCTGCGGTAGCATACTGTGCTTGTTCTTCTTCGATTTTTTCTTCAACAAGTTTTCTTTCTTCTTCTAATCTTGCCTTTTCTTTCTCATCCTCCTTCATCTCTCTCGTTCGGCTACTAATAAAAGTCTTTTTATTTTTTCGTTGTCTACTTTTAGGCATTTTCTCAAAATTTTAAAATCAATATTTGTTAGGCAATTTAAACTTAATAAATAGCCATTTCTGGTTAAATATTTTTTCAACAGACAAGGCAAAAAACGCAGGCATTCCGAAAATTATGGCTTTCGGGATGACGAGGCTTTTTAACAAAGTATGATGGAAAAAGATGACACCAAAATGGATGATTTATTATTCTATGTTGCCTTCTCTCAACAAATTTCTAAGTAATATTTTAATTATGGAATGGGCAAAAACGCATTCCTTGATTAATCTTTAATATAAGGATAATCATGTTGTACATACACATCCTCAAAAAGATCTTCGGGCGTAGGAAAATCCGAATTTTCTGCAAATTCCACTGCCTCATTAACGGTTTGCTTCACTTTTGCTTCAATCTCCTCAAACCATTTTTTGCTTGCCATCTTCTTTTTTAAGATAGTTTCCCTTACTTGTTCAATAGGGTCAAGTTGTTTGAACTCATTTACCTCGTCTTTACTTCTGTATTTTTGAGGATCAGACATTGAGTGTCCTTTATAACGATACGTCTTAATTTCTAAGAAGTAAGGTCCTTTTCCGCTACGAGCATGTTTTACGGCTTTGTCTAAGGCAGCATACACCGCTTCACAGCTCATACCATCGACAGCCTCACTTGGCAAATCATATGCTTCTCCTAACGTATAAATTTCTGAAATATTAGAAGTTCTTTCAACGGAAGTACCCATTGCATAGAAATTGTTCTCACAAATGAAGATAACAGGCAGTTTCCAAGTCATTGCCATATTGAATGTCTCATGCAAAATTCCTTGACGAGCAGCACCGTCCCCAAACATCGTTACGCAAACATTGCCTGTCTTGTTATATTTTTCTGCAAAAGCGATGCCAGCACCCATACCAATTTGTGCGCCAACAATCCCATGTCCGCCCATAAAATTAAGCTCTTTGGAGAAAAAGTGCATAGATCCTCCTTTTCCTTTCGAGCAGCCTGTGCTTTTTCCATACAATTCAGCCATACAAGCCTTTGGATCCATGCCCCTTGCCAAGCCCAATCCATGGTCTCTATAAGCCGTAATGATTTTGTCTTCGGGCTTTAAGACAGACATCATTCCAACAGAGACAGCTTCTTGACCTATATACAGATGTAGGAAGCCTCTGATCTTTTGTTGACCATACAACATTGCAGAACGTTCTTCGAAGCGTCGTTGCAATAACATAGACTCAAACCATTCCAAATAAGTACCTTTGGATATTTTGGTAGAGACAACTTTCTTTTTTTTTGGAGCTTTAACCATATAAGAAAAATTTTCGCAAAATTAGCTAAAAATATCCACATTTCGCTTTAAATTTTACGTTCTTTGACATTTTGTCCTATTAAAAGCCACATATTCACCGAATTAGTCGAAAAATCTGTCATTATTGGCACATTTTTGTGGTTGAGACCATGCAACATAGACCTGATGGTAGTGGTATGGCGGCTGGTGGTTTTTGTGGTTTAAGTGGTTTTTGTAGTTTCTGTGGTTGTCCTTTTGACTTGGCTCAATGACCTACGCCATAAGAACGGACAGCAGGACCAAAACGTCACGACGAAGCAACTTTACCGTTCTCTCCAAATTATGATTTTAATAATTATAAGGATTTTATTTTTAGAAATCTATAATATCATGAGCTTTTGTTTAGGGATTCAATAACAAAAAACTATCTTTTTTCAGAATTTAGAAATTAACAATTCAACATATGATTTTAGCATCTATCAATCTTGCAAATTTTAAGAATTATGAAAAAATTCAGACAAGTTTTCATCCAAAAATGAATATTATTTCGGGTTTGAATGGATCTGGCAAAACGAATTTGTTGGATGCAATCTATTATTTATGTTTTTGTAAAAGTTATTTTCAGACTTCTGACACCCAAAATATTTTGCATCAAGAAAACTTTTTTAGGTTGGAGGGATTTTTTCAGCCCAAAACGGAAGAGGCTCTTGTCAATATCAGCCAAGCTTACCAAAAACGAAGCAAAAAAGTCGTGCAACGCAATCGGGTAACTTATACGAATCTTACGGAACACATTGGTTTTTGTCCGTTGATTTTGATTGCTCCCGACGATATTCAACTCATTAATGCAGGGAGTACGGAGCGGCGCAAACTCATTGATACAACGCTTTCTCAATTTAATCGGACATATTTGGACTATTTGATTCATTACAATCGCAATCTGCAACAAAGAAATGCCCTGCTCAAAACTTTTGCCTCCACCAATACTTTTAATAAGGCTTTGTTGGAGACGTATGATGAGGAATTGCGCAAAAGTGCGCCTTTGATTCACCAAAATCGCCTTGAATTGATGGAAACCTTGAATCCCATTTTTCAAAAATTTTATCGTCAATTATCCAATGAACAAGAGACGGTGAGTTTGCAGTATAAATCGTCTTTATTGGAAATGGATTTTGCACAAATTCTCGCAAAGAATCGGCAAAAAGATTGTTTGTTGCAAAGAACGAGCGATGGGATTCATCGGGATGATTTAATTTTTAAAATTGGGGAATATCCCTTGAAAAAACTGGGGTCGCAAGGACAAAAAAAATCGTTCCTCATCGCCTTAAAATTGGCGTTCTATCAGCTTATTCAGCAAAAAAAACAGATGCTGCCCTTGTTGTTATTGGATGATATTTTTGATAAATTAGACCGACAACGTACCCAACAACTCTTGGAAATCGTAACGCAAGATAGTTTTGGACAGATTTTTATTACGGATACGCAATTGGAAAGGCTTCAACAAATTTTGCAAACCTTGAAGCTTCCTTTCAAACATTTTGAAATACAAAAGGGACAGATTGTAGCAGAAAAAGAATTTTAGAATTTATGCAAAAAATAGGTTATTTTTGTTCAAAACAACTACACTCTAAAAACAATAAATTATGCGAGGAGACGGCGAAAAATCACTCAAGGATGTTATCAAACATATGGTAAAAACCTATAAGTTGGATGGTAAATTGGCACAAGTACAGGTTGTCAATCAATGGGAAGCTATTATGGGTCCTACGGTGGCTAAAAATACGGAACATATCTACCTAAATAAAAAGTGCTTGTACATCAAAATCAAGTCTGCCCCGCTCAAACAAGAGCTGTTCTATGGTAGAGATCAACTTAAAGACAATGTGAATGAGGCTATTGGGCAACATGTCATTGATATGGTGGTGTTTCTTTAGGATTTAGCTCCAAAACTTAAATGAACTAAAAGAAACTGATATTACTGATATGGTTCAAAAAAGCCGATTTCGACGGAAGACCAATACGACCCAAATCGACAATAATACGGCTATTCCCATCGTAATAATATAGGCATGTTGATTCTCTGCAAACGGCAATTTCACGTTCATTCCATAGAAACTTGCTACCAACGTAGGCACCATTAAGACAATTGTTACCGATGTCAATCGTTTCATCACATTGTTGAGGTTGTTGGAAATAATTGAGGCAAAAGCATCCATCGTACCATTGAGGATATTTGTATAAACATCCGCCATTTCGCTCGCTTGGCGATTGTCAACGATAATGTCCTCCAAAAAATCTGTCGCTTCTTCGTCTTCTTTGATATGGATAAAGTCCGTTCGTCTGATTTTTACTAAAAGCTGTTCATTGTCTCGAAGGGTTGTCGCAAAATAGACCAAACTCTTTTGTAAATTCATCATCTTGACCAACTCTGTATTACGACTTGAATTGTATAGCTCTTTTTGGTATTGATTCCGTTGGTGATTGATGCGTTTGAGATAGAGCAAAAAATAGTAAATTGTTTTGTCAAAAAGTCTTAGCAAAAAATCTTGATGATTGGCAGGATTAAACCCCCGAACTCTTCTGTTCAAAAAATAATCTATAATGGGACTTTCATGTGCGCTAATCGTAATAATGACGCCTTCAATAGAAATAATTCCGATGGGCACCGTAACATAATGTGCTTCGTGTTCCGATTCGTCTTCATTGCGAATAGGCGCATTGAAAACGATTAAATCCACCTGATCCTCTCGATCAAAACGAGATTGCTCGTCAATATCAATAGAATCCGTGAAGAAATCCAAAGGAATATCAAGTGTATTACTCAACTCCTCAATCGCTTCATGGTTCAAAGGAGGAGATATATTGACCCAGCATCCAGGTTCAATCCCTTGAATTTCATGAAGTTTGTCATCTATTTTATGATAATAATGAATCACACGTCAAAATTAATTCTATTATTTACAAACAAAAATTACTCATCATAAAAGAAACAAAAAGATAATCTTGCGTCTAATCTATTAGAGGAGCAAAAGGTTCGGAGCTTCGTCGTATCGGAAAGTCCTGCTATCCGTTCTTATCGTTTTGCCTAAAGGCTACAAATCCTCCCCAAAAACGATACCACTTCTATCAGGGCTATTCTTCATGGTCGCTACCTTTTATTGATTTAAGTAGTTTTTGTGGTTTTTGTGGTTTTTGTGGTTTTTGTAGTTTAAGTCGTTTCAAAACCCCTTAAACCCCGTTTAATCAATAGAGTCATATAAGACAGCGTTTTTTCTTCCTATATCTGTACCCTTTAACCGAAAGAAGTGACACAAGGTTCACAAAAACCATAACAAAGTTTCACCTTGCGATGAATATAACAAATACCATTTCAAAAAAACAAAAAAACCGCTATAAAGAAAATTCAAGAATTTTCTCTACAATCACACAAACCACTAAAACGACTTAAACAACTAAAACGAAAATAGACGTTCCAAAAAAATGACAGACCAACAAAAAAATCCGACCTACCCCACCCTATTAGCCTATCGAGGCATTTCCTACAATGGTACGCTTTGGCTAAAAGGCAGACTAATCAAGGACAACCATCTCAAAAAAGCAAAAAGTGGTGATTGGTTTTGGACGAACTTTCGAAATACAAAGAGAAGATTTTTTGCTCAAGGACTGAGCAAACAAACAGGAACGCTCACTATCGAAGATTTTCAAACAACTTTTACGACTGATGACTACGGCTATTTTGAGATATGGCTCAAAGGTTTTCACACAACTAAAATCAAAAACAACTACGATTGTTATTGGCAATTTCCCGAACTCAACTATCAGACTCGCACCAAACAAAACGTCTACAATCCTACACCAAATAC
>ENA-ORXM01002054-ORXM01002054.1-marine-metagenome-genome-assembly--contig:-NODE-2054-length-25125-cov-7.654543_pt1 | contig 25125 bp, 30 predicted proteins | sample MGYA00237867_ERZ511480 | MGnify/ENA primary metagenome ERZ511480 (study PRJEB26309, sample SAMN06266103) | marine metagenome | isolation source: Algal blade | place: United Kingdom:Sidmouth, United... | reverse complement strand
ACGACCGAGTCCCTCGTAGAAACCCTCATGGGCAAACGCGCGGACCTACGCTTTGAGTTCATCCAAGAACACGCGCAGTTTGTTGAAGAGGTGGATGTTTAGGGCGCGCTTATCCTCCGCACTCCCTCTCTCCCCGTCATTACCGCGCTTATAACCGTAGGTATCTAAAACATTGCGGCGTCTCTTTATAATGGCTTAAGTCTTGTCTTATGGAAAACCGCTTACACGCTAGCCTCTCTGTTCTGACATGGAACTCACCCGAAACGCTACGCGCGACGCTCACCTCCCTCGCCCCTATCGCGGACCCTTTCCAAGACCGGCTAGTCTTATGCCAAGAAGGCCACTCGGCAGAAATCGCCTTAGCACTGGACTTTGGCTATCGCGCCGAGGTGACGACAGAAAATCTAGGCATATTGGGCGGATTAAAAGAGGCTGTCCTCCGCGCGAAATGCGACCCTGTTTTGCTTTTGGAAAATGACGCGCATTTCTTAGGCACCGCCGAGGATATAGACACCCTCACCTATATCGCGAAACAGTTGTCAGAAAATAAGGTTGATTTTGCTTGCTTGATGGACCGCCGAAAGGGGCCGCGGCCCCGATACTTTAAATATTGGAAAAAGACCTGGCCGCCGCAGCGAAAACTGACAGGGTTACTCCGCCCCGCCACCGCAGAAGCTATAAAAGCTGATGCTATCGCCCTTATGCCAGAGGGCGAGCACTCCTGTGATTTTGCAAAGACGCTCTCGCAGGCGCTGTGGCAAACAAGCTCACACTCTTATATGTGGAGCAACCGCGCGAAATTCGTCAGCAAAACATTTTTCCTGCAAAAGCTAACCGCCTTTGCTGAGGCCAATCCCACGGAGCGGCGCGTCAATGGCTTGATGGATTTAGAGCATCAAATCAACGCGCCCCAGCAAAGAGACTGGTACCGCAAACAGGCCTTTGACATCATCTTGCATAAAACGGGTTTATTCGGTCACGCCCGCTATGACAGACCCGACAATGATGAAAAATGGGAAACGGGCATCCCGCTTGAGGAGTAAAGAGAGGGAGCTAGCTCTGTAAGCTTCTGCACTTCCGTCATTGCCCCACTCGACGTGGTAACCTATTCGGCAACGTCACATTCTTGGAAGGTAGCCATATGGGTTACCCGGCAGGAGCGCCCGCTCGGCAAGTCGGGTAATGACGATAAATAAGTAGAAGCCCCTACCGCAAACCCTTCACCGCAGGCACTATGCAATCTATCACCCAGATATCATAGACGCCGTGATCTAGTGCGCTTATCGCCGGATTACTGGCGAGCATCCAGCCTGAGAAGACGCGGACGTCTTGCCCGTCATCGCCTTTGCCGTCGCGTTTCAGATCATCGATTTGCAGGAAGGCATAGGTTTCGGGCACGTCTTCGGGCGGCTTTTTTTCGCAATGTTTGACAGCCACGGTCAGTGAGCCATATTGAAGCTCGTCGCCGATTTTCACGGTGTAATCTTTGGTCGTCGCCGTCACTTTATCCAGCGTGCGCAGGACAACGGCATTGCCTTTGAGGTTCTCGGCCACCGCGTTTCCATAGAGGAGCGGCGCGCAAAGACATAAAGCTGTCAGCGCTCTACGCATCAGGACTCCAAGCCTCGTAGTCGGAGGCGACTTTGGCGCGTTTCCCGCCGCGGTCGAGCGAGCCTTTGGGTTTATAGGCGTGAACCGTTCCCGTCAGGTTGGGGCGGTGTTCCAGCTCCCAATCATAATCCGCGCGCGTATCGTCCGTCGGCACATCTTCATGTGTGTAATTGAGCCATCCCTGCCATTCCGGCGGGATGCGCGACGCATCAGCATAGCCCGTATAAGTCACCCAGCGGCGCAGGCGGCCATCATAGGCGTCGGATTTTTGCTCGAAATAGGTATTGCCATAAGCATCTTCGCCGACCTTACTGCCCTTGCGGCGAATTTCCCAATTGGTGCCAAAGGTTGACCCGTTCCACCACGTAAAAATGCGTTTGATAAATGACATCAGGTTTTATCCAGCTTCTTAAATTTGACCCGCTTATGCCGCGACTCATCGCTTTCGTAAAGCAAGGATGTGACCAAATTATGATGTTGTCATGTTATCAATAGGGCTTGATAGCGCGGCCCTGGCCCCATATCTGTGCTCCATGCCTATTGCTCACCTCAATCGCTCTATTTTTCGCCTCTCAGGTGAAGGTGTCTTGCCATGGCTGGACGGGCTGATCAGTAACAGCCTGAGCGGGCCCATGACATTCGCCGCCTTGCTAACGCCCCAAGGCAAAATCATTGCGGATTTTTTTGTCACCCAGAAGGGCGAAGACCTGCTGCTCGACACGCCGACAAAATTCGCGCCTGATCTATTTAAGCGCCTGCGCATGTATAAGCTTCGCGCCCCGATAGAGATAACCGACATTACTGAAACATATAATGTTTACGCCATCTGGGATGGTGAGGGCGAAGAAGGCTATGCCGATCCGCGTCACGCCTCGCTCGGGCGGCGAGTGATAACGGCCGATTATTTGGACAGCTCAGGAGACTATAACGCCCACCGCCTTTCCCTCGGCGTGGTGGACAGTGAATGGGATTTTGAGACTGTTACTACCTTCCCTGCTGATGCCAATATGGACCTCATGAACGGCGTGGATTTCAAAAAGGGCTGCTTTGTCGGCCAAGAAGTTGTCTCCCGCATGAAGCGCATGACCACGGTGAAAAAACGCATGCGCGGGCTTATCCTGAACGGCGCGGCCAAATCGGGCGACCGCATCTTGGCGGGCGAGCGGGTCATTGGCGATGTGCTCTCGGTCCACGGCCAGATGGGGATGGGGCTCATCCGCTTGGACCGCCTCAAAGCCGCCGAGCAAGAGCCCAAGATAAATGATGTGCAGGTGCAAATCTTTGGAAATATTGATGGCTCTGAATGAGGTCGATATCCGTGTGGACGATAAGAGCGCCCTGCCCCGCTTTGCCGCGCTGAATGCGCAGTGGATAAAAGAGCTGCACCATATGGAAGAGAGCGACAAGTTGATGGTCGCCCATCCCGAAATTTATATCCAAAACGGCAATCATATTCTCTCCGCCCATATAGGCGACGAGGTTGCAGGCGCAGGGGCGTTAAAGAAACATGAGGACGGGCGTTATGAGCTAACCAAGATGGCCGTCGATTCCAAGTTTCGCGGCGAAGGTATCGGACAACACCTCATGACCGCGATTGAAAGCTATGCCAAAACTGAGCTCGGCCTCGATTATCTGTTCCTGCTCTCAAATACGAAAAACGCCGCCGCGCTGCGCCTCTATGCGCGCAATGGCTGGACGGTCAATCACGAAGGCCCGCATTCCGTTTACGAACGCGCCAATATCGGCATGGAAAAATATCTTTGAAACTCTCCCTCGATAACCGCGTTTTTGTCCCCGTCCACAATAGCGAAAATGGCGTTGCCAGCGGTCGTACACGTTTTCATTTCTGGCAAGAGGGCATGGTGTTTTATGCTGATTATTTTGGCGGCGATGTGCGCGAAGGCCATATCATCGGTCAGTTTACGGAGGACTTGCAAGGCGACTTACTCTATCACTGCTTGACAACGGATAAGCATTTAAAAGCGGGTAAGGCGCGTGCGGTCTTCTCAATCATGGAGGATGGGCGCCTCGCATTTGATCTGGATTGGGAATGGATAGAGGGCGATCATAGTTGGGGCCAATCGCGCTATGAAGAAGTCGTGGAGAAGGATCTAATCAAATGAGCTATGACATAATTCCCGACCTGCCCCGTTGCGGCTGGGTGCCGCCGACTGACCCGCTCTATACTCATTATCATGATACAGAATGGGGCCGCCCTATCCGAGACGGCAAGGCGCTGTTTTCCAAGCTTATTCAAGACGGGCAGCAAGCGGGGCTGGCGTGGATTACCATCTTGCGTAAGCGCGAAGAAATGCTGCGCGCTTATGACGGTTTTGATCCTGATAAGCTTATTCATTACACTGATAAAGACCGTGAGCGCCTGCTCTCTAATGCAGGCATTATTCGCTCGAAATTAAAAGTGAATGCCACAATTTCCAACGCGCATATTTTTGTCAAAATGCGCGATGAGGAGGGGATTGATTTCAGCGACTATCTCTGGGATTTTGTCGGCGGGACGCCCATTCAAAATGCGTGGAAAGACCATAAAGACGCGCCCGTGGACAGCCCCGAATCTATTGCCATGTCAAAGGATATGAAAAAACGCGGCTTTAAATTTGTCGGCCCCGTCATCCTCTATGCCTTCATGCAAGCCGTCGGCATGGTCAATGACCACAGCACAGATTGTCATGCTTATGAGTCTTGTAGGGTGTATTAGTTTGTGTTTTCTCTGAAAACGCGGACGTAATACACCGCGACCTGAGGCGTTATTCATGGTAGGTTACGTCCTACGTCCTAACTCACCCTACGCAGCCCTCAAAATTTTACAAAGCCCTACCCAATCACATAATCATCATCTGTTATCGCGAGGAAGCCGGGCTTTGGCTCGCCAGCTCTGTCAAATAATAGTGGATGATTAAAGCGCTCAATCGGGGCCGTGTTCAGCCAGCTATCGCTATCAATAACGCCCCACATCGTGACCGACTCCACACTTGTGCGGGCTTTAAAGCCATTAAATAAATCCCGCATCTTTTGCGCTTGGGCGGCCAAAATTTCTGCAGGCGGGTTGGGCCCGACATCCGCTTCGCAATTTGTCTGGCTTTCCCAACAGGATCCGGGATTCGTATAGACATCCATATCAAGCTCGGTGATGTGATTGATAAGCCCCATAAATTCGTTATCGATATCATCAATCGCTTGCAACGCTGCGTCAACAGAGGTGTCCGGGCGAATATGCATTTGATGCCCTACGCCATCAATCGGCACATTGCGATCTTGAAGCCGCCGAACAATATCAATCAACCAGCCCCGCTTAAGGCTGTTCTCGGTATTGTAGTCATTGATAAACAAGACAGCCTCAGGATCTGCAGCGCGCGCTGCGAGGAACGCCCAATCCAGATAATCCCCGCTTCCGACAGCGTCAAACCATGCTGTGCGGCGGTCTGGCCCAATACCTTGGTCGCCATTAAAAACATCTGTCGAGACGACTTCGTTGACAACATCCCAGACACGGATACGGCCCCTGAAATGCTCGACCACGGTGCTGATATAAGTCTCAAGCCGCGCCCGAATTTGCGCATTTGTGCCCTCAAGGAAATAGTCTGGCGTCGCTTCATGCCAAAGCAGGGCATGACCGCGCACCTCCATATTATTGGCAATGGCCCAATCGACAAGCGCATCTGCGCCCGAGAAATCAAAAGTGCCTTCCGTCGGCGCGATGATATCCGGCTTAAGCTGAAACTCAGGTGTGAGGCTGTTAAATTGAGATTGCACCAGACTCGCGGACACATCGCCGCGATCAACCTGAAAGCTGCTCAGCGCCGCGCCCATAAGGAAATCATTGCGGAATGTATCGCGCAATAACCCGTCCGTCAGCCCGCTTGGCGGCGGCGGTGGAGGTGGCGGAGGTGGCGGCGGAGGGGGTGGTGGCGGAGGCGGTGGTGGCGGCACAACAGCCGACGGTGTAGGGGATGAGCTCCCGCCGCCGCAGGCGGATAGCGCCAAAGCCGCCGCGCCGCTGAGCAGTTTTAATCTGTCTCTTTTTGAAAACTCTACCATAATATCCGACCGTTCTTTCATGACCCACAAAGTTTATAAAATTTCTCAAATTCTATTAAGCCGCACTCAATAAAATTCACCCTAGAAACAAGGTAAATATCTGGTTAAGCCTGCGCTTTGGCTCCCGGAATATTCTGCAGGATTTGTGCCTTAATTTCATTTGCGAAGCTGAAACCGAGAGCCGTTGAGGCGGCCATAATCTCCTAAGTCTTAACTATTCGAGCTGTAAATTTTAATTGAAAGTTCAAGCTCCTTTAACGAGTTGCGGGTTATAAAGCGGCATAAATTTCGAAACAGCAAAACGTGAATGGAAAGACGAAGCGATGAATATCTTTACAAGAGCCTCCTTTATCGCGGTTGTGGCTTTCGCCGCCTTATTTGCTTCCGGCGCTTATATCGGCACAACGCTTCCCTCCCTGTCAAAAAAATTGACGGCAGACTTTGTTAAGACTCCCATTTCTCTTGATGATTACCCAAAGATCAAAAAGCGCCGCATCATCCGCGTAGTAGAAAAGCCGATCCCCACGCAAATCGCATGTAAGGTTTCAACATCGTCCAAAGACACATCAGAGCAGAACTCTGAAGAAAAATTTGTCTATGAAAACGAAAAGACCATGAAAGCCAAGACATGCGAGCCCTCTGAGGCCAATGCCGCAAACACACCCAACCTTTTCAAACAATAGGGGCTTTATGCGCCTCTAAAAACTTCCCTAACCTTGGGTCATTCAGAGCTGGCTGAAGCTTATTTACACGTCTCAAAACTGATCAATTTTACCGTCTTGACTCTTTAATCTATATATGTAGACTTATGACATGACACGTAACCGCGCCCCGTCTAAATCAACCTGTCTTGTCCTGTCAGAATTATGCCGGCAGCCTCAATATGGCTATGCCTTGATGAAAAAGACGGGTCTAAAATCTGGAACGCTTTATCCCATTTTGATGCGGCTTAAGGATAGAGGTTTCTTAACCTCAAATTGGGAGGAGCCTCAAACATCAGGACGCCCTCCCCGTCAAAGCTATCAACTCACGCCCAATGGGCGGGCCTATGCGAATGAGGTGCTCACGCCAAATACGCATTCAGCAATATTGCGAGGTATAAATACATGATTTTGTCACCCCAGACCTGGCTTAAATGGGCCGCGAAACTCATGCCGCCAAGCCGTAAAGACTGGCTAGCCGCGATGCAAAATGAGCTTGAGCAAATTTCTGGCCCTGCAGAGCAAAACGTCTTTGCCTATGGATGTTTTAAGACGGCTCTATTGGAAGGGGCTCGCAGCCGCAAAGGGCTGAGCTGGGTAGCGCGCAGCGGAGGGGCTGCCGCGTTATTTGCGTTCTCGGCCGTCCTCATTCTATGGGGCACGAAGAATATTTCCAGCCCTGAAACATTAGCCTTCGCAAAGCTCATGACCGTGCTGGCTGTATTTTATGCGCTCGGCGCAGCCTTATTAATGGCGTCCCTCAAGGCGCTAAAAATCTACGCTGGTATAGGGTTTTGCATAGCCGCCTTGATGATGAGCTATCTCCTCTCAACCGCGCCAAGTTATGCCTATTTATCGTCCAAATACTTAGCCGCCATAAGCTTTGAAGCGGCGGGCGCTATGGCAACATTATTCATGGCCAGCATATATTTAAATTGGCTCTATGACCCAGCTATTCATGATGTTTAATCGCGCCGCCTTTTAGGCCCTTGGCGTCATAGCTACCTAATACTGGTGTTATAGGCCTCTCTTTTACAAGACCTCCTATCCCACAAAAATCCCTCTCCCTTCCCCTAAACCAACCCATTATTAAGTCTGGCAGGCATGGGTGTTCCCCGCTATGATAAATGAAAACTTTATGGGAAAGCCGTTCATGAAAGCCGTTATCAGTTCCACAGGTCTTTGGACGCCCGAAGACTCTATCTCTAACGAAGAACTCGTTGAGAGTTTCAATGCCTATGCCGATAAATGGAACGCGGAAAATGCCGCCGACATAGAAGCCGGGACTAAAGCCGCCCTCACCTATTCCAATGCGGAGTTTATTGAAAAGGCCAGCGGCGTGAAGTCGCGCTATACGATTTCCAAAGCACCAATTTTAGACCCTGAAATTATGGCGCCGCGCATTCCCGCCCGCCTTGATAGCGAGCCGTCTATCCTCGCTGAAATCGCCGCCAATGCCGCGCGTCAAGCGCTCGAGACGGCGGGCCGAAAGCCAGAAGATGTCGGCGCAGTAATCGTCGCCTGTTCAAACCTACAGCGCGGCTATCCCGCTGTCGCCGTTGAAGTGCAGGACATCCTCGGCACAAGCGGATTTGCTTTTGATATGAATGTCGCCTGTTCCTCTGCCACCTTTGGCCTAGAAACTGCGCGCGGGTTGATTGTGGGCGGGCAAGCCAAATCCGTGCTGGTCGTGAACCCTGAAATTTGCACCGCGCATTTAAATTTCAAAGACCGCGACGCGCATTTTATTTTCGGCGATGTCGCCACGGCGCTATTGGTCGAAACAGACGAGATTGCGCCAGCCGAGCATTGGGAAATTATCGGCTCTAAACTGGTCACGAAGTTTTCCAATAATATCCGCAATAATTTTGGCTTCCTTAATCACTGCGCGCCCGAGGATGACGGGATGGCCGGCGAGCGCGGCAAGAAGGGCCTGACCGATAAGCTCTTCGTTCAAAATGGGCGCAGCGTGTTCAAAGAAGTCGTGCCCATGGTGGCGAAAATGATTACAGCGGAATGCGAAGCCAATGGGCTGGACCCGCATGAGCTTAAACGCATGTGGCTGCACCAAGCCAATCTGTCCATGAACCAACTCATTGCCAAAAGAGTGCTCGGCAAAGAGGTCGATATGATCAAAGCCCCTGTCGTGCTGGACGAATATGCTAACACCAGTTCCGCCGGCTCGATCATCGCGTTCCACAAACATAGCAGCGATTTTGTCCACGGCGATAAAGGCCTGATTTGCAGTTTCGGCGCAGGCTATAGTGCAGGCGCAATATTTGTGCGCAGAGTGGCTTAGCCAAAGCGTTAGCGGGACTAACTATATATGTTTTGTACCAGCATCTGGTAAGGGCACGTAGCCGAATGGTATATCTAATATTATTGAATTTCTCATTCTTTTGAAAAGTAAATCTGTAACGAATATTGTGACTAAGGAATTTTAAATGTTTAAAAGATTAGAGCCACAAAAGGTTCAAAACATTGAACATGGATATATTGTGCAAACTCAAGACCGATTTCATTTGAGATATATTGATGATAACAGATTTGCTGATATAGAAGTAGAGTTTGGGGAAAAAATATATGCTTACCCCGCAACGTTATGTAAATGGAATAATAAGGAACAATTATCTGAAGAAGAGAAGAGCCTAATTCTGGATAGAATAGCAAAAAGTATAGCTTTTTTAGGTGAAAAAGTAGAATATATTTAATTCATTTCTTCCCATTTTCTGTTATTGTCCTACGACTACATGCACGTTGCTAATAGCAATGATGTCAATATAATAAACTCATAAAATTATTTATACGCACGGAAGGTACGGTGTGCTCCCTCCAAAGCCTTCGGCTCCACCTCCTCCGCTGAAGCGTTGGAGGACAGTCTACGAGGTTTTTAGATGCCGAAGAAAATTTTGACTAAAGGCAAACCAGCAAGAGCTTGGCAGCTCATACACTCAGGCTGCCACCTCAACTTACTTGCCCCCTCAGCTTTCCATCTGAAAATTGAGTACATCGCGCGAGACCTTATGCGTCTGGCGCGGTGGAATGGCCTAACGTTATGATCCGCTGGATACGCCAATGGTGGCTTAATCGCCGCCTCGCCAAAGCTCGCGCCGCCCTGCAAATTGACGCCGCCTCAGAGGAGAGCGGGTTTGTGACTCTGCCCGTTATTGACCCTTATAGCCGCGATTACCGCCCGGTGCGCGGCGAGATTTTGCACGGCTATCAAAAGCTCAAAGGCAGTGAGCTTTACATTACCAATAAAGCTTTTGCCGTGCAGGGCGATATTAATTTTCGCAAGGGCTGGAAAAGCATTGGCGATATTCAATTTTTGCTCAACGGCTATCAGCTCTATCCGCGAAACGGCAATAAGCGTTTTTTCCCGTGGAAAAAATTTGAGCCCGAAATTGCCGTGCTAATTGACGTCATGCTCGCAGGCGCGGATTTGTAGTGGCAAAATCTCCCCCCAAACGTGCGTGGCAACGTATGCTCTCAGGCCGCCGCCTTGACCTGCTTGACCCCTCGCCTTTTGATGTTGAGATCGAAGATATCGCGCGGGGCCTTGCGCGGGTGGCGCGGTGGAACGGCCAGACTTCGGGCGATCATGCTTTTAGTGTTGCCGAACATAGCGTTGTTGTTGAGCATCTCTTCACGACGCTGAACCCCAAATCCACGCGCGAGGACCGGCTCACCGCCCTGCTCCATGACGCGGCAGAATATGTCATTGGCGATATGATAAGCCCGTTTAAAGCGGCGCTGGGGATAGACTATAAAGCCTTTGAAGCGCGGCTCGAAGAAGCCATTCATTTGCGCTATGGCCTGCCGCCCAAAATGAAACCCGCGCTCAAGAAAAAAATCAAACAATGCGATCTTTATTGCGCCTGGTTCGAAGCCACCCAAATAGCAGGCTTTGACCCCGTCGAAGCGGATAAGTTTTTCATCCCGCCGCCAAGGGATATAAAAATCACGATTGATCCGCTTCCGGTGGTCTTGGCTGAGAAAGCCTTCTTAGACCGTTTTGCAGAGCTGAATGAAGACGCTTGAGCGAAGCCGCGCGCCCCTTACGGAACAATCTCAAAAAGCTCAGCATCATATATGGCCCGGCAATAGTCCAGAGTCTCTGTCTGGCTTGCATAAAGCAAAGCACCGGCCACCATAAAAAAGCTGCCGGCCACAAGGTAACGGAATAATCTTTTTGTAGATTTGTCTATGACTTGCGGCATGACGGGCATCTCCTGCTCATATGACAGTGCAGGTAAGCCCATCCCATATTAACCTTTTATGAACACTCTTGAACAAAAGGTTAACGCCGAAAATCATTAGCAAAACCCGCCTTCTCTCCCTATATAGTGGTCAACAATACCTCTGGAGGAAAACGCATATGGGTAAGGAACTCATCAATTGGGAAAATGGCCGCTGGATTGGCCAAACCCTCGAAGTTGAGAACGGTGTCTGCGCCAAACCCGGCAATGACATTGACGGCCTGCCCGAAGGCCTTGTCTATGATGATGAGGTTAAGGCCGCGACTGACCACCTATACGCCGAAGTCTCTGACTTTATTCCTAAATTTGAATGGCCTGTCTACGCGCCGCTGGTCCACGCGATTAATACGCTTAAGAAAAAGAAAAACGCGGTTATCCTCGCCCATAATTATATGACGCCTGATATTTTCAGCCTTGTCGGGGATTATACGGGCGACAGCCTCGGCCTCGCCATTGAAGCGACCAAAACCGACGCCGACATGATTATCCAAGGCGGTGTGCATTTCATGGCAGAGACGAGCAAAATTCTCTGCCCTGACAAAAGGGTCTTTATTCCGTCCATGCGCGCAGGCTGTTCCCTCGCCTCGTCGATTACGGGCGAAGATATCAAGCTGATTAAACAGCGCTATCCGGGCATTCCTGTCGTCACCTATGTCAATACCTCTGCGGACGTCAAAGCCGAGAGCGATATTTGCTGCACCAGTTCAAACGCCGTGGCCATTGTCGAGCATATCTGCGCCGAATGGGGCGTGGACCAAGTCATCATGTTGCCCGATGAATTTCTCGCCAAAAACGTCGCTAAGCAAACCAAGATAAAAGTTATTGCCTGGCATGGCCGCTGCGAAGTTCATGCAAGGTTCAGCGCTCAAGATGTGCGCGAGATGCGCGAAGCTCACCCTGGTGTGGTTGTGCTCGCCCATCCCGAATGCCCGCCCGAAGTCGTCGCCGAGTCGGACTTTACCGGCTCGACCAAAGCGATGAGCGATTACGTCTCGGACAACAAACCCAATAACGTCATACTGCTAACCGAATGCTCTATGTCGGACAACGTCGCCATGGAAAATCCTACTGTGGATTTCGTCCGCCCCTGTAATTTATGCCCGCACATGAAGCGCATCACGCTAGAAGGTATTTATGAATGCCTGCGGGATGAGACCAACGAAGTGTTAGTCCCCGAAGCCATGCGTAAAAAAGCGCATAAAGCGGTGATGGATATGATCAACGTGAAGTTCGATGCGGTAAAGGGGCACTTCGATCCGAGTCTGCCCGAAGTTGAAGTGCAGGTAATTTAGTGCGCTTTTTGTCAAAGACAAAATGCGCACAACAGGGCAGCAAAAAACGCGCAGCCTTAGCGCGTTCTTTTGTGCACCGCTTGAATAAGTGAGACAAACACAAACTCTCAACCCGCACAATCTTCTCTTCTCTCAGCCTTTGCGGGGAGAAGAGGCATTCCTTTCATATTAAGCATTGGTCTAAGCCTTGGCTTTGGGTTATGGAAAACACGAAAGAGTTTTCAATGACGCATAATGTTAAAACAGAGCCGACACCCGCTTCGTCCTCACGCCTGCAATCTTCTCTTCTCCACACTTGTGGGGGGAAGTGGGCTTTGCGAAGCAAAGGTCGATGGGGGGTGCTTTCGATTTGCCCCTCATTTCAGTTTTCAAACGACACAGCCCCCCATCCCCCGCCATGCGGCGGGTACTTCCCCCCACAAGTGTGGAGAAGAGGGTCCGTTTCTGTATTGAAAGCGGCTCTTTAAATGCCCCTAGGCACACTCGAAACAAAACGCCTTCCTGCCGGTTCCGTCCTCGTTGTCGGCGCAGGACTGGCGGGCCTTTACCTCGCGCTTAAGCTCGCGCCGCGTAAGGTCTATGTGCTGACCTCTCGGCGCTCCTCTGTGGGTTCGGCTTCGGCTTGGGCGCAGGGCGGGATTGCGGCGGCTATGTCGCCGGATGATAGCGCAGAAAGCCACGCTAAAGATACCATCGCGGCGGGAGACGGCCTTGTCGATCCTGAAATTGCCCGCATCCTCGCCACCGAAGGGCCTGACCGCGTGCGCGATTTAGCCACCCTCGGCGTGCCTTTTGACCGCAATGATAAAGGCGAGCTTTATCTCTCCCTCGAAGCCGCTCATTCCCTGCCCCGTGTCGCGCGGGTGAAAGGCGATACGGCGGGCGCGGAAATCATTAAAGTCATGGTCAAGCGCGCCCAAGAGGCGGACCATGTTGAAGGCCTGATAGGCTGGCGCGCGGAGAGCTTGCTCACCAATGGTCACGGCGCCGTTGCAGGCGCTCTTGCGCGGAATGATGAAGGCGCATTGCTCGGCATCGAAGCCGACATTACCGTCATGGCGACGGGCGGCGTGGGCGGCTTATTTGCGGTCACAACCAATCCCCGCACAGCGCGCGGTGATGCGCTGGGTATGGCGGCAGTGGTCGGCGCGAAGATGCGCGATATGGAATTCGTGCAGTTCCACCCCACGGCGATTGATATTGGCCGCGACCCGGCTCCGCTGGCGACCGAAGCCCTGCGCGGCGACGGCGCGGTCCTGACCAATGCCAAAGGCGTGCGCTTCATGCCGCGCTATCATGAGCAAGGCGAGCTGGCCCCGCGCGATGACGTGGCCCGCGCGATTTTTGCGGAAATCGAGGCGGGACGTCAGCCTTATCTGGATTGCCGCAAAGCGGTCGGTCATCACTTCCCCGATGAATTTCCAACCGTCTTTGAGAGCTGCATGAGCGCTGGCATAGACCCGCGCACGCAATTAATTCCTATCGCCCCAGCCGTGCATTATCACATGGGCGGCATCGCAACAGATAGTTATGGGCAGAGTAATTTGGACGGACTTTTAGCGGTCGGTGAATGTAGCGCTGTCGGCGTTCACGGGGCCAACCGCCTCGCCAGTAATTCACTGCTGGAAGCTACCGTCTTTGGCGGCCGCGCGGCGGACTATATCAATGGCCGAGAGTGGAGCGAAAAACGTGCGGGCACTATCCGTAAACAACCTTGGCTCTCTATGGGGCCCGAAATCAGTCAATCCTTGCGCAATGCCATGACAGCCAATTGCGGCGTGCGCAGAAATGCGAAAAAATTAAATAATCTACTCGCCCATATTGAAGGGCTGATGGAGCAAGTTGGCCGCGCCAACCCCTTGATTGCCTCTAAGATAATAGCCGCCTCAGCTTTAGCCCGCGAAGAATCGCGCGGCGGCCATTACCGCGATGATTTTACGGATATAAAAGACGAGGCTGTTTCCAGCTATATCACTTATGACATGTTGGATTAGAGTATGGAATGACGGGGGCGAGGCCGCCGCCCGCTGTCCTGAGGTTTGTGACCTGCCCTTGATAGACACGCGCCGCCATTGAGAGCGGTTTGCCGTTATAGCTGTAAATACGCACATCATATTTTTGCTGTCCCGCAGGCTGCACAGAACTGATGAGGCGGCTTGGTGGGACAATAAGCTTCTGCGCGATATAGCCGCCCTCTAAAATATGCGCCCAGACTTTCTGGGTCAGCTTCGCGCCTTTATAAACCGCGCGGCCGCCAAAGCCCGTAAAGGGTTTGAAGAAATAGTTCTTACGCTGAGCCCAAAGGAATTCTGCATTTTGGGACGTAACCTCCACCGTCTTAGGAAGGGCCGATAGGATTCGGTCTAATTCGGGCGACGCCCCCAGCTCTTTGCGTTTCTCGCTATCAGATAAAATCACTAAGTTTTGCTTATCCGCATAGAGCGCATGATGGCGCGGATCGGGCGTAATCACCACCGCCTCGTCGAGCCAGGCTTGGCGCAGAACTTGGTGCGCAGGATGCCCAAAATCAAAATCCGTAACGCGGTTATAGATGAGATCTATTTTTGTCTCTCCGGCAAAGATGGCCCCATTTTCATAGGTAAGCTCCTTAGAGTCGACAATCTCCACCTGAAAGCCTTGCCGCCGCAATAAGCTCGCCGCTAAGAGCATATCAGGAAAATGAAATTGATTTTCGGGGTCTTCATCGACAATAGCGATTGCCTTGAGCTCACCCGGTCTTCGGGCAAGGTCCCATTCGCTTAAAAACATATCCGCGACATCTTTTTCAAAGCTTTGATACGGTAAACCCACCGCCTTTTGAATGGCGTTGACGATAAACGCGCCGCCCGCGTTTGTATTAATCTCAATCAGGCGCGGATCATTTTCTGTAATATGAAAATCATATCCCATAAAGGCGCCGCGAATAAATTTCGTCGGCGCGAAAGCAGCTAAGGCCGATCGGTGGAAGATTTCACTTTGATAGTCAGGCTTTTTTATGAATTGCTCAATCGCCGTAATTTGCCGCTCCATCGCGCTCACCATCTCTGGCGCGATAAATATGGGTGTCGAGGCGAAGTAATGTTCCCGCGCCGCTAATAAGCCGCCCATGTCGGGATAGTCGGTGAGACTTAAGACAGCTTGGTCAACGCGTGCGCGGGCGATGGGGAAGCAGTCACACTCACGGTTGATCTGGAGCAGATTAGCGCGCGTACTCACGGCGCGGCCTTCCTGTTGACCACGCAGCAAATTTCTTCGCGGTTGGCGCAGCAATCGTGCATCAGAAACGCCATAAGATTTCCGAGGACGGGGTAATTGGCAAAATATGAGATCTCGCGCCCGTCCCGCTTGGAAAACACTAAATCCGCATTGGCTAAAACGAGTAGCTGCGCCGAGGCCGTGGTCGCACCGATTTTAGCATGCTTGGCCAAGTCTCCGGAGCGGATGCCCGTATCCCCTGCTTGGATGAGTAAGCGAAGCAATTTCAGCCGCCCCAAATGGGACATGGCAGAGAGGGATTTTACGGCGCTATTATCTTTCATATTCCATGAATACATGGATTATCAGAATGTGTCAAGTCTCATCATTCATAACAGGGTATTCTGACAAGCTGGGTTAGATATTGTTATTAAGCTCGTCTTCGCATTTTAGCTTTTTCAAGACCTCAAGAACCTCTTGCAATCGGCTAGGCTCGCCGCCAGATAAACCTTCTGCAGATGCGCGAACAAGCGCCTCTTCATCATTATACCAGCATTGGAGCAGTTTGACTTTCTCTGCATCGGACAGGTGCTGGTCCTCAGCAAGCTTGGCGGGCGTTCCATATTTTTCATAATCGGGTTTTACAGGTGGTGTCATATTTACTCTCCTTACCCCTATATAACGAGCACCTGGAGGTTTTGTTCCCTCTTGAGTGGTAGAAGCTAAAGCTAAAATATAGGGAGTTTACCCTTTTATATCTAAAACTTGCTATATTTGGGTAATATCCCTATATATGGCATATGGATGAGATTAGAAACCCCTTCGCGCCCAGCGCAGGATCACAGCCACCGGAGCTGGCCGGGCGGGATGAATTGATGCGGTCAGCCGAAATTGCCATTCAGCGTATCTTGCGCGGCAAACATGACCGTTCTCAAATTCTGCTGGGTCTGCGCGGGACAGGGAAAACCGTTTTACTCAACAGAATTGAAAATATTGCCCTCGCCAATGATCACATGACATCTTTTGTCGAAGCGCCGGATGACCGTAATCTGGCAGAACTGCTTTACCCTAAAATCCATCAGGTTCTTCGCAAGCTCTCTTTTGTTGAGAACGCAAAAACAAAAACTCATGCCGCGATGAGAATTTTGCGTAGCTTTGCGGGCGCGTTTAAAATCACTGTTGGAGATGTGTCGATCTCCGTCGATCCTCAGCCTGGTTCTGCCGATAGCGGCATCTTGGAATATGACTTGATAGATTTATTCTTTGCCGTCGGCGAAGCGGCACAGGCGGCAGGAAGAGCTTGGTCCTTGTTAATTGATGAGGTGCAATATCTCTCCAAACCCGAACTTTCCGCCTTAATAGTTGCCATTCACCGCATGAATCAGAAAGGCCTTCCCATATTATTTTTCGGCGCAGGCTTGCCGCAAATTGCAGCGCTTAGCGGCGAGGCTAAATCCTATGCGGAACGCTTATTTCTGTTTCCAAAAATTGGCGCTTTGGATAATACTGCCGCCGCCAACGCGATTAAGCTTCCGATTGAAGAGGAGGACGAGCGCATTACGGACGACGCCGTCGCGGATATTATTGCTGTCACCAAAGGCTACCCTTACTTCCTACAGGAATGGGGATTTCAGGTATGGAATATTGCGCAAAGCTCTCCTTTTACCCAAGAGGATGTCAAAGGTGCGTCCAAAAATGCGCTGCGCAGATTGGATGAAGGTTTTTTCCGTGTACGGTATGACCGCCTAACGCCTAAGGAACGGGAATACGTATTGGCAATGGCTGCGCTTGGTAACGGGCCTTACAAATCCTCGGATATTGCCGATCAATTAAATGAAAGCGTCAATACGCTGGGCCCGCGCCGCGCGAAAATTATTCATAAGGGTATGATTTACAGCCCCGAACACGGCGATGTAGACTTTACCGTACCTATGTTTGCGAGCTATCTTCGCCGAAACTTTTTGGACACATCATGACACACCTCCCGCCCCTTCCCCCGACTGTTATTGAGCCTGCCGTGCGCCGTGCGCTAGAGGAGGACTTTGGTAATAGCGGGGACCTGACCGCCAACCTGCTCGTGCCCGCTTCGGCCAAAGGCAAGCTAATGATGCGCGCGAGAGAAGCGGGCGTTATTGCCGGGATGCAGGCGGCGCAAATGACTTACGCCATGGTCGATCCGCGCGTGAAATTCACCGTTAAAAAAGGCGATGGCTCCAAGGTTCAAAAAGGCGACATCATTGCCACCGTCGAAGGGCCGACACGGGCACTGTTATCGGCGGAACGTGTCGCGCTGAATTTTCTTGGCCGCATGTCAGGCATAGCCACCCTCACCTCGCAATATGTGGCTTTGGTTAAGGGCTCAAAAGTGCGCATCGCCGCCACCCGCAAAACCACGCCGGGATTACGCGCGGTTGAAAAGCAAGCCGTCTTAGCTGGCGGAGGCTTCACCCACCGCGAGAGCCTTGCCGCAGCCATCATGATAAAGGACAATCACATCGCGCTGGCAGGCGGCGTTGATAAAGCCCTAAAAACCATCGCAAAAAATGCCGATCACATGGCGAAAATCAGCGTCGAAGTGGACACGCTCGCACAATTAAAAAAGGTGCTGAAATACGCCCCTGATGTTGTGCTGCTCGATAATATGGGCGCAGATAAACTTACCAAAGCCGTCGCGATAGTGGACGGGTTTAAGGGCCCCCGCCCCACACTCGAAGCCTCAGGCGGGGTGAACCTAACGACCGTCAAAGGCCTCGCCCAGACGGGTATAGATGTCATCTCCATCGGCGCACTAACCCACAGCGCACCCAATTTCGACATTGGAATGGATGCGCCCTAAAGGCAGTCACCCGTCATTTCAAAATGCGGAACCATTATAGGCTCTCCTGAAACAGGCAGGTAGGATATGGCGAGATTCTTGCCGCTCTCTTGAACCTCTAAAACGAGCGGAACCGTCGTATTGCCGCCGCCGCCCGAGACCTTGGCCACAAGCGCTTGCCCATTTTTCAAACCTGCTTTCGAGGCGTTATGACCGTCAGCGACACCTGATACAATACCGCTGCCTAATGTTGCTTGCGCGTCAAAACCCACATCATAGGTAAATGCGGAAGCCGTGCCAAGTTTTGCGCAGCCCTGAAATAAATTTGCGTGAGGTTTTAACTCGCCGCCCTCATTATAAAACTGTTTCACGTCGCCAAGAACATCGCGTCCGGCCTCATCACTAAAGGCTTGGGCGATATAATCCTGCGTCAACACCGGGCGGTCATCTTCTGCCGCCTTCGCCGTTTCATACATATCCCGCAAGACATCCATGCCGGTCATTCTGCTATCAGAATTTCGCATTATCTCAGTGTCCCAATTCATCGCGAGAATAAAGCCCCGCCAATAGGGCTGCCGCTCATGTTCAAAATTGTCCCAGAACAATTTATCAATCTCATGTCCTGTCGCGGTCTTGGCAGGAGACAGATAATAATCGCGCAAATATTGGTTGGTAAACTCAACTAAATCAGCTTGCGTCCAGCGCCCCTCCGCGAGCATTGCGCGGGTCATGACGAAATCTGTAAACCCTTCTGAAAACCAGCTTATTTTGGGCGGGCAGCTTTCGCCTTCATCGCACTTAGGCCAGTTTCCTAATCTGCTAGGCATCCAATTATGGGCGACTTCGTGAGATAAGAAGTTTACCAAGAAATCCAAATCTATATCGGGAGAGGCCGCAGAGGTGAAACTGTTGAACCGCCCTGTCCCCGTAAAGGAGCTATAATTGGCACTTTCAGGCGTGCCTAATAATGAAATTAAATATTTAGATTGATCAGACTTCCACAGAGCATTCTGCCCTTCAAATATTTCGACCATTTCGTTTTTAAAGTCCTCATGACTAAAGGCATGCGTCCCTGACTTTAAGATATCCAGCTCATATGTGCCGCTGACGTGCGACAAAGACTCGGATGGGGCCGCGACGATAATTTGCGACCCGAGCTCACGGTCGTAAGTTGGCCGGTCAGGGAGCGTATTTGCCTGGCGCCAACCTTCTGGCAATCCGTCCCACTGAATATCAACATTATAAGCTAGCGGGGTCTCGGCTCTCGGCATAACCAGACTCGTGGAGCCAATCAAATGAATGACATCAGGCTGCAAAACAGGGACATAAAAATACTCAATATCGGTTGAGGCATCATCCATATCCTCTGAGCTTAGCGTATATGTTACGGTAAGCTCGGCGTTCGGGTCATGGGTAATCGTGAGCTTAGGCTGATTAAGCAAACCTTGAAATTCTGCGCTGCCCCCCGACACAGATACGGACAAGTCTCTAAAGCGTTGGCCTGCTTTATCATCTCTGCCCCATCGTCCGCCTCTCCGAATTTCGGTTATCCCATCAGCCTCTCCTGTAAATTTTAGCTCTACATTAAGGCGGGTTTGGGTGCCTTCAAAAACGGGTGTGAGTTTATAAGTGAGATCAGGAACGGCAGGAGTCTTAGAGGCCCCACTGCACCCTATAAGCACCAAGAGACTACTCAAAAATATTCCTAGGCGCATATTCACTCCAAAGCCAAATATAGCTATGAAGAGCAAGGGTAGTTACGTAAAGTTAAACTCTGTTAAGCGCCTAAAACTCAACCATCTCCACAAAGCTGTCATTCCCCGGGCTGACCAAGCGCACTTTCGCCTGACGCGCCGTCCAATCAATATCCATGACGCCGTAATTGACGTCGAACTGCATAGTGGTTGTGCGGAAGGGGCCGTCCTCGACGCGGGTTTCGCCGCTTTCCGCGCGCCATTTACTGGCTGGAAGGTTTAGCGAAGACGATGTAAATTCTTTGAGCGGATAGGGCGCAACGCCTTCGCGTTTATAAAAGGCGCCTGCGTGACGATCACCTGAGAGCATGACAACGTCATTGGCGCCCGTTTCCGTAATCATATTATAGAGCCGCTCGCGTTCTGCCGGCATCGTGCGCCACGCTTCCCAGCCATGACCGTCGGCGATGACTTGAATGGAGGAGACAAGCAGGCGTAAATCGGCGGGCTTTTGAAGCTCGCCTTGCAGCCAGTCCCATTGCGCCTCGCCCAGCATCGTCCCGTTTGGATTTTCCAGCGGCACATAACGCTCCTTACCGGGTGCATTGCGTTTATCAGTCGCTTGAAGATAGGTGCGGAAGCTACGCGTATCGAGCAAAATGATTTGAACACGGGTCCCGGCCTCGCCGATGATTTGAGAGGTATAAACCCCCTCACGTTTGCGGCGAATATCATTTTGCGGAATGGCCCAAGCGTCGAGGAAAAGCTCTTTGGCTTGATCCTTAAACAGGTAATCCGCGCCGCCATCATTTTTGCCGAAATCATGATCGTCCCAAATCGGCATGACAGGCACTTGCGCGCGGAAATTCGCGAAAGGCGCACTTGCCGCTAATTCATTATAAGCCCCGCGCATTTTTGGCATAGCCGGGTCAGAGAAAAGCGGGTTACTGGAATAAGCATCGCCGTAAACATTATCGCCCATAAAGATAAAGGCGTCCGGGTTTTCAGCCGCAATGGATGTCCAAATCGTTTGGTCTTCTTTCTCGGACAGACATGACCCAAAGGCGATACGGCTCAAGGTTTGCGGCAAAGCTTTGGACGGCATAGGCGTGACAGCCGCGGCGGTTTTTGAGGATGCCGCGCTGTTAGTCTTAACCGGCGTAGCTGTTGTTTCGCAGGCCGCTAAGCCCAAGGCACTAATTAAAAATGTTGCACTAAGGAAAAGTTTGGACGTTAGTTTTATCATGGGAGCACCTTATTCATGATACATGACAGTGATGTGTCAGACACCAAATATTATTCTGTATAACGAGCTTGCCATATTTGAATCAATCCCGCCACACCCTCAGGCCCTGGACGTGTGGATGAAAAGACAATGGTATTTCCGTCAGGGGTTGGCGTCGCGCCAAATCGGAATAGCGCGAATTAACCACAGGCCCCAAAGCTCAGGCTCCGACCAGCCACGATCTGTCTTGTAACTTCGGTCAATATCAGGGCCGCGTTAAATTGAGCTCTTCACCGTCTAGGGGTTTAGGCACAGCATCCCGGGCAGTTAAATCCAGCAACCATAAATCGAAACCCTCAAGTGCGCATTGCTCAATTTTCTCGGCCCGCTCTCGCATCCATGAGAAGAAAGTGTCTTTACATCGGGCGAAATACCGGGTCAATCTACCCGCGCTGTTTTTCCATTATAGCCTTTCAGCGACAGACCCAGACTTTTGGGCGGTGACCATGTGCCGTTTTCTAAAATGAGAGACATGCATCATCTGCGGACAATCGCCAATCACGCCGCAGGGCGAGAGCGGAAAAAAGGCGCTCTTTCCGTCGGGCGTAAAAGCAGGCGTCAGGCTAATGCGCCCGCTTTGGGATAAGGGATGCAGCGTGGCTTTAGGCGTCCAATGCGCCAGCAAGGCTCGGGATCGTGCAAGCCGTAATGATCATCAGGAGTTTTTAAAAAGTGTCATGATTTAATTGCGCAGATAATGCGCAATAGGACGATCACACTATATTTAAGCGAGCCTAAGTCGGCGGGGCGACATTGACGCTGGCGATTTTGACTGGGCGTTCTTTGAACTTAAAGCGGTAAAACTTGTGATAGCCAATTTGCTTGGTAGGGCGCAGATATTCTGACCAGACCGGATTGATGGCGACCGTGTGATAATGCGTTGAGCGGTCTGTGAAAGGTTTCACCCCGCCCGTGAGCATAAGCGCCGCAACATCTTGTGCGCGCTGCCAATGTTTACCGCGCGGCTCTCTCATTGTTGACCCATCACAGGTAAAACTGAACTGACAGCCCGTATTACGTTCTGCGCCTTGATAAACAACGCCGCAGACCGTGTTGGGATAATGCTTAGATTTGGCGCGGTTCTGAACGACTTCTGCGACGGCCTTTTGGCCAGATGTCGTCTCGGAGCGCGCTTCGTAATAGACAGCCTCAGCCAGACAGCGATGCTCTTGCGCCTTAAACTTAGCGGTATCAAAAACAGTGGGACTTACACCCAACAGATCATTGGTCATGACCACATCGCGCATGAATGAGTTGGTAATTGTCTCGCGGGTGTGAAAATCTGCCAGAGCTTCGGCATGGCCCGAAATCTCAATATTGGAGAGGTCAACGCCTTGAAAAGCTTCGGCGCGCGCTTGCCAGACGGCTGATTCGCGCTGACTCGCGGCTTTTTCCGCAATGGCCGGGAAGGCCCATGCAGCGCCCGAAACCGCCACTAATGTGACCGCCCAACCTGCACATATATAACGCTTTGGTCGCATATAATCTACCATAGCGGCGTGGCCTATAGCGTCCGCCTGTATTTGACAACTCTTCATGCCATGCCTCACGACAGAATCATGTAGACTGTGGCCCTTAAGCAACAGACTGCACGATTCATAGTTAATCAGCCGTTAAGCGCCCACAACCTTTAGGGGTTATACCACAGCCTCTGCGCGAGAATCGCGCTGTTAAGGCCCAATATAGGCACGAAATTAGAAATATCATCCTAACGGATATGGTTTATCTGCACAAAATCGCACGAGTCTCTGCAATTATTACAGTTGCAAATATTACAGTTGCAAATATTACAAATGAGTCGTTTCAGCTTGCTGCCGTGCAGTGTAGCCGTAGAGACTTAAATCAAAAATCTCTGACGTAAGGCTCGACTTCGACGATATTGCCTGGCGTGACGTTGCAAAGTTTGAAGGTCACGTAATCTGGTTTTTCAATCTTACTAGCCAGACCGCTTTTCTTTAGCACTAGTCCCAAAGTCGATTGCGCCGTACGGGTGACAAGGGAAGCCTCCGTCCAATTTGAGTTTAAGCCTGTCTTCTCGCGCAACGTAGCATTGGCAATCATGGCGGCGTTTTTAAGCGCGCTTTTTTTCGTTGAAAACTCTGTCGTCACCGAGACACAAAAGCCCATATTGTCGACGCGGTGCGGGGCGCTGAGCGGCCAACTCACAGCTTGGCCTTCTTGTAAATCAATGACGGTGGCATCTTTGTCAAAACTCGCGCAATAAGGCAGATCATCCTCAAGCAGGTTCAAGACCGCCGCTTCATAAGCCTCATCGGGAATAAATTTAGGCTCTACGGGATAGAAGAATATGCGCTTCGGCCCCCTAATATGCCACAAGACAGTCTCGGTTTTATCAAAGTGATACGGCGTGCGCGCAACCGGGGATGTGATGAGGATACCGCCATTGGCGTTAAACGCTTTTTGGTTGGTTTGCTCAGCAATGCCGCCATACATCGCGTCCAGAACCTCTTTATATTCGGCATGTTCATTCATCGCGCGGCGCAGATTTATCCACACGCGGCCTGTCTTGGCAGCATTAAAGATTTGCGCAGGACTGAGATCCCGAAAATCCCCGGTCATCAGCTTATTGGGGTAATCTGTATTGTCAGTCTCGCCCATTGTGCACACATCGGTCATATGAGACGGATGCTTGGCGATAAGCGCGATAAGCGCTTCGTCGCTGAATAGGCCTGTCTCATTTAGGCGATGATTAAAGGTAAAAACCTTTTTTCTGAAGTGCTCAGAATGCGCATCTGTCCAGCCTTTTAACATATATGTATGCTCCTATAGCCCACGCGAAAAACATAGAGCCTTATCTATGTAGCTTAACCCTGGATAACCAAACATTTTCGCCCAGATGGTAAAAAGTCCAGAATGCCTGACAAGCTTTCCGCCTATTCTATGCAAAAAAAGAGCCAGTCGCGCCTCACACGAAAAAAAAAGAGCCAGCAAGGGAAGCTGGCTCTAAAGTTTGATGGGTTGCCCACCGATCTAGACCCACGAAATTCATCTAACTCGGCAACGCTATTATGAGATATCAAAGCCGTGATGAATGCGATCCCATAAATTGGGGGGCAGATTCGTTAAGTTCAATTCATCATAAATAATGGATAAAGAGGCGCATATGAGCGAAAATAACCCGCCATGCCGCCCGCGAGGCGTATATGGCTTATTCCACAATCACGCTAAGACGCCGTGCCCACATTCCAAATAAGGGCGACTTTCTCTAGAAACTGCTTTTCTGCGGCATGAAACTCATTATCGGCAATCGCGATAATATTCATCATATCAAAAATGTCTTGTCTCTCCTCCACGTCCTTCAAATTTTCGATATGTTCGCGCAAGTAGTCGTCCCGGCTCGGTGACTTCATTTCACTCAAAACTTTTTTATAATTTGGTACAAACCAATTTGAAATTTGCGCTTTGGCTTGCAAGTAGTCGATAGGTTCAATGCGTATGAGATAGGCCTCTAATAAGCTAAAAAACTGATCGGCCTCAACTTTGAGGACACGCTTATCAATCAAAACCAACGCGTAGAGTAGCGTAAACATGCTGTCTTTTTGGTCGTTAGTCACTCGTAAATCCTAAGGTGGCTGAGTGAAGGAAAGGTCCTGTCGGTTATCACTATACGACCTAATAATGGTAGAGGCCGAAAATAAAAAGAGCAAATGTTAATCGCCATGCTTCATTTGGGTTATTGACTGGAAGACGATATCCCGCTCAGTTTCGTCGGCGGTTTTTGCTGACGAAAAATAACCATCCCGTCCAAGACCTCCGTCCAGTCCCTGACCTCATAACTATTATTAATAGCCGCGGCAGAAGCCTCGCCAAAATTCTTTAGCTCAGCCGTGGATAAAAACGTAACATCGGCATCCGTAGCTTCAAAGGTAATGGCCTCTATGGAACCTTCAGGCGCTGCGGGTAAATCCGCTTCTCCGCGCCCCATCAAGGCATGACTGCCGCCTATGTCGCCCTTGGTACTCAAATTGACTATTTCACACGGCGAGATGCTATCCAAATTGTAGATATCGAAGACAGGATTAGGACAGCGAGAGCACCGTGTATTACGTCTTCGCCTTTATCGCCGCTTGTGCTGCGGAGAGTTTCGCGATTGGGACGCGGTAGGGCGAGCAGCTCACATAATCTAATCCCGCCTCGTGGCAGAAGGTAATCGACGCCGGGTCGCCGCCGTGCTCGCCGCATATGCCGAGCTTGAT
>ENA-ORXM01002053-ORXM01002053.1-marine-metagenome-genome-assembly--contig:-NODE-2053-length-25151-cov-40.688841_pt1 | contig 25151 bp, 20 predicted proteins | sample MGYA00237867_ERZ511480 | MGnify/ENA primary metagenome ERZ511480 (study PRJEB26309, sample SAMN06266103) | marine metagenome | isolation source: Algal blade | place: United Kingdom:Sidmouth, United... | reverse complement strand
AATAGCTCTTTGGCTCGGCTGGTTTCTAGTTTACGTCGTGGCTGGCCGTTTGGCTTGCTCGTGTCCCAGCGTATCTCGCCTTCGAAGCCGGTCAGGCGGGCAATTGTTTCCATGAGGTCGCGAATGCTGATCTCGTAGCTGCTGCCCAAATTTACAGGCTGACTATCGTTGTATGCTTCAGCAGCCATCAAGATCCCGGCTGCGGCATCTTCGACGTAGAGGAATTCACGTGTGGGAGACCCGTCGCCCCATGCATCGAGATGCGAGTCGCCGCGAGTTTTAGCATCTACACATTTGCGAATTAGTGCCGGAATAACATGCGAGCTTTCTAGATCAAAGTTGTCGTGTGGGCCATACAGATTGACGGGCAGCAGAAAAATCGAGTTATAGCCATACTGCTCGCGGTAGGTCTGGCTCTGAATCAACATCATCTTTCTTGCTAGGCCATAGGGGGCATTTGTCTCTTCAGGATAGCCGTTCCACAAATCATCTTCTTTAAACGGAATGGGTGCAAGTTTAGGATAAGCGCAGACTGTACCTGTAGCGACAAATTTTGGTACGCCAGCCAACCAAGATTCATGAATCAGCGGCACACTCATCATCAAATTATCATAGAAGAACTCTGCTGGACGTAAGCGATTTGCCCCGATACCACCTACATGAGCGGCAAGGTGGATCACCATATCGACTGGAGTACCACTTTGAATTGTATCGCTCAATAGCTGACGGATCGCGTCAATTTCGCGTAGATCATATCGACTGCTGCGCGGAACAATAATTTCGTTTGTACTTAATTCTGCAAGTTTATTAACTAAAAACGAGCCAAGAAAACCGGCTCCTCCCGTAACAATTACTCTTCGACTCTGCCAAAAGTTTGCATTGTGTGTGTACATAGCTTAATTGTGTTTATAGTTTATTTAGATTAGCAATATGGTCATAGGACAAAACAGGTAGAGTTCTCTATTTATTAAAAGAAATTATAACACAGGTACGAAATTATCCAGTAGAATTATTTTTAATGATACTAGAGAAATTTGCGAGGCCAAAGCTGTTGCTTAGTCGCTGGATTGGTCGACGGATGGGTAAGTAAAAAGGGGTAGATTAGAAACAGCACACTGAGTGTGCCGTTTCTAATCTACCCCTTTTTAGCAAATACATCTATTTTTAGCCTTGTTTCCGTTATGCCGTTACCGCTCCATTCGTCAGCGGATCAGCCGAATGTTTCAGCTTAGTAGCTGAAGCTTTGGAGAGCGTATCTCCTTTTTTCGCAACGGGCTTTTGAGATTCGTTTAACGTCGGTGTATATTCTGGAACCAAAGCTTTTAAGCCAAGTCGAATTGCCTCTGCATCCATACGATTTGCGGCTTCTGCCAGTATTGCAATCGATTCATCGAGATCATGTGGGACGAAGTTACTAGCATTACTGGCTAAAAAGATTTTCTCATGCTCCGTACGTCCGTATTGTTCACCTTCGATAAAGAGCTCCTCAAACAGCTTCTCTCCCGGACGCAGTTCGCTAAAGACAATATCGATATCGCGCCCTTCTTCCAATCCATGCAGGCGCAGCAGATCGCGCGCCATATCTACAATCTTGATTGGTTTGCCCATATCTAGCACAAAGACTTCACCACCGCTCCCCAAGACACCAGCTTGGAGTACAAGCTGCACGGCCTCGGGAATTGTCATAAAGAAGCGGCACATATCAGGGTGTGTTACGGTGATCGGGCCACCACGCGCAATCTGTTCTTTGAAAGTATGAACGACACTCCCGCGGCTGCCGAGTACGTTACCAAAACGAACGGCCACATATGCTTTACCACTTGCAGCTGCGGCTTCGTGAACCACAAGCTCCGCGCTGCGTTTGCTGGCCCCCATGACATTAGTGGGGTTAACAGCTTTATCAGTCGAGATCATCACGAAGCGCTCAACATCGGCTGCCAGTGCGGCATGAACCACGTTGCGCGTGCCCAGTACGTTGTTGGTAATCGCCTCGGATGGGTTCTGTTCCATGAGTGGCACATGTTTGTGCGCAGCAGCATGGAAGATAATGTCGGGCTTTACCTTCAAGAAGATATGGCGCAACCGTTCGGGAAATCGTACGTCGGCAATGACCGTTTCGATAGTTGGCAGTGGACCAGCATCATCCATAGCCTTCATCGTGTTGCGCAATTCGGCATTGATCTGGAAGATTGAGTTCTCGCCATGACCTAAGATAATCAGCTTTTCTGGTTTACAACGCAGAATTTGGCGACAGAGTTCGCTGCCAATGGAGCCACCCCCACCTGTAACCAATACACATTTGCCTCGCAACAAGTTGACAATTGCCTCGCGATCAGTCTGAATTGGCTCACGCCGCAGCAGATCCTCAAGCTCGATCTCGCGCATCTGCTGTAAATCAAATTGCCCATTGAACAACTCAGTCAGGCTCGGCATCGTCTTGGTGGCAACACCTGCTTCTTTACAGATGTTGATCATGTGACGCATCTCTTTGCCTGATGCAGAGGGCATTGCAATTAGGATTTCGTTAATTCTATATTCGCGCACAACATTTTGGATATTTGTGCGATTGCCCAAAACTTTTACACCACGAATATTTACTCGGCTTTTTTCTGGATTGTCGTCAATAAAACCGACTGGCATCATGCCAAGTTCAGGCTGATTCTGGATTTCACGAAGACAAAGGCTACCAGCGTGACCGGCACCAACAATCAAGACTCGTTTATTTTTGCCTGTTGGGTTTCTATTTTGCCAATGTTGTGTGATGCGGATACTGAGCCGTAGCCCGCCAACAAAGCAGAGTGCAAGTAAAGCCTCGATAAACGGAACTGAGCGCGGAGGCATAAATCTTAAGAGTGCCGGATCACTGTTGCTGATCAGCTGATGTATGCCAAAGAAGATGACCAAAATAAGCGTCGTCGACAACGTCATGATTGCCGTAATCAAGGTTAACTCATCAATGCCAGCAAATTGCCAATAGCGGCGATAGAGACCAACCGCATAGGAAAGGCCAACACGAATGGCCACCGAGACAATAATGTAAAATAAAAGCCCCAATGCATATGTAAAGGGGCTATTTGGGTTATCGGTACGTAGCATAATCGCCAGAAGTGGCGTAACGCAAAAAATAATGATATCTAGAAGCAAGAAGTGGCGATTGCGTAATAATAGGAGGCCATGCGCAAGGCGCGCCGGGGAAGTATTCATTTGAAGTTTACTCATAATATGTTGGTTAACTGCTTATTCAGGCATTGAACGTACAAATCACTGGTTATAAACTATATCAAGTTAAGCTTGTGAATACGCTGTCAGTTTTTGAGCAAAAGCTATCCGATTAGACGAACATACTACCAATCGTTTGCAAAATCAATCTCAGATCTGTAAACAAGGTTCGTTTAGAAAGATAGTCGATATCGATTGCCAATTTTTCAGGCATAATTTGGTTTCGGTAGATCTCTTCCCAGTTCTTTTGTGAAAGCAATTCTTCTTCATTGCGATAGGTTAGTGATGCAGCGCTGGTAATACCGGGTTTGGCATACAAGACAACTTGTTGGGCCGAAGTGTAGAGTGCTACATAGCGTGGATCTTCGGGGCGTGGACCAACAAGACTCATATCACCAAGCAGTACATTGAATAATTGGGGGAGTTCATCTAGCTTAGTTCGACGTAAAAACTTGCCTGATTTGGTGATCCGACTATCACCTGCCGAGGTTATACCAGGACCTTCTTTATCTGCGTCGACCACCATACTGCGAAATTTGTAAAGTTCAAATAGCTCACCATTTTTCCCAGAGCGTAATGCACGATGGAGAACCGGACCAGAAGAGTCGATCTTGATCCAGAGTGCAATGATGCAGAGTGGCAGCCCGAGAATTAAGAGCGAAAAGAGGGGAATCAGAATATCTATCGCTCGTCGCAGCGGATCATCTGTTATAATATTGTGTGTTGCTATATTCGACCGCTGGTCACTCTCGTGTCCAGCAATAGTTTGCAATGATTTTTCGGACAACATTCGATTAATTTTTCCTTACATAGTTTTCTAGTAAATCTATCTAAATTATAACAATAAATAAAAAGAAGAGTCTTACGATCTAGTAACAGATCATAGGACTCTTTTCTACTGTTCTTATACTATGTTACCACTGCCAACTAACAGTTTTCTTACTTAGCAATTTATGCTAATTATTAGGCCAAAGCTGCTTCTCTGTTATTTGCCGTTTCGACAATTTCAAGCACGGCAGCAATTACATCCTGTACATCTTGCTCCGTCATCTTGCTGTAGATCGGGAGTGATATTTCTCGACTAAATTCACTGTATGCCACAGGGAAATCTTCCGGTTTGTAGCCGTACGTTTCGCGATAATAAGGATGCAAGTGCAGTGGAATAAAGTGTACACTGCTGCCAATGTTGCGCGCTTTGAGTTCTTCGATAAACTGACCACGATCAATGGTAAGCATATCGAGGTTGAGGCGCAGCATATAGAGATGCCATGCGTGTTGACCTTGTTCGGCCGCGCAATCGGCTTGACAGTCAGCACATGGCACACGACCAGCCGTTGACGTGACGGGCGTTTGCAACGCGCCAATTTCGGCAAAGGCTTGATTGTATGCCTCGGCAATGGCCTGCCGCTGCCGCCACATACGCTCGCCCTTGGCAAGTTGGGCGATGCCCATGCCCCCGGCAATATCCGTCATATTATATTTGTAACCGGGCGCGACGATTTCATAATACCAAGAGCCTTCTGCCGTATAGCGCTTCCACGCATCTTTGCTGATACCGTGCAGCGACATAATGCGTACGCGTTCGGCAATCGCATCATCGTTGGTGCAAAGCATACCACCTTCGCCCGTTGCTAATGTTTTTGTGGCATAGAACGAATAGCAGACCGCATGGCGCACGTTCTTTTGTAAAAGTGGGCTACCAATCTTGCGACCTTTATAAAGCGTCGGAAAGGCATGAGCTGCATCTTCGATTACGGCCAGATTGTGTTTGGCCGCGATGGCCCCGATTGCATCGAGATTGGCCGCCAACCCAGCAATGTGGACCGGGATAATCGCCTTGGTGTGTTCGGTGACGGCAGCTTCGATCAGGTTTGGATTGATATTAAAATCGTGGGTACAAACGTCGACCAGAACGGGCGTAGCGTTGAAGTAGCGCACGATTTCGGCGGTGGCGGCAAAGGTATATGGCGTGGTGATCACCTCATCGCCAGCCTGTAGATCAATGGCTTCGAGCGCAAGATGCAGCGCCGCGGTACAAGAGTTGAGAGCAATGGCATGCTCTGCACCCACAACCTCTTTAAACTCAGCCTCGAATTGTCTGGTTTTTGGGCCACTGGTTATCCAGCCAGATTCGAGCGATTCGCGTACATGGGTGAATTCGCTGTCATCGAGGTCGGGCAGGGCAAAGGGAAGAAATTGGTTACGCATGGAGCCTTCATTTAAATTCATTGTCTATATCGTCTTCATATTAAATCAAATTATTGCTAAACAATTACTTTGGATGTTTGCATTAATTCTGCATCAAGATCTTTTTTGTGGTTATCTATACACCAGGAAATTGTTTCTCGTAAGCTTGATTCAAAGGGCGTTTGTGATTCGAAGCCAGAAAGTTTTTTTGCATGTGTTGTATCTGGTTTACGACGTGGCTAAATCATTTAGCTTACTTATATCCTGATTAACTTTTCTATTAAAGCTAGTGCTTTATCTAGCCTAAGAAATGGGATTATTCCCATTGTGATAACCCCAATTCTTAGCATGGACGATGCACTAGTAAGATGCGTGGTCGTTTCCATCAAATAAGGAGCATATAAAATCGGCACCACCTGCTAAAGTGATTCATTTATCTTTCCAAAATTCTTTATCATGTATATACATAAATAACTCATCTCTATGATTTATTTACAGTAATTGAGTACACTCATATTTCTAAAATGGATAAAGTTCTATTGCCTTGATGTTTATTGAGTAATGCTAACTCCATAAAGCTTTCGCGCTAGCATAGCTAGATCAGCTTTGACTAACATGTGTATAAATTTAGTAAAGCCAACTTATAATACCCATTTTAATTCCTCTTTGGCTTTGGTCGGATCACCAACGAACAAATTAGCCTCGGCTGGACGAGAGAATTTTGGATCTTGGAGTACATATTTTCGCCAATCTAGCTCAATATATTCAAAGGATGATTCGACAAATTCACGAACACCTAGTGCGGCGCACCATGCCCACAACGCGATAGCCCTCGCTGATTATGAATTCGTCAAGATAACTGCCATTTTGGTCAGTGATTCCGGTAATTAATGCTGTTTTCATATGATTATTTCTTAACAGATTTGGTGCTTACGAAGCATGTATTGTAACCGCTAATGACTAAATTAATTTTACAGAAGCATATCTATAAGCGTGCTAATTCTGGTTTAGCTAATAATGTTTTGCCAATATAGCAATCTTCAATTATTACAGAAATTCTCTGTAAATCAGCATCGGTTAAGTTCGAACCCGAGGGTAAACAAAGTCCGTACTCAAACAAAAACTCTGCAACATCACCACCTATAGATTCATATTTAGAATAGATCGGCTGCATATGCATCGGCTTCCAAACCGGCCGTGACTCAATATTCTCAGCTTCTAGCCGAAGCCTAACCGACTCTCGATCCGCTCCAAATTTCTTTGGATCAATTGTAATGACTGAAAGCCAGCGATTGTGACGCCCCCAAGAAGCTTCAGGCATCATTTCAATGCCTGGTAGATGCCCAAGAACACTCTTATACTGTTCAGCATTATACCGCCGAGCAGCAACGCGATCCTCAAGAACTTCTAGTTGGCCTATTCCTATACCCGCTATCACATTGCTCATCCGGTAGTTATAACCTATTTCTGAGTGTTCATAGTATGGAAAGTTGTCACGAGCTTGTGTCGAAAGCTTGCGAACATGTTCGACTATACCCTCATCCTCAGAAACAAGCATTCCACCACCAGAGGTGGTGATAATCTTATTGCCATTAAAAGAAAATATTCCAGCCTGGCCAAAAGTCCCCGGAGGGCGTCCTTTATAATTTGCACCTAACGCTTCGGCAGCATCTTCAATCAAAATAATTCCGTATTGATCGCAAATTCTTTCAATATTTTCCATATCAGCACATTGCCCGTATAGATGCACAAGAATCAATGCTTTCGGTAATTTTCCTTGCTTAGAACGCATTTTAAGTGCCTCTTCAAGAAGCTCTGGATCCATATTCCAAGATACTCGTTCGCTATCAACGAAAACAGGTTTTGCACCTAGATAAATTATGGGGTTAACGCTAGCACAAAAAGTGAGGTCAGAAACGAAAACCTCATCTCCAGGACCAACACCATTGGTTAAGAGGGCAAGATGTAAGGCCGCCGTGCCTGATGTCAGCGCCACAGCATAAGGTGCATTCACTATCTCACAAAGCCTATTTTCAAAAGCTGTTAAATTTGGACCCATAGGTGCAATCCAATTGGAATCAAATGCATCTTTTACGTAGTTAATCTCCTTACCAGACATATGAGGCGGAGACAGATAAATTCTATCAAATTTCGACATTTTGTTGAGACCTTTTTGAACGGAATTACCGTGCAACTTAGTGCTCGCGTCAGATACATCAACCATTAATTGCAACGAGGCACCAGTTTATATAATTTGTTACCGCTAAATACAATTACCTTCTAAATCTAGACGAATTAAATTATAGCAAGATATTAAGATAGGATGCTATTGTTCTATTTGACCGAAGAAATATTACCACTGAGCTCTTTTTGTACTTCATCCACATAGGTAGAAATAAGATCAGCCTGCTCTTCAGATAAAAGCCTACGCCCCTTACCCAAATTATTCGACTGGATCTCGCTGTAGTTTATATGCTGGCATACTGAACTATCGAGACCACTAAATGTAAATACTGATTTCAATACTTCCTGTGGTGCTTGAACAAAATCAGCATACTGAACAGTCATAACGCGTTTACTAGGCAAGGCGTCCAACTCGCCCATCGAATGAAGAACACACTTCTGCCACTGGATTGCACACACCTCTAACAAAGAGAGTTCTTCCAGATCATCCAACATACCTTTATAAATAGGACCCCAAGTACTACGTGGTTTTTCCTGATTTCGCACCATCTTACTTGCAATAGCTATCGAGTACTTAATAGCATACGAAGGAGCGCTTGCTATCGGGAATGTACGCGCCTTTTGTAAAATATAACGCCAGTCTGGCGACGCAGTCCATTGACGATAGGAGGACTCTATCACGTCATAGCCATCGCGTATTAGATGTATATAACGGGCTTTAGGATAGACTGCATCTACAAAAGGAACTCGCAAGCAATTACTTACTGTTTTTTCTATTAAAACAGAATGACCACGATGATAATTCAGTAGCTGTCGTTGTATATACTTCTGTATTTTTGGTGTTATATTTTCTGAGCCCAATTCATCATTATTTTGGCTTTCATTGCCAAAACGCCAAATATAATTCACATCATAAGGAACTTTATCAATTTCTGTATGAAGTGCGATAAGGTCTCGAAGTAATTTTGTACCAGAACGGGCTGCGCCAATAATTATAAGTGGTTGAAAAGTACAACCAGCAGAATTTATTTTCATGAAATCTATTATTCTTAATTGTGATAAAAATTGATAGTATCTAAATTACCCGGCCAATAATTTGCGCTGAAATGTGATACCTCTGTCATCATGAGAGTGAAATTCGTAACCAAGTCCATCCATCAATTTATTATAATCCGTTCCAGGATTGCCATAGGCTAAACATATATACGGTAGCCCATTTGCGATTAGTTGCTCCATTCCTTCTAAAATCTCTATCTCAGCCCAGTTAGTCGTAATGCTTACTAGTTCGACTTCCTTAATTCCATTTTGCTTCAATATATTGTCTACACTATCGGCTTTTACGGTTACTGCTTCATAGTCAGCCAATCTTTTCGCGTCATATTCAACAGTCCCTGACGTGAAATTAGTGGCAGGGTGCGAATGATCTACATATAACGTAAGGTCTTTTGCATGTGACCAAGCCCCATTGTGACAAACAGTTGTTGAGTCCAATCCTTGCTTTTTTAAAGTTTTTCTGAATGTTTCAACGCTGAAAGGCTCCGGTTCGATTATTACAGCCCGACCTTCCTTTCCCACAAACAGACTAAAGTACATTCCTCGCGAGCGGCCCGCTAGAAGCGTATCGTGTGGGGAACCTATCTGAACAGCCGTCTTTCCATTTATAAGACTATATGGCGCTTTATTCCGTCGAGCAAGGCGACCGATACCATACTTGATTCCAAATGGAATTCGGTATAAAAGCGAATTTATTATCTTCACCGTAATGCGATGTAAAAATGCTTGATGGGACCATGAAAAGCGGAACCATTCTCTTTCGGATATTTGTGCCATCTTAACCCCTTACACGATCATATTTCGTGTCTAATTTTGGCTGTATTTGTATTCCCCAAGCGGTATGAGGTAAGTAGTGATGTATATGTTTCTAGAGACGCCTGTTTGCAAGAGTTACCCTCAGCTAAAGCGCGGGCCTTATTACTTTGAGTGTTCACAAGGCCTTGCTCGTTCAAACGTATCAAAATAGATTGTTCTAATGCATCCACATCACCACAATTTATTACGGTCCCTATATCTTCTTCGATGATTACTCGTGCAATCTCACCTTCGGGATGCCCTTGATAGATAAAAGACCGGCCAGCTGCCATAATCCCGTAAGCCTTTGATGGGACTGCCAAACCTACAAGGTTGTCTTTTAGTGCGACAAAGTGAACATTCCCTGCGCTAAGAATTTCAGAAAGTGAATATTGATGCTGCAGGAACGGTAGTATTTCTATATTTGAAAGGCTATTCTTGATTATATGTTCTTCAATGACGTTTTTTCGTGCACCGCCACCGATAAATGCAAATAATAAATTCTGTTCGCTTTCTAAGCGTTTGGCAATCTCTAAAATGTCATCAAAATATTGTGGTATACCTATATTCCCCGCATACAGAACAACAAATTTATTTGCCCAGCCATGCTCGGCAATCAAACGATTGTTTTCGGCTGATATTGGCTTGATTTCATCTTCATTTGCCCAGTTTGCTATAAAATGGACATTTTCAGGCGGCACACCTAATTGAATTAATTTTCCTTGCATGCAGCGGCCAATGACGATAACACCGGCAGCTTTTTTCCATGCAGCTAAAGAAAGATATTTAAAAACTCTTACGAGAAGGTTTGTCTCTTTGACCAGACCTAAGGCGATTGAAATTTGTGGTTGCACATCCATTACTACAGAGAAATATGGCTGTCGGCGTAAGAAGGCAAGCAAGTAACCAAGTAATGGAATCATCGGCGGTTGGCTTAGAAAAACATTAACATCAACACGTGGCCCAAACAGAGCATAGCTCGCCGCCCATACTGTGTATAACAGGGTAACAATCGCTTTGGCAACGGTTCCCTGATGCGCATGTAACCCCAGATTCGGCGTCTTGGTGACTGTAACATTAGTGAAGGGGCCAAATAGATCTGTAAGATCTGCGCGTTTACGATATTCAGTTTTGCTAACGACAATTTCGATCTCTAGATCACCTGTCACCAAATCAGCTGTTGCCAGATGAGGGATTAAGTCTCTATAGAAAGCCGAAACCGGCTCATATGTATTAAAAAAACGTATTTTCATTTAACTCTTAAGCTAGCAGTGCTCATATACTTGTCCAGAAAAGTTCCGTACCACAGCTCAAAAAGCAGAGATGGGACAAAATTTTCGGGGGAACTATACAGCCTGTTTGTGCCAAACAACTCGGTTAATGTAGCTTGTATAGCTCAAGATGATGCGGACCACTTTTTCAGATACATTGGGCATACTATAGTCTTGCACAATGCGCAGGGTACGTTTGTTGCCACGCAGCTGTGATTCTAGCAGCTTCAATCCCTCATGAATGCGGCTCCATTCCAGCCCACACATCATCACGGCGGCTTCTTCCATCGCCTCGGGCCGCTCGTGAGCCTGACGAATGTTGAGGGCTGGAAAATTCAGAATAGATGATTCTTCTGAAATGGTTCCACTATCCGAAAGGACCGCATAGGCACATTTTTGAAGCTTTACATAGTCGAACAGGCCAAAGGGCTTCATGAGCTCTACCTGCGTTGGTAGCACAACGCCTTCGGCTTCGATACGCTTACGCGTACGGGGATGGGTAGAGACAATGATGCGCTTATTGTATGTTGTAGCCAAGTTGTTTAGCGTCTCAATTAAGCGTTCAAATTGTTGTGGTGAGTCGACATTCTCTTCACGATGAACGCTTATTACAAAGTAATCTTGCTCTTGCAGACCCAACTGCTCTAGCGCAGTGGATGTATCGATTTGGGGCAAATAGTAGTGCAAAATTTCAAACATTGGGCTACCGGTCTTGATGATTTGGTCTGGCGCCAACCCTTCACGCAGTAGATAGTCGCGCGAGATGTCTGAGTAGGGCATATTGATGTCGCTGATGTGATCAACAATTTTGCGGTTGATCTCTTCGGGCACACGCTGATCAAAGCAGCGGTTGCCCGCCTCCATATGAAATATGGGGATCTTTTGGCGCTTGGCCGAAATCGCGGCAAGACAGCTATTGGTGTCACCCAAAATCAAGACTGCGTCGGGCTGAATTTCGCGCAAAACAGCATCAGATTGCGCAATGACTAAGCCAATTGTTTCTGCGGCTGTTTTGCCCGCAGCTTCGAGAAAGAAGTCAGGTTTGCGAATCCCTAAATCATCAAAAAAGATCTGATTGAGCTCATAGTCATAATTCTGGCCCGTATGAATAATGATGTGCTCAACTGTTCTGTCTAGCGCAGCCATGACGCGCGAAAGCCGTATAATCTCTGGGCGAGTGCCCACAATCGTTGCTACCTTCATGCTTAGGCGCTCGCTTTATCTTTTAGAACTGGAATATAGTAGGTATCTGGCGCGTCGGGGTTAAAGAGTTCGCTGGCCCAAAAGAGGGTGACGAGTACACTGCTGCCTATATTCTCGATAGAGTGGGTGTAACCAGGAGGGATGTCAACAACCTCATACTCATCGCCCCGCACGGGGTACTCAATAACTTCATCCGAGACGAGATGCCGAAAACGGATCATTGCTTCACCCTCTAAAACCAAAAATTTTTCGGTTTTTGTGTGATGATAATGATCACCACGAGTGATTCCTGGCTTGGTACGCGAAACAAAAATTTGGCCGAAAGCGGGCAATTTGATAAATTCTGCTAAACTACCGCGTGGGTCGCTGCGTTTTTCTAGCTTGTAGGATAACTCGTCTTTCTCTAAAAAGGAGAGGTAGGTTGCATAGAGTTTATGTACAAAAGGATCGCTAAAGCCGGGCGCATAGACTGTTTCGCGCCCTTGTCGGAACGCTCGAATTTGCTCTGCCAACTGACCAAGAGAAACTTGATAAACTGGCTCTACTGCTGGCCTATGCAAGCCAGCCTCAGCAGACAGAATCTCTTGCATAAAGTGCTGCATCACATCATCAATGTAAACCAAAGTTACTTGATGGGCTAGATCAGAAATTGAGATTGGCAAATCACGGGCAATATTGTGACAAAAGGTCGCCACAACGGTGTTGTAGTTTGGGCGTGACCATTTGCCAAAGACCCCTGGTAGCCGATAGATGGCAACCCGTGCATTGCTTTTGGTTGCATAGTGCGAGACAACCTCTTCGGCCTGCCGCTTGCTTTTGCCATAGGCATTATCAGCCTCTGCTTGCGTAGAGGAGGAGAGCACGAGCGGGATTGCACCACCCTTTTTCTGCAGAGCGGTACAGATCTGTTCGGTTAGACCTACATTTCCTGTGGTGAACTCTTCTTCGCTCTCGGGGCGATTGACGCCGGCAAGGTGGAAGACCATCTCCGCCCGATTAAGCTTTTCGATTAGATCTGCAGTGGAATCGTCCCGCGTAACCGGAATAACGGTGTGTTCCTCTTTACGTGCAAGCCAATCGACTAAATTAGAGCCGATAAAGCCATTTGCACCTGTAACCAAAATATTCATTAGGCCGCAACCTCCATCGGCCGCCAGCTTGCTAGCGCCTCTTGTATAAAGTTTAATTTTTGCAGTACATCAACCATACCCTCAACATCGAGTAGACCAGAATTATCAGAATTGTAATCGGTCAAGGTTGATAGATCTTCGTTGCCTTCAGAGAAATAAGCACTATAGTTTAAATCACGATTATCCGCTGCGACACGGAAATAATCACCCAAGTCAACTGCGCGCAACATCTCTTCGCGCGTGAGCAAGGTTTCGTATGCCTTTTCACCATGCCGTGTCCCGATAATATTAATTGGCGATGGGGCGGGGAAGAGATCTTTTAAGGCCAGCGCCAATGTCTGGATGGTTGCAGCTGGTGCCTTTTGGACAAAGAGATCACCTGGCGCAGCGTGTTCGAAGGCATATAGGACCAAATCCACGGCGTCTTCAATACTCATCATAAAGCGAGTCATATTGGGGTCGGTAATTGTCAGCGGTTGGCCAGCCTTTAATTGATCCACAAAAAGTGGGATAACCGATCCACGCGAAGCCATAACGTTGCCATAACGCGTCACAGCTATGGTGCACCCCTTTGCAGCTGCGACGCGTGACTTGGCCACAGCCAGTTTTTCCATCATCGCTTTTGAAATACCCATGGCATTGATAGGGTAGGCCGCTTTGTCTGTGCTGAGAACGACCAGATTTTCTACACCAGCCGCAATCGCAGTCGTCATCACATTTTCTGCGCCAATGGCGTTGGTTTGCAGTGCTTCCATTGGGTAGAATTCGCAGGATGGGACTTGTTTAAGCGCCGCAGCATGGAAGACGTAGTCTACGCCAGTCATTGCATCTAGCAGGCTTTCTGGTCGACGCACATCACCGATATAGAACTTCAGCTTTGGATCATTGTATGCTAAGCGCATGTCATGTTGTTTTTTTTCATCACGGCTAAATACTCGGATTTCGGCAATGTCCGTATAAAGAAAACGGTTTAGCACAGCATTGCCAAAGGTTCCAGTTCCACCGGTAATCAGAAGGATTTTATTTGCAAACATATTTGCCTTCAATTCTCCATAAGAAACCATTAATCATAATGAACAAATAATGATTTGGTTCCAGTATTAATCTTGTTCGAGTCTATTTTTGAATTGTTTTTGCGAAAAATGCTTGGCCTTTCACAATCGCGGTATGCCAATCAACTGTCAATTCGTCTAGGAGTGAAAGTCAGTATCAATAATTTTGGAGTTCTCACCGACCATCACATGATTACCGATAGACATCTCTTCAAATACACATATTACACCATCAGTCGTGACGAAATCGTTACCTATTTCTAACAATACGCCCAAATTCCATGTTATAAAACATAGTGGATGTTGGACTCCAAGAGGATTAGAACGAAATATTGACGAAGCTTCAGTCCACTACCAAACCGCATTGTGCTTAAGCGATGTCGGTGTAGGATGGACTTGCCGTCAATTACCCAACTTTTACCCAAAATACACCTGCAAGAGCAAAATATAACCATATATACAAAAATTGATAGCCCTTGTTTAATCGGTTCTCAATCTTCCATGGTGTCTATGACGTATTCTATGTAGAATTATTCATGAAATGTTTCAAACTCATCCATTGTTTAATGTGACAGAGATTTACCGTTAAGCCTAGGTAATCTATTTAAAATCACCCAGTCCTCATCTTCAATACCAAGTAAATACCAAATAAATAGATAAGTAATCACAGTAAAGAATGGAACGATAAAGAGCATGAGCTGCTCAAGAGAATTTGGTAGGAAATTTAATGCAGTGAAACCCGCAATAAATGCGACAATAGCAGCGACACCTAATTTAGCATATTGAGCTGTATATGGTTGAATACCGATAAGCCAATGCACTTCAAGTAATTTGATAATATTCATTACGATAACCACTGCAGAACTGACAACTGCAACGCCAAACATACCATATGTTCGGGAAGCCCAAATCATTCCAGTAACCATTAAAATTGTTGTGACAATGGTATTCACTAGTTCAACTCGCTGATGACCAGTCATCATCAACAATCTTGTAACACCACCTGTAAGGCCATTCACAGTACGCCCGATTATGATAACTGCTAGGATAGATTGCGCAGCTTGATACTCTGGCCCAAATAACGCCATTAACTGACTACTAACTAAATATAGAGAAAGTGCAATAGGAATAATAGCAAACGCAGTCCAGCGAGTAGTCTGCTTAAACATTGCATCCAATTCTTTAATATTTTGACGGTGCCACAGATCAGCAGCGACTGGCGAAAGAACGGCGTTAAATGCGCCTAAGACAATTGTAATCAATAAGGCCAAACGTACGGCGGCAAAATATATGGCAATCTCTTCAGATGGGACAAAAAATCCTAAGATGAGCATATCAATCCATCCTGTTGTGGAGCGAAAGAGATCCAAGAACATGACGGACAGTGAAAAAATTATCCAACTCCAAAGCTGAGAAATATCTCCGATACTTTCACGTGCATCGCTAAATTCACTCCACAAAAATTTTATTGCAAGCGCTACAACAAGAAACAGGCCAGCAGCCGTGATCCAAATAAAATTTTCAAACCTTAAGATGAAAATCCAAGAGCACAGTAGCCCAACAACAATCGCGAGCGGCCGACCAATTTCGCGAATGATCACTAGGTTCTTCATCTTTTTTGCGCTTTGCAATGCTGCGCCGAACATCGTAATTGCAGCCAGCAATGGTACAAACAAGCACATGGTGCGTAAAAGATCAACTATGTGCGGCTTTCCAGCTAGTGTACTAATCTGTGGTGCAAAATAGTAAACAAGTATCGCAAATAACCCTGAGCCGAAAATGCCTATTGTAACACCAACTAGAATAACTGATTTTAGCCGATCCAGATCAGCACTTCCACGATATGCTGCAATATAGCGTAAGAGAAGCTCCTGAGCGCCTAATTGCCCGATGATAGCGCCGATGCTAACAATACTAAGACAGAAAACAAAGTCACCAGTCTGTTTTGCCCCAAATAGACGTGGCAACCCTATATTATAGCTGTACTGTAAAAATGCGCCACCCAAAAGCCCAATCATTACAATTACGCTACCAGAAGCAAGATTGAATGAAGAGTTCTGAGCATTAACTTGGCTCGAATCAGTTCTAATGGCTCTTGGCATTCGCATGAATTTATTTGGCTAAATTTTCTAAGAAGAAAAAGTTGATTTTGGCTGTGCGATGTGAGGCGAGCTTTGTCCCAATGTTCACGTAGTTTTTAAGCAAAAAATGAACAAGAATAAAGGCTACCCCAAATCCTGCTCCACGATTCAGAGCAGTTTTAAATTCGGTCTTCGTTATATAGAATGTAAAAATTACAACAAAATTTATATAATGTAAACGAGCAAAACGATTATTATTATTGACATAAAACCACTGCAAGACTCGCGCTGAAAAATAACCAAAGAGTAATTGACCTACGACAACACCTAAAAGCCCTCCATTAAGATATAATTCTCCAAGCCATGAGGCAGGTACCCCTCCAGCGACTGCATTCGAATTCTCTAAATGATGCTTTAAGTATAAACCAATGGTTGTTACAGGTTTCTCGGGCCAAAGCGCACGCGGGATGGGCGATAAAGTTGTCCAATAAAAGGTTTGACCATATAGATAATCAAGTTTTGTGGGCACGGCATCCACGATTCTAGATAAAGATTCGATGCTAGCTAAGTTTGCTCCTCCAAAGACACTAGAAAAAACTTCAGTCATACCATAGCTGGTCGTTCTTTCGACGATCAAACTAATATTTAGATCCGTGGACACACTGTGGCGTGCAACGACGGAAGCATCTCTCCAGCCAATTCGGCCAATAAGTAACACAAAAATAAAGGCCAAAACTAAGCCACCTTGAAGTAACCAACGTGGTAGTTTATTGAGAGGGTTCTGGATAGGTCTTTTGTAACTATTCCAAATCGCCATTAGAAAAAAGACAAATAGAATAATCGGTGCAGCAGATCCGAGAGTTATCATTGTATAAAGATTTAGCAGCAACAATAATAAAAATGGGATCTTTTTAAATGCGGCTTTATCAAAAATAAACCAGAGATACGTGGATGCCTGTAAAAATTGAAAGAAAAGCCGATAGTAGTCAGTTGTACGCAGAAGTGTTCGGCTATGTATATTCTGTGCAATGTTCGCCACTCCACCGGATGAACGTACAAATAACCAGTAACCGATCAGACCGATACCTATAGTTATTGCTAATGCAATCAGTACAATCTTTCTTTTTGTTAGATCCAATCCGCTGTGGTTATCATTGACAATATCATCATCAATACTGAAGTCGTACGTTCTTTTTCCTAGTGTCAGATAATAACTTGTTAAGTAACTGGCTAAACCTACAACAACGACAAATAGGGAAAAGGTAAAAACAGGTAGATTTTCTGGAGTCAAAATATACCTTAATGAACGACTCTGCCCGCCACTAATTAGAAAAATTGCGCCAAATACATATCCAGCTGATGTCGCTGAGTAAATTGTTGCAGGTTGAATCAGACTCTGCCCATTACTAAGAGCCCTGATCCATGGATAGGCAATCAGTAATGAAGAAATAAATACAAGAAGGATAGATACCGACAAATAAGGAGAGCTATTTTGCTGCGTCAAAAATAAGGAAACAACAACCGCAGAGCCGACGGAAAAAAATATTAGCAAACTATATAATAAAACTGAATAGAAATGTCTATTAGTCATGTATGATTATTCCATATGGTCATCAAGCATCAAATCACCATATTCACGAAGAGCAACCTGATCCATCATAAAGTATTTTTTCAACACATCCTGCGCGATTTCAGGGGAGAGCGATTGCTTAGTGTTTTTTTTAGAAGAAATGCGGTGCCACATGCCGATCAGCCCACGGTCACGCATCCACCAAAGCAAATTTCGACTGAGATGAGAGGAGTCAAGCCTATACTTTAGTTTAGAGACAGCCTGATTAAGAATTGGCATCCTCATATCCGATAGTCCTTGATTCACTTGGCGATCCAAGGCCGCCACCTCGACACACTCTACACCTAGGTCAGTTTGGAATATTTCCCAATACCGTTCAGGTTCTTCACTAAGTATTTTATAGCTTAGTAGTCGCATTGTACTCCGCGGAAAGACCTTCAAAAATCGTGCGATCTGCTTGGCATATAGGCTATTTTCAACTAACGCTATTTCTTTCATAAGTGCATCTTGGAAGTTGCCCATCATCACATCGTTTCGCTTGAGCATTCGATAATGTGAATAGGCTCTTTCAACTGGATCCCTTATCACAATATAAATCTTTAAATCTTTTCCCAAGAGCTCTACCATGCGATTAGGTACATCTTCCGCAATAAAATAGCCGGGCGTAATATCACCAACCATCAGTGTAGATTCGGAGACAATTTCATAAAGAGATTGGTACCACGCCAACCCTTTATCATAATTTTCATCAAAAAATCTAGGTTCTTTAACATTAGGAACAAAGACTTGAGGATGCTCTTCGAGACAACGAAATAACCAAGTTGTTGCCGTACGTGGCGGGCCAATTACAATGAAGTTTGGTAAACTCATAAATCGGACAAGCCTTTCCAACTACTGGTTTTTACTGAGGAGCGTGATATGCTTTGGCTCAGCAAATATTTAATGTGGCTTAAGGGCCATGCAGCCACCACATTATCGCGGTGGATGCAGAAACTATTTCCGTTTGCAGATGCGATGTGGGCCCCTCGCTCAGCCGATGCGCAGGATTTATATCCTGCGTCAAAAACTACATCTCTAGCAATTGCGCTAAAATTCTGCATTCTGCCAAATGGCCAGGCAAAATGTTGTATAGGTCCATATCGTTTTTCCAAAATCTCTTTATTTAGACCAACTTCGGTTTCCAAATCACACTGGGAAAGCAAACCCATATCAACATGATTGTGTGTATGTCCTCCGATTTCGTGCCCCATTTCTAGTAATGCTGTCACATTGTTCCAAGAAAGATACTGTACCGGTAGTCGGCCATATCTAGTCCGTGTTACAAGCATTTGATGAGATTGATTGGTATCCCCAAGTGTCGAAGTATTGAGGAAAAAACATGCTTTGGCACCAAATTGCTGCAAAATTTTCCCTGCCGTCAAACAATTTGCAACACCATCGTCAAAGCTAAAGCAAATATAGCGGTCATCAATTTGCCCATTTTCTACACGCTCAACCGCCTCGGAGTAGGAAATAAATTTGTGTTCAGTTTGGCTAAGCCAACGTAATAATCTTTCAAACCCTTTTTCTTCGTCTTGGAACACATAATGAAGATATAAAAAATGGACACGATTTTTTGCTAGCTGAATCTTTGTAGTAGGAAGAATGCTATGGTATCCAGCAAGCATATTTAACGCCCAGTGTCTTGAGCGTTCCCTCAAAGTAGGGGTGGTTAAGTCGGCAAAATCAACCGCATGGGATTCTCGATTCATGATTTGTCTAAGGTATGACTCTCTTCAGTCTTCATTGGCGTTTCATTTATTGACCCATTTACCCTAGCAGGAATTCCATAAGCAACAATATTATTGGGTAAATTTTGGGTAACAATAGCCCCCGCACCAACAGTTGTATCTGCACCAATTTGCTTATGTGGCAAGACGACTGCGCCAGCACCGATCATACTTCTGGCACCAACAAGTACGCGACCTGCAAGTATCGAACCAACCGATACGTGAGCACATTTGCCGATGGCACAATCATGCTCAATAATGGCCCCTGAGTTCAAAATGACACAATCATCTACATGGGAACGCGTGTTTACCACGACACGTGGCATAACCGTAATGCCAGATCCAAGCGTTGCATGTTTTGACACTGATGCGCTTGGATGGATTGTGGTGACAAATCGAAAGTTATCTTGAGTAAGCTGGTTGGCAACCTTATAGCGAACTGCGTTGTTGCCAATTGCGATCAAAATACCAACGTCGCGATATTTGCGATTATACAAACTGTCTAAATTCCCAAGTATCGGTATACCAAGAATATCTTGCGTAGTAGGATATGCAGAATCATCTACAAAGCCCAAGAGGCGATATTTGCCTTCACTCTGGATAACATCTGCTACTACAGAGCCGTGCTCGCCAGCCCCTACAATAATTACTGGGTCCATATCAAAATGCTCTACCCATCGCTCAATGCTACTATTGTTTAATGATTGCTAGCCTGTTTAATGATTGCTAGCCAAAATTTCAAATTGATCCACTAGCCAGGCTGTATTGCTGTGGCTATCGTATTTTTGAGAAATCAGGGACAAATTTCTCTCTGCAAAACGTGGCTGATAGAGTGAAAATTTGGCTATTACATCGGCTAGGGATTGGCTAACGGATTCTGGTTCAACTGACTCAAGAAAGAAGCCGTTCTCACCATGATTAATAACTTCATGATATGCCTGCAAGTTATTTAGGACGGGTACAAGGCCGGTTGCCAACGCTTCTAAAACAGAAGAAGCAAGTAGATCACTTTGGCCCATACACAGATAAATATCAGAAGCATGCATGATCGATATCATGCGCTCATACGGCTGAGGACCCAACAGCCGAACATGAGCTTGAATACCAAGCCGCTCAATCTGCTGTCGTGCTTTTTGTAATGTATTTTCCCCTTCCTGATTAGGTGGTGGAAATACAAACCAAAATTCCACATTAGGATAAGAACTAAGCAGCTCTGGTATAGACTCAAGAATGTCAGTTACTCGCCAAAAATCTGTAAATTGGCGGTTATGTAAAATAATCCTTGTGTCGTCTTCGATAGAAAATTCTGACCGTATTCGTGTGCGACGTTTAATCTTACTAGAATTGATTTCAGAAACATTTAGTCCCCATGAACGCGCTTTAAATTTATCAGCAACATCAATATCTAATACTTCTTGAATATAGTCATGTGCAGCCGGTGTAGAGCCATAAACCATATCTGAATTTTGGATACAGCGTCGCATCAGCATAGCCAAAAGACGGTTCTGACGGCCGTGTATGTTGATATCTGGCCCATACACAGTGGACACAAAAGGAATCGTCTTGAGTGGCGCAAGTCCGTAAATCCCATAGGAGCTAATTCCATGGATATCAACCACATCTGGTTTTATTCGATTTATAAGCTGCCGAAAGTGCGGAATAGCTTGCACATATTTCAGCGTACCGAGTTTTGATGAGGTAGCAATGTGATGCACTGTACCGAAGGAATCGGTAGAATCATTACCTGCGTCAAGTGTAACGATATGAACATCATGCAAGAGACTTATTAAGTTTTTTACCCTTTCTTGTAAGAGAAGATAGTCGCTACGTCCTAAGATACAAATACGCATTAATTGCTCGCACCTATTTGTTCTCTAATCGGCGCGGCTTGATCCATAAGGTTATAGTTATAACCATGTTTTTTTGTAAAAATCTTTTCAAAATAGAGCTGATCAGACTCTGAAAATTCATTTTGCCAACTACGTGATTTGCCAGAGCGTACTGCACGAAAACTGGAATCGAATCGATCTGGCCTTCCAAGTCCTGTTTCTGCTTCTTTCTCGCGCATGCGTTGAATTGCCGAACGCTCAACAGCTTCTTCAATTATCTGACGATCAATTTCTACTGATAAAGCAGAAAAGGTCTGCTGCAATGTTGCAACAGTATCTTTGCGCAAATCCTCATACTTCATAATTACGGTTGCTCTTGATTGCCAAGATTCATAATGACGAAGCCATGCTGGCAATCCGTATTTAGAATGACGCAAAAATTCGGAGATAGAGCCTCGAAAAGCAATTATCTTCGATTTTTGTGCTAAATCATGATAAGAGAGAATTGCATCACGCGGGTCGCGAATTAATAGCACCGAACGTTTTGGCTTACTAAAAAAAGGATAACGAAAAGGGTGATGCGTTTTTACAAATCGCGGCACGCACTGGTATTGCCATGATAGATGTAAATCGGCGAAACCAAAAGAGGGTAGGAGGTAAGCTAATGTTCTTAGATCGACTTCTTTGCCTTCCTTTTCAGTTAAATAAATAACGTTTGCCAAAATAATTCTCATCCAACTATTACCTGAACGTGGGAAAGAGGTCAGCCATACATCTTCAGGACGCAGCCCTGTAACACCGTTGATATTGCGTATGATTTGCGTGCTATAGTGTGTAGTTCTATTTAACAAAGTACTTAGTGATAATTCAGACATTTAGATCAGATTTTTGATTGCTGGCAATTAGGTTCAGCCATTTTTAATGAGTAATAAGAATGAAAAATTGCATGGATACATTAATCTAAAACTTAGACAACAGTTCGCTAAATAATCGGCTACGTTGTATAAATCTCAGGTCTCATTTCTATAAAAGATAGTATCACTAAGCTCAGCAGTCAGTTATTACAGATGATTGACAACAATCTATCATAATGACTAATATCTTAAGTTTACATGAGTAGATGGCATACAGAAGCGGAATCACGCTTTGTAAAAACTATATCGCGATTCCGCTTTCTGTAATTATCCACTTTTACATACAAAACGAGTTAGAGAATAGCTTTCTATTCTATGACAAACGGCATATAAACCCTTTGTTTTTCAGCAGCAAGCAGATCGTCTAGTATCTGTATCTCTTCACTTATTGTTTCTAGTTCAAGAAGGTCAATTAGACTATCGAGTGTTCGAACTTCTTCATCGATTATCTCTGTATCGGCACGCTTAATCAAATCATCAAGATAAACCATTTCAATTTGAAGCTGTCCTGCGTTCAATTCAAGTTGCGTGGTGGTTGAGGCAGCAGCAACGCCAACTACCTTAAAGTGAGTAGGATCACTCCACGGGCCTAAGCCACCGCTATTTATACCCTTCACACGCCACAAGTATCGAGTACCTTCAACTAACGTTGGTGAAGACGGCGTTATGCTACATGTGCCAGATGTACAGGCAGTTGAGGCATTATAGACAGTTCGGTCCAGGATTACTGAAACATCACGATCGTAAATCAGTACCTCATAGCTATCTGCGGTGCCCAAATCTTGCCACTCATATGTCGGAAGTGACTCTGTAATATCGCCTTGTGGAGCAATAGCCGTTGCTGAATCAGGAGGTGGTGTGGATGTTACCACGTCAAAGAACATTGGGGCGCTCCATGGGCCTAGCCCACCGCTATTTATACCCTTTACACGCCATAGGTACCTTGTTCCAACCGTCAATAGTGGTGAGCTTGGTATAACACTACAAGTGCCAGATGCACAAACGGTTGCGGCGTTGTAGGTGGTTCGGTCCAAAATCGCTGGAACATCTCGATCGTAAATTAGTACTTCATAACTATCTGCAGTGCCCAAATCCTGCCACTCGTATGTCGGAAGCTCATCTGTCGTATCACCCTCTGGAGCGATCAACGTTACTGAACTAGGAGGTGATGTAGAAGTTACTATGGTGAAGAACAGTGGCGTACTCCACGGGCCTGTGCCGGTGCTGTTAATAGCTTTTACGCGCCATAGATATCTCGTTCCAACCGTCAGTACTGGTGAACTTGGTGTGACACTACAACTGCCAGCATTACAAACGGTTGTGGCGGCATAGGTTGTTCGATCCAGAATCGCTGGAACATCACGATCATAAATCAACACCTCATAGCTATCTGCGGTGCCTAAATCTTGCCATGTGTAAGTAGGTGATGTTTCTGATATATCGCCATTAGGCGATATGAGAGTTGCCATTCCTGGTGGAGGAGTTGTTTCAGCAACATCAAAGAATCGTGGTGTACTCCATTCACCCCATCCAGCGCTATTCATTGCCTTTATACGCCATAAGTATCTCGTTCCAACGGTCAAGGTTGGGGTAGACGGCGTTAATTCACAAGGTGTCGTTGCGCAGGCTATAGCAGGTGTTGTGTCAATACGAGTCACCTCTGCCGCCGCATCTCTGTCATAGATCAATAATTTATAGGCAGTCACCCCAGCGCCGCTTATTTCATTCCACACATACGTTGGTGTTGTTTCAGCAATGTTCCCTGTGGGTGATATTGTTGTAACAACACCCGGGGGAGTTGAGCTCACGATTGTAAACGGCATCCCTGTTGCAGCACAGTCGATTGCATCACATGGTGGCCCCGCCATCATTGCTACAGCCTCTTTTATAGATTCAGCCTGTATGGCTGAAGTCTGTAGTGTTGCTTCATTATGTTCAGACACGGCTAACTGTACATTGCTACCAACATTTTTTGTATCAAGTATCTGCACGTTTCCTGTTGCATCTAACTCTGCCACAGCAGACAACTCTCTGCCTCGGTCAAATGACGGCAGCATACTTAGATCTACTAGGTTAAACTGAAAAACTGCAAACAGCGCGACAAGTCCGATTGTAAGCAAACCACCGAACAGCGATTTAAATGATGTTGATTTTTCTATCATGAAAACTCTCCTATCTAAGCCTTTACAGGACCGCTCCTAGCTACAATCGGTGTATCAACCTCTGAAAACAGAAACTTTTCAGTGTCCATTAACAATCAACTATAATTCGGGAGCAGTTGTCTCTAAACCCAAAATTATCGTAACATATTTTAATCAAAGTTTATGTGTCAAATCTATGACATGCTATCTTTATGGGGAAAGGCATTCGTAAACACTTGCAGTTACCTTAACCCAATTTGATTATGAATGATATGCGCAAGAAGTACTATTTCAATTTATTTAGCGACCTTCCTATTTGAAAGAAACTTAACACGTTCTATTCATATCAATTGATCTATACTGAGAATATGAACACTATTATGAATACAACTCGAACAGGTTCAGTCTTACCACTGCTATTAACAAAATTGTCACCAGAAATGCAGTTGCTCATCTGCTGCGCTCGGGTCGAAATGGTTGAACCATTCAATAGCCACATCAATACGCTAATCTCCAGAGGTATCGATTGGGACACAGTGATACCATCAGCAGAGCGGCATGGTATGGTGGCTCTGTTCCACAAACATTTAGCTAAGTTTCCTAATGGAAACATACCATCATCTTTCTTGACTCAGCTTCGCTAACGGAACAAAGCACATCATGTCCAACAGCTAAACCTCACCGAGCGCATGTTGAAGATCAGCAAATTACTAGACCGGATGGACATAATAAAATCAGAAAACGTTATTCAGC
>ENA-ORXM01002052-ORXM01002052.1-marine-metagenome-genome-assembly--contig:-NODE-2052-length-25161-cov-5.320284_pt1 | contig 25161 bp, 24 predicted proteins | sample MGYA00237867_ERZ511480 | MGnify/ENA primary metagenome ERZ511480 (study PRJEB26309, sample SAMN06266103) | marine metagenome | isolation source: Algal blade | place: United Kingdom:Sidmouth, United... | reverse complement strand
TCTTTTTTGAGATCGGCAAATTCCGCTAGGACATCTTGGTGAACACGGTTTTTGTCTTCATCGGCGCTTTCGGCAAGGACGACAAATTTTGGCACGCCGCCCGTTACTGCCAACCAAAACTCAGGCAGAAATCGTACAGAATATTTTATGGCTCCAAACAGTCCTTTATCCTTCACAAAATCTTTGAAGAATTTTACACCAATTTTAAAAGTATGGTCATCGTACAATTCGATTGTGTCCAAATCATGTTTACCGAGAACCTCGACAATCTTTGGCAGCTGGTGAATATCATTCACAAACATCACAATCATTTCCTCGCGGTCTTCTTTGCGGGTTAGTTTATACGTAATCTCTGAAATAATCCCCGTGGTTCCCTGGGCACCAACGATAAGTTTTGTTAGGTCAAAGGTTCCAATTCCTGATTCAAATTTTTCGATTGATGGCGCATCAGTTACATCCCAGACAAGGTACCCTGCAGAGTTTTTTGCGGTGATGGGTCGTTTGTCCTGGATGAGTTGCCAATTGGTTTTGACCAGCGCGTAGGCTTCACGCGCAATGTTTGCGAGGAGATTGTCTTGTTTGACCAACCTGGATAATTCTGCAAAATTCATTGGACGAATGTCATATTCGTTTCCGTCCGACAGCACGACGCGCAAGGAGTCGACAAAATCCTTGTTCTGCCCGTATTTCAAAGATTTCTCTCCGGCTCCGTTGTTGGCAACCATTCCGCCAATAGCACACAGTTTTCGTGAGGCAGGGAAGGTTGGCATAATCATATCTTGCTCCAAGGTTTTTTCTTCGAAAGGAATATATTTCATTCCTGGTTGTGCGGTGACCTTGCCGACGATGGGGTAGGCAAAATTTCCACGATGAGTTTGGGTTCCAAAATCCGCCTTTTCTAGCTTCACAAAATCATTCATATAACGTGTTACATCTACGATGATTCCGTGGTTCAAGGAACCTCCTGACATTCCGGAACCTGCCGCCCGGGCCGTAAGGGTAAGTTTGCCTTTTGGTGTTTCATTGTAATCGTTTACATATGAAACCAGTTTTTTTAGGTCGTCAGTATTTTTCGGGTAGACGATCATGTCAGGCATGATTTTAAATAATGACCAATCAACACTGAGATCTGTACGGTCCTGGCTGTCAATCGACACATCTCCGGCGAGGATGGCCTCGAGTTCGGTTTTTATTGTTTCGTAGTTCATGGGGATAGTATATCATTTTTCTTTGCTGCATTTTAATTTCTGCATATACTATAAACATGAACAAAGATCTGCAGAGTAAAATTCCAGAAGGCCTTGTGTGGACATTGCAGCAGCTACAAGAAGCTGGCTTTGAGGGTTTTCTCGTAGGTGGATGCGTTCGTGATTTGATGATTGGGCGCGAGCCGAATGATTGGGATGTTACCACCAATGCTGTACCCGTCTCAACCGTAGAAACTACGGGGTTTGCCAATCCGCCTGTAGTTGCCGTTGAGGCCAAGCGACTTGTGGCACCGGCACCCTTGATTGCGGTAGCAGTACCTCCTCCTGCAATTATGGCTAGAGACCATGTGACAACCGGGTCTAGGTCTGCCACAGTCGAGACCATTACCGCGGTGCCCGCTATTGCGGCCAAGGGAACTGCAAAACTGTCCAAAAGATTATCTACCCATGGAATAAAATAAGCGAATATCTCAACCAGTGTAGCAACTCCTAAGGTTATTACCGCCGCAAGGCTACCGATCCATTGCCAATTATCATTCAAGTCCCATACCCCAAAATACGAAGCTAAGCTTAATGCGAACAAAGGCAAGAATACGCGAAACCCAACCGAAGCGGCAAGGCCGACACCCAAAAATATGCTTATAATAGTTTCCGAAGTCATTGGCAAAAGCTCATGAGCAAAAACTTTATGGATTTGAGATTAAAACCCACCCGTTTTGTAATTTATTCTAATTTCCCAATACATTAGGACACGAATTTAACATATTATACAAAAAAATCGGACTTGAAGCCAATAAGATATAATTGTTTTTTTGCACGGGTCACCGCCGTATACAACCAGCGCAGGTATTCTTTGTCAACACCGTTGGGCAAGTAGGGCTGCTCCACGAAAACAGTATTCCACTGTCCTCCCTGTGATTTATGGCAGGTAATTGCATATGAGAATTTTACCTGTAGTGCATTAAAGTATTTATTTGTTTTTACTGACATGAACTTTTTGTATTTAGAGGTTTCATGGGCATAGTCTTTCATCACCTCTTGGTACAGTCGATTGCCGTCTTCGTACGACAAAGAAGGCGTAGTTGCCTGAATGGTATCTAAGAGCAATACGGTCTCTAAAGGTCTTTGATTCGGATAATCTACCATTTGTACCTTGACCTCCGCGAATTTGAATCCGTAAAGTTCCTTTATGGAAAATATTTCTAAAATCTCAATAATATCGCCGTTGGCAATAAAACCTGCTTCTGAATTTGGTTTCAGCCAAAAATAATTGTTTTTCACCACCATCATAAAATCACCTACGGCCAGTTCATTTTCCAAAAAAAGAATTCGGCTCCGTATATTCTCGTTGTACAGATTCGCCCTTTTGTTCGAGCGGACTATAAATGCCGTTTCCTCTTTACCGTTTTCGGAGTAAGAAGCATCAATGGCCTCCTGTATCTCATAGCCGTCAATAAGCCTGACGATATCTTCAAACGGATTTACATCGAATTGAAAAGTATCAAAAAAGCTCCCCTGCAACTGTTCACGAAGTAGTGTTGCATTCATAAGGATACCCGAATCTTCGGTCTGTCGCACAACTTCGTCCAACTCAAGTTTGACCACTTCCTTGTTGTAGTTCAAAGACAGTTTATTTGCATCCAATGCCGGGCTAAGCTCCAAATGTACGGGTGGTAATTGTGCGGTATCTCCTATCAATATCAACTTGCAATTGTGACCCGAATAGACAAACTGCATCAGGTCGTCGAGCAAGGCACCGTTTTCGAACAGTTTTGAATCGACCGGCGCATCGGGTATCATCGAGGCCTCATCGACAATGAATATAGTATTACGGTGCTTGTTCGGAGCCAACACGAATTGCACCCCTCCTCCACTTTGTTTTTTGGGAAAATAGATTTTTCTGTGGATAGTAAATGCCTTTGTGTTCGAGTAGTTCGACATTACTTTCGCTGCTCTTCCGGTAGGTGCCATTAGCACCGCTTTTCGGGTCGTTTTCCACAGGCTGTTTACTAAAGTACCGATTAAGGTGGTTTTTCCAGTACCGGCATATCCCTTGAGCAAAAAAACCCTATCGTTATCTTTAGACAAAATAAAGGTAGCGAGCTTCTGTAAAGCGACCGTTTGTTTCGGTGTCGATTCATGTGGAAATCGCTCCGCCAATAAACGATAAAAAGACCCTTCTGTAAGGCTTTCCATAGCTGTCAAAGATAAACAGGATTTTTGCGCCAAAAGCTTTTGCGATTGAAAAAAAATTGTAGATTTGTGTTAACCACTAAATTTAATTAACACTTAGAAAATGAAGACCGTAATTCAAATTGTACTTTGGATCGTTTGTATAGGACTTGGATATCTCATCTACCAGTCCGTAACGGGCCCTATAGAATTCAATAATGTCAAAAAAGAGCGTTTCGCCAAGGTAATTGCAAAGTTGAAAGATATCAGAAACGCGCAAGAGGCCTATAAAACGGTCAACAAAAAATACGCCAAGGATTTTAATAGCCTTATTACCTTCATTGATACTGCAGATTACACTCTTACCCAACAACGGGATTCTTCTTACATGGAATTCAATGAGACCTATCAAATAGATATGTTGACGGAAGTGAAGATTATCGATACACTTGGTACAGTCGCCGTTAGAGATTCTCTTTTCAAGAACGACGATCGTTACAAAACTTTAATGAACGTACCTACCGCCCCGAACGGGGAAAAATTCAAAATGGAAGCCAATTTTATCGAAAAACAAGGATATCGAGCTCCAGTCTTTGAGGCCAAAGTAGAAAAGAAAGTCGTTCTATATGACCAGCCAAAGACACTATTGGATAAGGAAAATGCAGAAATCGGCGTGGAAGAAGTAAATGGTAACTGGATTCAAGTCGGTTCTCTGCAAGAGGTAAGTACAAGTGGTAATTGGCCACCTATCTACGACAAAAAAGGTGAACAACAATAAGACTGGGCAACCAGAACAGAATTTTAATAAACTGTCCATTCAGGTTAGCTTGAATGGACTTTATTTTTGCATATTCGATATTACATCCAATACCGTTCTGAGTTCGGAGAATACGGTTTTTGCTAAAGAACTTACTCCCTATGGCGTTCTCAAGCGCCTAAAACAACTTTTTGACCAGCACAACCTTCAAAAAAAGCAATTTTCGGAAGTGGTAGTCGTACACCGCAATAACCTTTTTAGTTTTGTACCCAAAGTACTTTTTAGTTCGCAGGAACTGGCCAATTATTTGAAGTTCAATACCAAAATACTGGCAAATGATCATTTGGCCCACGATGAGCTTGAAAGCTATGAAATGGTCAATGTATATGTGCCGTTCGTGAACATCAACAATTATATCTACGATCTATTTGGCGAGTTTACCTTTAAACACAATGGTACTGTAATGGTAGAGTCACTTTTGAACAACCCGAAAAACACAAAAGAACCTGTCTGTTATGCATACGTATATGAAAAGCAAATAGATATCACGATCATCGCCCAGAAGCAGCTTTTGCTGTTCAATAGTTTTAAGTTCGTAACAAAGGAAGACTTTCTGTATTACGTGCTGTTCACGTTCGAGCAGCTAAAACTTGATCCCGAATCAGTTCCTCTAAAACTATTTGGCGCCATAGAAGAGGACGATGATATCTTTGAAATATGCTATCGTTATGTAAAGCAAGTATCCATTTTTATGCCTTCTTTTGACCATCATGGCTATGCGAGTACTTCTGAAGAAGCCATCGATTTTACCGTTTTAAATGCTCTTTGATGCGTATTATCTCTGGAATTCATAAAGGCAGACGTCTCACAGCACCAAAAAAACTACCGGTACGCCCAACTACCGACATGGCCAAAGAGGCTCTTTTTAATATCTTGAATAATCGCTATTATTTTGATGAAATCTCCGTATTGGATCTTTTCGCGGGTACAGGAAACATTAGTTATGAGTTCGCCTCAAGGGGCACCGATCAAATCAGTGCTGTAGATAGCAATTATGGATGTATCCAGTTTATTTCCGACACATCCGAGGTGCTAAAAATGGACATTTCAGGTATTAAGAGCGATGTTTTTAGTTATCTGGAAAAAACGAAGGCAAAATTCGATATCATCTTTGCCGATCCACCCTATACTATTCCATTAGAGGAATTTGAAAGAATACCCACTTTGGTATTTGAAAATGACCTACTGCTCGACAAGGGAATCTTAATTATTGAACACGGTAATCAAACACAACTTTCACATCTCGATTATTTTTCGGAAAAACGAAAATATGGAGGAAGTGTTTTCAGTTTTTTTGAAAATTGCGAAGATTAACTGGAAATCAGTTTGCATACTTTTTGAGAGAATGGCATGTCAGTTGGGAATTTGTTACACTTTAGTTTATCCTGAGTACTTGCAAAGGAATGAATAATATATTTGGTAAGATTCCCGCCTTCGCGGGAATGACAAGAATAAATTTATAATAAGCAGGCCATAAGCCGGATTCTGTAAGACCTCAAAGGGGCCTTCCCTATCATTTATCTCGTTACGACGTTACCGTCGAAATCTAACCGCCTACCCTTCGGCTCGGGCGTGCAACCCTTTCCCGATGGTTATCGGGGCACCGATTTACATGACGTTTCACCGCATAGAGTTTACCTGGTTTCACTACAGCATTACCTGTACATACTTTCTGCTGCACTTGTCCTGCCCCGACATGACATCTGGGCGACGGGTGTTACCCGCTATGCCGCACTATGGTGTCCGGACTTTCCTCGTTTCAAAAAAGAACCGCGATAGGGTGACCTGCTTAATTGCAAAATTAGGTTAATTGTTAATAAATAAAGACTTTATCCATTCAAAATCAAATGCTCTAATCCACGCTATTTTTATATTTGTAAACCTTGGTATAATGCCAGTTCAAATACCATATTTAATACCTTGGACTTGAAATGAAAACCTGAAGATGGAACCCTTCATCGTATCCGCCAGAAAGTATAGACCCCAAACATTTAAAGATGTTGTGGGGCAACAGGCGATTACCAATACCTTGAACAATGCCATTGAACACAATCATCTGGCGCAAGCGCTTCTTTTTTGCGGACCTCGCGGAGTGGGTAAAACGACCTGTGCACGCATTCTGGCCAAGAAAATCAATCAAGATGGTACCGAACGTGAAGATGAAGATTTTGCATTTAATATTTTTGAGCTCGATGCTGCATCTAACAACTCCGTAGACGATATACGAAATCTCATCGATCAGGTTCGTATACCGCCTCAGGTTGGCAAATACAAAGTTTATATTATCGACGAGGTGCACATGCTCTCACAATCCGCTTTCAACGCTTTTTTAAAGACTTTGGAAGAGCCGCCCAAACATGCCATATTTATTTTGGCTACCACCGAAAAACACAAGATAATCCCGACCATTCTTTCCCGATGTCAAATATTTGATTTTAAAAGGATTACCGTAAAAGACGCCGCAGCATACTTAAAGTACATTGCGGAAAATCAAGGTATTGAAGCCGAGAACGATGCGCTACATATTATCGCCCAAAAAGCGGACGGCGCCATGCGCGACGCGCTGTCTATTTTTGATCGGGTTGTCAGTTTTTCAGGAAAAAAGCTCACAAGAAAAGCCGTTACCGAAAATCTGAATGTATTGGATTACGATACCTATTTCGGGGCCACGGACTTTATTTTAGAACATAACATACCCGAGTTGTTGCTCTTGTTCAACAAAACCTTGTCCCTCGGTTTTGATGGCCACCACTTTATCAATGGTTTAGCCTCTCATTTTCGAGATTTGATGGTATGCCAACACCGAGATACCATTAGTCTTCTGGAAGTTGGCGAAGAAGCCAAAAAAGATTATTTAGAGCAATCGACAAAAACTACGAATCGATTCCTACTCAAAGCGTTGGACATTGCAAATGACTGCGACCTAAAATATAAGACCAGTAAAAACCAACGTCTCTTGGTCGAACTATCCCTCATGAAATTGGCCTCTATCGATTTTAAGGGAGAAAAAAAAAATCCTGAATCCAGTGCAGTTGATGCTACTGCTGACTTTATAGCACCAGCCTCTTTTTTTAAAGGTCAAAAAACGGATACCAAAAGTGCCGGGGAGCAATCAGAAGCAGTAGAAGCCGTTGCACCCAAAACTACCGAACAGATTGCTCTGCCCGTTTCCAGAAACATCGAAAAAATCAATATGCCTGCCGAGGAGGCTGTTGCTGTTGAGGAAACAATTACTGCTGTTGAAGAACCTGAAGTAACGATTAAAACGCCCTCAGAGTCCAATCAAGTTGTTGAATCCGATCCGCGCGAAAAACTAAAAATCGATATTGCCTCAAAACGTATCTCGGCACTTTCCATTTCGAGCTTAAAAGCCAAAAAAGCCCATGAAGACAATAAAAAAGATGAAAATGTCGACATCAGCAAACTGCCCAAAGAGACTTTTATAGAGGCTGACATGCAACAACATTGGACAGATTTTGTCAAAGCCATCGATGCAAAAGGGCAAAAGATTTTGGCGTCAAACCTGAGTAGCGATGTGCCAAAACTTCTTAAAGAAAGTACGATTTGGATCGAGCTGCCCAATCACACGATGAAAAAGGAAATCGAACGGGGACAGTATGATTTGATGGAATACCTAAAATCGAAGCTTAATAATCACTTTATTGAACTGAAGATTACAGTAAACGAGGAGACCGCTAAAAAATTTGCTTTTACCCCTGAAGAAAAATACGGAAAGCTTCGGGAGAAAAACCCGGCCATAGACCTTCTGAAAAAGACTTTTGACCTAGACCTTTAGGGCTCTTTTCACTGCGCGGATACGGAGCGTATATACAAGCATTACCACTGCAATAATAATCAGCCCCCAAGCTTCACGACCACGTTCAATGTTCTCAATATCGCCTTCACCTATTGTAAAACCCTCAAACTTTACGGGCCATAAAACATAAGCACCGATCAGGGCCAGTACGAATAGAACTAACGCAATTCCAAAGCTAAGACGGTTTACAACAAAAAGAATAGAAGCGAAAGCCGCTATACCATAAATCAGATACCACATACGAGCATCGGGGTCGTTATTTTGCACATATGCCGCCCATGCGAACAATAGGGCAAAAAGGATTCCGAGTATCTTGAAAACAAGCCTCATGGGTTTTCGGTTATATGATTTTCCAATATGGTAAAGACTTCTGTCGCATCGACCTGTTTTTCAAAAGAAGCGTTTGGATTATCGGAAATCAAAATCGGATAATCGGCATTTTCTTCAGGTACACGGCCGTGTGAACCCTTGATCAAAGTAGCATCCAAGGGAATGATATCCAAAACCGTTCGAAACCCAAGCTTCTTCTTCAGTAATTTACCCCCTACTTTTGCCATGACCAATTTATCCTTGGGGTTCGTAAGCATTTCGACCGGATCATAGCCAGGTTTTTTATGAATGTCGACCATTCGTGCATAATCGGGCGCTTTTTCATCGTCCAACCAAAAGTAATAGGTAAACCAAGAATTGGCGTTCGCCAACACAACGAGATCGCCGCAACGCTCGTGGGCCAATTTGGCTTTTTCTATTCCATCACCTTCCAGAACCGTTTCTATGCCGTCTATCGTTTCCAAAAGTGCCTTGACCTCTTGTTTAATGGTCATATCGTTCAGATAGATATGTGCTATTTGATGGTCGGCTACAGCGAATGCAGCACTTGCCCCCGCATCTAAAAGTTCCAGGCCCCTTTCCATTCGAATGGCGATAAAGCCCTTCGAGCGCAGAATACGGTTTAAATGAATGGGGTTTTGAACGTCGGTAATACCATACTCCGAAAGGAGTATCACTTGGGCATTCCGTTGACGAAAATGTTCTACCAACTGCCGTACAACAGCATCGATTTCGTTAAGGTCTTTTGCTATTTTTTTGAAGTCGATACCATGTCGCTGCAGATTATAATCCAAATGGGGCAAATACACCAAAGATAATGTCGGATTATGGATTTCATCTGTACGAATAGCCGCATCGGCAATCCATTTACTGGATTTTATCGAGGTTTTCGGCCCCCAGAAATGAAATAGCGGAAAAGTACCCAGATCGCGCTGCAACGTATCCCGCAATTCCGCCGGGTAGGAATAAATATCAGGAATTTTACGCCCATCGGCCAAATAATTGGGCCTAGGGGTTACGCTGAAATCGGCAGTCGAGTACATATTATACCACCAAAAAAGATTGGCACACGAAAAATGAGGGTCTTCCTTCTTAAGTTTATCCCATATTTTTTCGCTTTCCACCAACTTGTTAGATTGCCGCCAAAACTTTACTTCACATTCATCCTTAAAATACCATCCATTGCCAACGATACCGTGTTCCGAAGGCGGTTTGCCAGTCAAATAGGTCGATTGTGCCGTGCAGGTGACCGCTGGCACTACGGGATTGATGTAGGCAGATCTGCCGTTTTTCAAAAAAGATTCCAGAAAAGGTGTATGCTCCCCGATAAGGCGTTGGGTCAAACCGACTACGTTAATGACGACAGTTTTTTTCATGTACTACAACTTATCGATAAGCCAATCCAATTCACGAATTATGGATTCAGAAAGGTCTTTTTTTAGTGCATCGGGCAATACATCCCAAGTATAGGTCTCGATTTCGAGGTGTTCCGATACAGGATGTTGTTTGATATATTCGAGTACCTTCAGGATATGGTCTTGCGTTGAAGATAACACCCCAAACTCTTCTAAAAAAATTGGAACGTGAAAATGGGCCCGTAGTTCTTCGAATTCATTTTTGTTTTCCAAAACAACAGGAAGGTCATTATAGGTCTTGACCTTTGCGTCCATTTTTTCCGTTACCTGGTGGAGGTACGTCGGTTCGTCAAAAAGTGCCAAAGCTTCCCAGATTTTGTCGTTCCCCGTTGTATCGGAAAGAATCTTCAAGGCTGCGCTTACTTGAATTTTTCCAATTTTGATTCCTGCTTTATCTAACTTTCCAAAAGTTTCAGACGGCTCTTCATAAGCCAAAGAAAAGTGGCAGATATCATAGCAGACCGTGATGTATCTATATATCAATTCCTGAGCTTCACCTTCTGAAATGGCCAGTTCCTGGACTAAAATCGGGGTGGCAATAGGTACGAGATATTCCGAAAAAAAATAAAGAACCTCATCGCTATTTTCAAGCATTCCATCAGGTTCGGGTTCGATATCGAGATGAAGGTATTTATCGAAATCGGCTTCCAAATGGTAGAGATGCAGTATCATTTCGCTTAAATGTTCAGCTCCTTTGCTGAAGGCCGTATCTGTCGCCGACTTCGAGTCATGCCAATACTTATAGCTTATAGGGGAAGTCGAAATACCACCTGACATACCTTCAGCCAATAATTCTGCCAATTGGTCGAACAGGCGTTTCGTATAAATCACTCGAGCTGTTGTCGTCCAATCCGGGGTATGCACATCCTCTTTAACCCTTTCATTATGAAAATTTCCGTAGGGAAATCCATTCATGGTAAATACATAAACACCATTTTCTTCAAGCCAACTTTGAAACTCCAAAAGATGCTCTCCCATGGCCAACTCTTCACTGGCCTTATTGGATAAACGAAGTCCGAGCCCGAAAGGCCTATCATCTGACACTGCTTTTTTTATTCTCGGAACATGTTCTTTAAGACTATCAAAAGTAGTTGCCCAATCAAACCCAGGGTGAATGTTGGTGCAATAGGTAAGATGAAGGTTTTTATCGATTTGCAAGGTTAAGCTACTTTGGGCTTAGAGATTCCGTTAACTAAATTTAAGGCCTTTTTCATGAAATCATTATCGATTTCATGAACATCGTGCTTTTTACCGATACCGGATATCAAAGTAATAGTCAATTCACCGCCCAAATGCTCCCTGAATTCTTCAATGCCCTTAAGCAATTCGTCCATTTCTTTTTCAGACCCAATAGGAAAGCTCAAATCAAAGCCTATATTTTTAAAAACAGTAACGATTCGATCCAAATCTTCGTCGTTAATCAAGCCTATCAGGTTGGCATAAGTGATATCAAGCACAATGCCTTTTGCAACAGCTTCGCCATGTCTTATCGTGTAATTGGTGAGGTGCTCGAGTTTATGGGCCGCCCAATGACCAAAATCCAACGGTCGGGAAGAACCACTTTCAAAGGGATCACCTCCATTGGCGATATGATTCATGTGCATTTCCGCACAACGATAAATAGTATATTGCATCGCTTCCATATCCCTATTGCTCAACTTTTGCGCATTTTTTTCCAAATATTCAAAAAACACGGCGTCTTTGATCAAGGCTACCTTTAGGGCTTCTGAAATACCTGCAATCCAGTCACGCCGATGCAAGGTTTTCAGAAAAACGGTATCGTTGATAATCGCATAGGGCGTAGCAAAGGTTCCGATAAAGTTTTTCTTCCCGAAGAAATTTATGCTGTTCTTGACCCCTACCGCAGCGTCGTTCTGGGAAAGCACCGTAGTAGGAACACGAATCAATTTAACACCTCGATGCCCAATGGCAGCGGCGTAACCGGTCATATCGATGACTGCACCACCACCGATAGCCACAACAAATGAATGTCGACAAATGGCGTAGGTATTAATAGCCTTTAAAATTGCGTTGGCGTGGCTTTCGTCATTTTTACAGGCTTCGCCGCCTTGCACTACCAAACTTTTGGTGTGTACAAGGTTATCACTATATTTCTTACAGTAGGAAGAAATATTTTGCGGTAATTCGGGATGTGCTTCTGCAACTTCGCTATCGATTACAAAAAGGAGCTTTACAGGTTCGTCTTTGTACTCTTGAACGATATCTTTAAACAAAGAATTTTTGCTGCCGAACAAATCTTCAGTAAAATGAAGTTTGTATTGATAGGATACTTGAAAATTCTGTTCTATGGGTTTAAACATTTTATTCATTTTATGTAACCGCAAAGAGTTTCGACAATCCCTTTGAAATGGGCAAAAGGCCCAAAACAATCAATCCGAACCACCATGCGGAAAACGTGGCCGCCAGAGCGGCATCCAATATAATCAGCGCAATCACGCCCGCCATAACCGCCTTCTTAATGTTCTTCGGCGAATTGGCAATGTATGCATTTATCAAAGGCCTAAAAACCAAAAAAGCGAACAAGCTCAAATATACTAACGTCACCAAAAGAGAATCCGTATAAAAATAGGCAATTACAGCTATTGCAAATATAACCGAGCCATAAAGAACTCCCGCGAGCACGATATTATTTTTGTTGTTACCGTGTACCTCGCCCCTACTTATTAATGTTATTGCAAAAATATATACCAAAGGGATTATGGCAAGCCACCAATAGGTCAAACTTGCCAGTACCGATATGCCCAAAATAAGATTCAGCCCCCGACAAAGCCCCATACTCAGGGGGCCAAAAAAAACGTGCTTTTTTGCGATACCATCATAGAATAGAATTGCAAGAGCGAGACTGATTGCAACAATTCCCGATAAATTCGATACCAAAAAGGCCAGTACTATGCCAATAGTCAAGACCGTACCCCCATAAACTGCCGCCGAACGTATGGGAATCAAGCCGCTTGGAATAGGACGCTCTGGGCGTTCTATTGCATCAACTTTATAATCGAAAACATCGTTCAAGATAACACCCCCGGCATACAAAAATACCGATGCAAAAACCAAGTAAATGATATCGATGAATTGTGAAGTACGGAAAAAATCGATTTCCGCGGAATTTGAAATAATCCCTGCGATAGCAACTCCGGCCAAGATATCGGCAGCTGCCGTGGGCAAATTGGCAGGCCTTGCCAATCGGGCGTAACCGAGAAGCACTGAGTCCATTACTTGATTTGGTCAGCGTCGACTCTAGGTTCTTGCCCTCTCAGAACACTATTATCATTAAACAATTGTGCTTGATTTATTCCTTTGGGCTTTAACCAGTGTTCCTCCTTCATTTTGCCGTTTGTACCGAATATGTCCAAGGCATTTTGATAACAGGTCTTTACGACATCTTCTTTTTCAATACCTCTTTTGAGCATTAACGAAGCCGTTTTAGGTACTGCCAATGGATCGCTTACGCCCCAATCTGCAGAACTATCTACAATGATATTGGTACTGCCGAACTTCTTGACCACCTCGACCATACGCTCATTGCCCATTTTGGTCTTGGGATAAATCGTAAAAGCAGCTATAAAACCGCGGTCCAAAACATCTCTAACCGTTTCTTCATTGTTATGGTCAATCACTACTTTTGAAGGATCAAGGCCATGTTCCAAACACACTTCCATGCTTTTGAGAGTACCTGCCCTTTTATCTCGGTGCGGTGTATGTACCTGAACCACCATATCAAGTTCCTTGGCCATATCGAGCTGCATTCGAAAATATTTATCCTCTGCTGGGGTCTGGTCGTCATAACCGATTTCTCCTACGGCAACAACATTTTCTTTATGGAGGTACAAGGGCAATAACTCAATAACCTGTTCGGCTAAGGCTTCATTATTGGCCTCTTTAGAATTCAGCCCGATTGTACAGTAATGTTGTATTCCGAACTGACTGGCCCTAAATCGTTCCCAACCCACCAGGCTACTAAAGTAATCTTGAAAAGATCCGACCTGTGTTCTGGGTTGGCCCAACCAAAAAGAAGGTTCGATTATCGCCACTACCCCGGCGGCGGCCATTGCTTCATAATCATCGGTGGTACGCGAGGTCATGTGCACATGCGGGTCGATAATCATCATTTTGTCTTCCATATTCATTTAATTAGGTTTGCCCAAGTGACTTCGTTACTTCTCACTTGTTCTTGTAAATCAGTATGTTTTTCTAAAAGTTTCTTTGCTTCCGTGTTATCAGAAAAATAACAGCAAAGAGCCCCGGCCCTATTCTCAACGTTATTTTCGCTCTGAAGCAAACGTTCCATATCATTAATAAGATTGTCTTTCAAAAAACCGGAGACCGGTCGCCAGAACAACGGGTCAATATCACGGGAAGCGGCCCACCTTTCATGGGCGTAATCCGATATGATTCGTGCCAGATCTTGGTTGGCCCTTTTGTCGACATCTAGAATATTGGAAAGGTCAAGCTGCATAAATGCCGCTTTCAAATACATTTGGTTCCATTGTTGGTCGTTGAAATACAGCGCGGGATACGGATTCTTCATGCTTATGGCCTCGAATACAGAAGCTATATTAGTACGAAGCGCCTCGACTGCGGTCTGCTCGTAGTTCTCGGCATCGGGCAATAAAACCAAATATTTTAAAAAAGTTACCAGTTCTCCCGTATCAGCTACTTGTATCAGGTTCGCGACTTTTGGTCCAAAAAAATCATCGTTAGCTTCCAAAACCGCTACAAGCAGGTATATTCGTGCCATCTCAAGCAAATTCGCATTTTGGGTCTCCAAATAATTTTTTAGGATATCATCTTCGGTATCGAGCTGCATTTTTTTTCCCGAATCAACTTTACCGGCTAAAAGACTATAGGTCATATAAAGGTCTTTTGCAGAATTGCTCGCAATGATATCATTCAACTTACCATGAAGCCAATCATCGGTAGATGTATCGAGATTCACTTTAAGAATAGATTCTAGTTTTTGGTCGATATTGGAAACATCCATAGTACGGAACCGATTTAGTATTCGGTCAAAAAAGTTAAAATATTGGCTTAGCGGCCCATATACTTAACTATCTACAAAACTAATTATTATAAAGGGAACACGGATATTTTACAGGATAAATTCATTATTGGTCAAGATGAAGAAGCCCGAGGTCTTGGCCCTTTGTAATATACTCGTTTCGAGATAGTGCCTTTATCTCTATTCCCTTACCTTTTTCTCTACTCTTTTTCCCTAATTTTGTATAAAGTTCTGGGGATATCTACATTTCGAATGGGTTCAAAACAGGCGAAAGGCAGATTTACAGAAAGGAAAATATATAATTTATGCTAGGTCTGAAACTTCCAACCGATCCGAGATGGGTGAATATCGTTGAAAAAAATATCGATGAAATATTGGTTGACCATGCCTATTGTGAACAAAAAGCGGCAAGTACGGCAATATCATTGATCGTCAGTTTCCCCGAATATACCGAACTGGTCGAAGAGATGGTCGCACTTTCCCGTGAAGAAATGGGCCACTTTAAAATGGTACACGATAGAATTGTTGCCCGAGGTCAAAAATTAGGATGGGACCGGAAAGATGAATATGTAGTAGAACTTAAAAAGTTTTTTCCAAAAGGTGGTAGCCGCACAACACAGTTAATCCATCGCCTACTGTATGCTGCATTGATTGAAGCGCGTAGCTGTGAACGTTTTCGATTGCTCTCTGAAGAACTTCAAGATAAAGAACTTGCTGATTTTTACCACAAACTTATGGTCAGTGAAGCAGGGCATTATACCATGTTTCTGAAATTCGCCAGAAAATATGGAGACCGTAACGATGTGGACAAAAAGTGGCAGGATTTATTGGACTATGAGGCTTCCATCATGAAGAGCCTAGGAAAAAAAGAAAGTGTTCATGGCTGAGAGTAGTGGTAGTATGCAGTTACAGTATGTAGTTCATTTCAAGATAGCCTCTAAAAGTGATTCCGATGTATTGCCGTATTTAGAAATTCCAATCACACCTTAAATCGGTAAAACCTTAGTTCTACTCTTCCAATTTTTCCAAATAATAATCGTACATCGCAAATTGCGAACGTAATTTGGGTTTATTGTTCTTTCGATAGACGTTATCTTGGTCTTCGTTAAAGACCCTTGCCTTTACATTATCTTTCCATGAGATATGAAAGGTGTCGATCAGCTCTTGTTTAATGTCTTGATCGTAAATCGGGCAACCCACTTCTACCCTATTTTCAAGGTTACGTGTCATAAAATCCGCAGAGGATATGTAAACCTTTGGGTCTCCTTCATTGCAAAAAATAAACAATCGTGGATGTTCCAAAAACTTATCGACAACGCTGATGGCCTCGATATTCTCGCTCATGCCCTCAACCCCGGGAATCAAACAGCAAACGCCCCTTACAATGAGTTGAATTTTGACCCCTGCATCACTTGCCTCGTACAGTTTATCGACCATTTTATATGACGTAAAGCTGTTCATTTTGATTTTGATATAGGCTTCCTTGCCCGCTTTTGCATTGGCAATTTCGGTATCAATTAGTTTTCTAAAGGTCTTTTGCGTGTAATGGGGTGAAACGATCAAGTGCTTGTACTTGTTGATTTTATAGGTTGTTTCGAAAAAGTCGAATACTTTGTTCAATTCTTTTAGAATTGGTTCGTGGGCGGTAAACAGCGTATAATCTGTATATATTCTTGCTGTTGATTCGTTAAAATTGCCCGTACTTATAAAACCATAGCGTTTTATTTGGTCATTCTCCTCACGTTCGATTAAACATATCTTGCTATGCACCTTTAGACCAGGTACGCCGAAAATCAGTTTTACGCCCTCTGCCTGTAATTCTTCTGCATATCGAATATTAGCTTGCTCATCGAAACGTGCCCGCAACTCGATTTGTAGCGTTACCTGCTTCCCGTTTTTGACCGCATTCGATAAACAGGCAGCGACTTGAGAGTCATTGGCCAAACGATATACCGTAATCTTTATCGTCTTTACTTTTGGATCGAGCGCGGCTTCCCTCAAAAACTTTAGAACGTACGAAAACGTATGGTACGGTGTATATTGTAAGTAGTCCTTTTCGGCGATTTTTTCCAATAGACTTCCCTCAAGATTAAGACCTTTTACAGGTAATGGCGTGATTTTGTCGTACATCAGGTCATTTCTACCCAAACTTGGAAAGCCCATATAATCACGCTTATTGTGATATCTACCTCCAGGTATGACACTATCAACATCTTCGATACCCATTTTTTCCTTTAAAAACTCTAGTGTATCCTTTTCAATGCTCTTGTCATAAACAAAACGTACAGGGTCCCCGATCTTTCGATGCTCGACGCTGGAATATATTTTTTCAATAAAACTTTTGCTCAAGTCGTTATCGATATCCAGTTCTGCATCACGGGTAATTTTTATCATGTACGTAGAAATGGATTTGTAATCGAACATCGGAAAGACGCTGTCTAAACAATAGCGTATGACATCGTCAAGAATGATAATGTAGTTCTTATCTCCTTCCTGTGGTAATACGACAAAACGGTCTATGCCTTTCGGAATCTCTATCAGTGCATATCGTTTTTCCCTTTTTTCGACCGTGCTCTTGGTGCGATCGTCACTCTTAAGGACCATTTTTACGGCCAGATAAGCGGCCGTATCCTTTAATCTGGGAAACTCGGCCAGATCGTTCAAGATAATGGTCATCAACTGCGGACTTACCCTTTGAATAAAATACTTTTTGACAAAAGCTCCTTGTTCTTCGGACAGTTCCGTCTCGTCCAACAAGTATATGTCTTGTTCTTCGAGTTCTTTCTCTATCTTTTTAAGGATATCGACGCTTTTCTTCTGCTGATCGATAACGATTTTGGTAATTTCAGCAAGTAGGTCTTTAGCTTTTTCACCCCCAAGAACGCTCTTACCGGACTTACCTGCTTCGAAAATACGTTTTACAGTGGCGTACCGTACCTTAAAAAATTCATCGAGATTGTTCGAAAAAATACCAAGAAAACGAAGGCGTTCAATCAACGGTACATTCTCATCCTCACATTCTTGAAGTACCCTTTCATTGAAACGCAACCAACTGATTTCTCTATTTATATATCTAGTCTTTGTCTTTATCATTTATCTAAGTGCTTTCGGAAAAATAGTCTGTTCTGTAGTTCCCTTCGTTATCGATTTCCAGTGTTCGACTTCAAAATTCAGGTGAACCAGTCCGCTTGTCGGGACATTGTCAATATAGGTATTTCCCAACGAATTGGCAAGATAGGTGAATGCATGATTGTGCCCGAAAATCATTACTGTTTGCAAGGTATCGTCAAGGCTTTTGATAAACCCCAAATCACTATCCCCAGAGAAATCGTAAAGGTCTTCGATAATTCGTAAATCTTCAAAAGGAAACTCCAATTGTCGCAAAAAAATCATACACGTATGCAAGGCCCTATTCGCAGGACTCGAAAAAACGGCATCTATAGCAATTTCTTTATCACGCAAAACATTCGAAACCAGAAGCGCGTCATTGACACCTCTTTCCTGCAATGGCCTGTCTTTATCGCTTACCGAATATTCCCAAGATGATTTGCCATGGCGCACAAGGATTAGGGTTTTCATAATATATGTTTTTTTCGTTCTTCCTTTTAGGTTCCAAACACCTAAATAAGAGACTTTGATGTTCAATCAATATCGGTCAAGAATTGGTCAATTGAGCAGATAAAGAGGTCTCGACTGCGCTCGTCCCGACATTTTGCACCTTATTTTAAATCGATGATAGTATGCCACACGAAGGAAAACATTTTTTTCAACTTTAAACCTTAAACTGTCTAAGGTGCCAACCGCTCCATTTTCCAATCGAAATCTTTTTGCAAAGTAAACCGGATCCGGTCGTGCAGTCGATTGGGCCTACCTTGCCAGAACTCTATCGATTTTGGTTTTACAAGATATCCGCCCCAATAATCGGGGCGTTCGATTTCTTTGCCCTCATATTTTTGTTCAAGTTCCGTCAATTTGTTTTCCAAGGATTCTCGTGAAGGAATGACACTACTTTGGTCGGAAACAATAGCTCCCAATTGGCTTCCGGTCGGTCGCGATTCAAAATACCCATCGGAGAGGTTTTCAGCGATTTTCCCTGCCGTTCCCTTTATGATTATCTGACGCTCCATGTTCGGCCAAAAAAAGGAAATACAAACGTTAGGATTGTTCGCAATCGCTTTTCCCTTTTCACTTTCATAATTAGTATAGAAAATAAATCCCTCGTGGGTAAATTTCTTTAAAAGCACGACCCTACTTTTTGGAAACCCGTCAAGCCCAATTGTAGAAACGGTCATTGCATTGGGTTCTTCTACACCTTCGGATGCCTCGGTCTCCTGAAACCATTTTTGGAATACTTCCATAGGGTTCTTGGAAATACTATCTTCCATTAAGGCACTTTTCTCGTATGATTTTCGGTAATCTCCTAGGTCTTTTTGCATATCGTCTTCCGTATAAAAAAGATATTCAAAGTTCAACAAAAATTATAAGACCCCAAAGGTTTTAAAAACCTTTGGGGTCTGTGATAAATTAAAAAAGAAGGGACTCAAAACCAAAAAATCAATCAACCCTCTTATAGCTCATTTGCGTTTGTACAGGTGTGTCTGCAGGATAGGAGATATAGTATAAAGTAAGGACATTATCTTTGATTTCAAATCTGCTTCCGTAACTTTCTAAATCTTCGAAGTAAATCGTATCAGGTTCAGGGTTAAAATTCTTTTCCCAAGAAGTATTTTGTAAATCTTTCAAAAATATACTATCACCTTTCACACTAAAAGTACCCAGATTCTCTGACTGCCCTATTATCTCATCAGGGTTCTCATCCTTGAAACCATAAGTATTAACTTTGTACGAATACGTATTGTCCTCATTAAAAACATAAGTCGATTCCATATCAAAATACCGAAAATCAGCCTCTGAACGGCCACTGGGTATTTCATCGACACGTTGCCATAGACCTATTAAATCTTCCTCTTGATAGTTTCCAACCCCAAGATTATCGCAGGAGTATAGAACAAAAATACAGGCAAAAATTCCAAAGGCATTTCTCATAATTGTACTTCATTTCCAATTAGATGGCTTTTCCTTTAAAGGTTGCTTGAAAACGGTATACTAAAACTCAAAAACCTTTCCATCATCGGCCAATTCCACATCTGAAAAAATTTCAATCGCCTCTTCCCTAAACTTTTCGATAGACCTGTAACGTGTAGAATAATGCCCTAGGATTACTAGGCCTGCGTTCGCCGCTTTGGCGATAGTCGCCGCTTGTTTTGCAGTGGCATGTTTGGTCTTGTCCGTTAAGTGTGCTTCTGAATCCAAAAAAGTAGCTTCGTGATACAGAACGCTAACATTCTTGATCTGCTCTATGATATCGGGCTTATAGGCCGTATCGCTACAATACGCATAACTTTTGAGTTCCGGCGGGTCGAGTGTTAGTTTGGAATTGGCCAATACAGCACCATTTTCAAGAACGACATCCTTTCCTTTTTTAATATTCCGAAAATGCGCTTTATCTATTTGATATTCCGCAACGACATCAATATTCAATTTGCGCTCTCCCAGCTTTTCCCGAAACAGAAAACCATTGGTATATACGCGATGGTTTAATGGAATGGTTTCCACGGAAACTTTTTCATCCTCAAAAATGACTTCCGATTTTTTCGAGACCAGTTCATGGAATACAAGATGGTAGTTCGTCCACGAATCGCCCAGTTTTAAAAGTAGGGTAATCGCTTCCTTAATTCCTTTTGGGCCATAAATGTGCATTTCTTTTTCCCGCCCCAATAGACGAAATGTAGAAATGAGTCCCGGTAATCCGAAAAAATGATCGCCATGCAAATGCGATATAAAAATATGGTTGATTCGGGAAAACTTTAATTTATTCTTTCGCAATTGTACCTGGGTACCCTCACCACAATCGATAAGGAACATGTGGTTCTTTATTTCCAACACTTGCGAAGTGGGGTTCGTCATTGTACGGGGCGTGGCCGCGTAGCATCCTAAGATATGGAGTTTCATCTATGTTAGGTTACGGGCACGTAGTTCACGGCATCTTCGGCCGAGAACTTCTGCTTAAAACTGAAGGCATAGGGAGATTCACCATGATCGTTCAGGTATTGTAGTCTTTTTTTGGCCTCTTGGGGGGATGGTTCGTGACCCGCTTCCACGTACCAAAGACACATATGTCTATCGGTCATTTTATGGAACCATTCTTTTTTTCTTTTGAGCACACCAGCATGTTGTGATGCATAGGTAAAATTGAAAAGAGCCTCCTTTGATTCCCAAACGGACATATTGATAATCAAAAAATCATCTTCGAAAACACGCAATGCCGTTGCATTGTTGTCGTCTCCTTTCAGTCGCCAAATGAATCCGGTACTTTTTTCAGCAATGGCGTTAATACGGTCAAGGTTATTTACAAAATCGACCATTTCCGGACTGTCTATTCGCGCAATCATCCTTGCGATGTTAACTTGGGCCAAGTGGTAGGGTTTATTCATGCGGACGAATTTAGGTTAGTTATTTGCTTTTTTAAAAACTCTTATGGTTTGATATCTCATTTTTGGTCATAAATCCAGATCCCGTTCTATTTCTTCCATCTCTATAAAATCATGTGCTTCTTGAATCGTAGGTACCACACAAATTGTATCGGGCACCTCATCATAAGAAACCTTATCGGTTACTAAAACAAAAGATTTACTTGATTTTCTATGGATGTCGGAAAGCTGTAAAAACTCAAGCACATCGTCAGCCTTCAATTTGGAAAAGGAAAATAGGTTAACAATGATGTTATCATTTTTGAGTTTTGGATAGGCAGCGTTTAAATTCTTCAGAAAAATGGACAGGGTCGTTTTTTCTTGAAAAACGATAGTATTGCCGTTGCTGGAATCGAAAATCATGACATACTTATTTAATTTTTGAGGCTAACAAATAAATTACTGCCATGCGAATGGCTACGCCGTTCTCTACTTGACTCAATATAATCGATTGTTTCGAATCGGCTACGTCACTGGTAATCTCTACACCCCTATTTATGGGACCAGGATGCATAATTACAATTTCTTTATCAAGACTATCGAGTAATTTTTTATTAACCCCAAACTGTTGTGTATACTCACGGGTCGTAGGAAAGTAACTGATATCCAAGCGTTCGTTCTGAATACGTAACATATTTGCCACATCGCACCAGTTCAATGCTTTTCGCAGATCCGTTTCGACTTGTACTCCCAAAGATTCGATATGTTTTGGCAACAAGGTTCTAGGTCCGCAGACCTTTACATTGGCACCTTGGAGCTTTAATGCAAAAATATTCGATAAGGCTACACGGGAATGGAGAATGTCTCCCACTATCACCACATTTTTACCGGCAACATCGCCCAGTTTTTCACGAATCGAAAAGGAATCCAACAAGGCCTGAGTAGGATGTTCGTGTGCCCCGTCGCCCGCATTCACAATAGATGCCTTCACATGTTTTGAAAGAAATATTCCCGCTCCGGGATTAGGGTGTCGCATGACTACCATATCGACCTTCATCGAAAGGATGTTATTTACGGTATCTATAAGTGTTTCCCCCTTTTTTACCGAAGATTGCCCTGCCGAAAAATTGATAACATCTGCCGAAAGCCTTTTTTCGGCCAGTTCAAAGGATAATTTAGTGCGGGTACTGTTCTCAAAAAAGATATTGGCAATGGTGATATCGCGAAGTGAGGGCACCTTCTTGATGGATCGGTTGATGACCTCCTTAAAATGATCCGCCGTTTCGAAAATGAGCTGAATATCTTTTTCATTCAAATATTTTATGCCCAGCAAGTGTCGAACACTTAATTCGCTCATTTTTATTTATTTATCAAATAGATAACATCTTTCCCATCATTTTCCTTCCACAAAACCTTTACTTTCTCATCGTTTATCGCATCGACCTGACGCCCTCTATAATTGGGCTGTATGGGTAAATGTCTGCTAAAGCGCCTATCGATAAGGGTCAATAATTCGATTTCGGAAGGCCTTCCGAACGACTGAATTGCAGTAAGGGCAGCGCGTATGCTCCGACCCGTATAAAGCACGTCGTCAATAAAAACTACCTTTTTGTCCTCCACCAAAAAATCGATTTTTGTCTTAGTGGCCTCCAAGGTCTTTTCACCCCTTCTAAAGTCGTCCCTATAAAAAGTAATATCCAAAAATCCCACGTCAATAGCCTTTACACCATAGTCTTCCTTGAGGATTTTGGTCAACCTTTCGGCAACAAAAATACCCCTAGGCTGTATGCCAATGAGTACAGTATCCTTAAAATCGAGGTGGTTTTCAAGCAACTGGCAGGCCAAACGGTGGAGTATGATGTTAATTTCCTTTTCGGACAACAATACTTTTTGACCCATACCGCCCTAGTGCTTTTGCTTAACAAAAATAGGGAATTCCAAATAAACCAAACAAGCTTTCTTCTGATGGATTTCAGGTAAGCTTGTGTGACCGATGGTTGACATAAAAGCAAAAAAAGCCCCGACGGAAATCCGTCGGGGCCATACTTTTCAAAAAGACAAATTCGTTACTTCTTTTTCGAAGCTTCCATTTTATCCTTTAACGCTTGCAACTGCTCGTTGGCATCGCCCAAAGTAGGCTTGGACTCATCAGCTGCAGCAGCAGCTCTTTTCTGTGCCGCTTTAACATTGCGCTTTTCTTCTTCACGGAAGATAGCGGTATGACTGGCTACGACACGTTTGAAGTCTTTGTTGAACTCAATAATCTTGAATTCCGCTTCTTCGCCCCTACCCAGTTTTTTACCATCTTCTTTTTCCATATGACGTTGCGGTACAAAAGCCGTAATGTCATCATTAAAATCAATGGTAGCACCTTTATCAACGATTTCAGTTATCGCGGATTTATGAACGGTACCCTCGGCAAATTCCTTTTCGTATTTATCCCATGGGTTTTCAGTAGTCTGCTTGTGCCCCAAGCTCAACTTACGGCCTTCGACATCTAACTCCAAAACTTCGACTTCCATAGTATCACCAACAGTTACAAACTCCGAAGGATGCTTGATTTTCTTGGTCCATGATAAATCGGAAATATAGATCAAACCATCGATACCCTCTTCCATCTCTACAAAGACACCAAAATTCGTGAAGTTTCTTACAGTTGACTTGTGCTCAGATCCTACTGGATATTTTTCAGCAATTCCTTCCCAAGGATCTGGAGAAAGTTGTTTTACACCTAACGACATTTTTCTTTCCTCTCTATCAAGAGTCAATACTTGTGCTTCTATTTCATCTCCTACTTTAACAAAATCTTGTGCAGATCTTAAGTGTTGAGACCAAGACATTTCTGATACGTGTATAAGACCTTCAACTCCGTCAGCAATTTCTACAAATGCTCCGTAATCAGCCATTACTACAACTTTACCTTTTACTTTGTCTCCTACAGCCATTTTTTCATCTAATGAATCCCATGGGTGTTTCTCTAATTGTTTCAATCCAAGAGCAATTCTCTTTTTGTCGTCATTAAAGTCAAGGATAACTACGTTAATTTTCTCGTCAAGAGTTACAATCTCTTCTGGATGCTTAATTCTCTTCCAAGAAAGATCAGTAATGTGGATTAATCCATCTACACCTCCAAGATCAACAAATACTCCATACGAAGTAACGTTTTTCACGATACCTTGTAATACCTGTCCTTTTTCAAGACCAGACATAATTTGTTTTTTCTGCTCTTCAAGCTCAGCTTCGATAAGTGCTTTGTGAGATACTACAACGTTTTTGAATTCATGGTTAATTTTAACCACTTTAAATTCCATGTTTTTACCTACATACTCATCATAATCTCTAATTGGTTTCACATCAATTTGTGATCCTGGTAAAAATGCTTCGATTCCAAAAACATCAGCAATAAGTCCACCTTTTGTTCTTGATTTTACTCTACCAGTAATAATTTCTCCAGTTTCAAGACATTCGTTCACTTTTAACCAAGCTCTGTGAATTCTTGCAATTTTGTGAGAAACCTCTAATTGTCCCTTCTTGTTTTCAAGTTTTTCAACAATTAATTCAACTTCATCACCAACCGCTAAGTCTGGATTGTATCTAAATTCGTTAATAGCAACAACTCCTTCCGATTTGTAATCTAAGTTAATTACTACTTCTCTTTCACCAATTGACAATACTTTCCCTGTTACCAGTTCTTTATTTTTAATTGACTTAAGTGTTCCTTCGTACTTTGCTTCAATTGCTTTAGATTCATCATCAGAGTAAGTTTCGCCAGATGCGTATTTATCCCAATCAAAGTTTTCTAAATCAATTTCTTGTTCAGCTGATTTTCTTTCTGCTACGATTTCTTTCACTTCTTCGTCAGCTTCAGTTTCTACCACTTCTTTGGTAGTTACATCTTTTTTAACAATTTTC
>ENA-ORXM01002051-ORXM01002051.1-marine-metagenome-genome-assembly--contig:-NODE-2051-length-25164-cov-4.175190_pt1 | contig 25164 bp, 24 predicted proteins | sample MGYA00237867_ERZ511480 | MGnify/ENA primary metagenome ERZ511480 (study PRJEB26309, sample SAMN06266103) | marine metagenome | isolation source: Algal blade | place: United Kingdom:Sidmouth, United... | reverse complement strand
TCCGATGTGTTGATCCACGTGGTTTTACTGCGAGTGTAGTCGAGCACGGCCTGCATTCCCGCTTCGCGGCCATAGCCGGACTGATTGAGCCCACCAAATGTGGAAATTCTGATTTGATCCGCTCTTCAGCGTACATCGTCTTCGGCGAGCGTTCTCAGATTCCAGACCTTTCAGACGTTACTGGTAAATAATGCAGTACTTACATTGTGCTCACGGGGCTACTCAACGACAGACATTCGCGCTTAGTGTTGCTTTAAAATCGCCTAAAGCTGGTTGTCGGCAAGTAGGAGCACCTTTATGTTTCGCTCCTTTTCGATCATTGTAAAAGCCTCCACACAAAACCTTGATTAATCTCGGCGGAAGGGTACTACAGTTGGCCCACCGTATTACAAAATCTGATTGAGAAACTCTCTGGTTCGAGGATCTTTTGCTTTGTCAAAAAAAGTGTCAGGAGGGCCATGTTCTACTATTACCCCTCTGTCGGTGAAGTAAATGTGATCTGCAACTTCACGCGCAAAGCCCATTTCATGGGTAACCAAAATACAGGTCATACCTTCAGCGGCTAGGTCTTTGATTGTGAAAAGCACCTCCTTTACCGTTTCCGGGTCTAGAGCAGCAGTTACTTCATCAAACAACATCACATCTGGAGACATAGCCAATGACCGCGCTATAGCGACACGTTGTTGCTGGCCGCCAGATAATTCACCCGGATAGCTATTCTCTTTGCCTTCCAATCGCACCTTTTTTAACAATTCCCGTGCGAGTTTCTCTACATCTGATCTATTTTGTTTCAGGACTTTCAACGGAGCCATCATTACATTTTCTATTGCCGTTTTGTGCGGAAAAAGATTGTATTGCTGGAAGACCATGCCAACTTTTTTTCTAAGTTCTAGCTTATCAAGATCCTCATCATGTACCTCCTGCCCTTCAACCGTAATTGAGCCTCCTTGAATACTATTCAACGCATTGATGCATCGAATAAGAGTTGACTTACCTGAACCAGAGGGGCCAATTATGCATATTACTTCGCCCTTCATTATATTCATACTAACGCCTTTAAGTACCTCAAGCGCACCAAAAGACTTTCGCACATTATTGATGGAGACTATTGGTTGATCTGACGTCCAGTTAGTCATGACATGGGCTCTCATAGTTTTACAATAAAGCGCTTTTCAAGCGCGATGGTGAATCGAGCAATCGGATAGCAGTAGAAAAAGAAGAGCATCAGAGCATAGCCGTAGAAAGGCACAAGTAACTCCGTATAATTATCTTCAGCTTCCATCGCCTGACGCGAATAAGTAATTATTTCGCCAACGCCGAGGAGTGAGCACAGCGGCGTGGCCATAGTCAGAATGGCATACCAGTTCATCCACGGGGGGATCATACGTTTAAAACATTGCGGCAAAATGATTTGCCACATAGTTTGTGTCCTATTAAACGCCAAAGACTCTGAAGCTTCCCACTGAGCTGAAGGCACAGAGTTTACAGCGCCTCTTACGATCTCCGAGATATTCGCCATTACCGGCAGTGAAAGCCCTATCACAGCCTTTACCCATCCCGGAATTGGAATAATTAACCCAAACACGGTTATCTCGAATGGGAAAGCCAGAAGCACAACAAACAGAATGACAAGCCAAGGAGAATTGCGAAACAATTGAGTGAAAACATAGGCCGTCCGCCGTACTAACGGCACATTGGACAGTTGCGATAATCCAAGTACCGCACCGAAGAATGTCCCGATGGCCATTGAAAAAATGGAGATTAAGACGTTGAAGAAAAAACCTTCGAATGTAATGAATGGGATCCAACGCCAAAGCGCCGCAAAGGCACCGCTCATGCCATAGCTTCCACTTTTTGCGAAGGCGATCGCCGGCCACAACAAAACGACTATTGCAACATACTTAAGCTGAATACCTGCAAGCCAACGAACGAAATACATCTCATCATAGGCGTAACCCTGTGGACTAAAGGGTTTAAGAACAGGCAAATCAGTCTGTCCGCTATCGTAGAAGCCAGGAATCGATTTAGTGGCCATATCCGGGAATCCTCATTGATTTCTCCCACGAGTTCATGCCGAAAACAAGAGTCCCAACTAGCGAAAGATAGATGACAAAAAGCAAAAGCATCGTGGGGTTCTGAGCAGAAGGAAAATCATTCCATATAGACACAGATTCATAGAGAAGCTCCGGTACCGCAATTGCGTAGGCTTGGGTGGTCGTTTTTACAAGGTTAACGAGGTTATTGTTAAGAGCGGGTATAGATACTCGCAACGCGAGTGGGAAGACGACGTAAGCAAAAGTCTGTCGCTCGTTCATACCCAACGAGCTTGCAGCTTCACGGGTTGAATGGGGAATTGCCTCAAGGCCGGCTCTAAATATTTCTACGTTAAAAGCACCGGCGAAGAACGAAAGAGAAATAATTGCCCAGCCAACATTGGAAATAATAGGTTGTTCGGTCCAACCGTCTGGGCCGACCACAGATGGCGTGAATTGACCCAAAGCAAAGTAGAAGAACAAAAGCTGTACAAGTGGAGGCGTGTTTCTGAAAAACTGAATATAGCCCTGTACCAACGCCCGCACAAAACCACTCTTTGCTTCCTGCAATTGTGCGCCAAGCACACCGATAATGACCGACAATACCACGCAAGCGACACTCAATTTAATGGTCATCCACAAGCCGGTCAGTATACGACCGGCTTGCTTTTCATCATGTAGCCAGATGAAGTTCCAGCGCGGATACTCATCCGCTAGGTGTAGAAAGAACTCTTCGAATCCACTCATAGCGGAACAGCTCCTAATTATTCTGGAGGTAGATGATCTGCGAATTTCACAGCTTGCTCAGATAGGTAGGCAGTAGGTTGAATACCCCACTTTTCTTCTAGATCAACCAGTGAGCCGTCTCGGTGCCAGTTATAAACCATTCCCGACATAAAACGACCTAACACACAATTTTCTTCCGCTTTAGGAACCGCGAGCCCCCACGATTTAGCATCCTCTGTTGGCAATGGCATTTCAAATTCATCCCACTCCCCTGACGCCAAAGAAGACATAAGGCCACTGTCATCAAAAACAAAAGCGACACATTTTTTGTCTCTCAGTGCTTGTTTTGCTTCAGCCGTTCCCTGAAAAGCAACAACATTTACTCCGTAACGATCCTCAACGATTTTGTTAAAGAAAGCACCTTGGATCGCACAGACAGGCTTGTCACGCAATTGCTCCCACTGAGTAAACCCCAATGCCTTAGGCGACATTATATTTGTACCGGAGCTGTAATAATTAGGACTAGGAATACCCACAATCTTACGGCGATCATGCAAATCAGTCATTGTGGCAATGAACATGTCGATCTGTCCTTGCTCAAGGAACGCTAAACGGTTCGACCCAACAACGGGTACTAGCTCTAGTTCAACCCCCAATGTGCGAGCAACATCAGCCGCCAAGTCGGGTTCCATCCCAATAACATTACCGTCTGTACTTCGGTACCCCCACGGCTTGTAATCAGCCTTGATACCGATTTTCACCTTGCCGCGTTCCATGACTTTATTCCACACGTCATTTGTGCATTGCTCCGAGGATGCCTGCACTGGAACTGCCAAAGCGGCGATGGCCGTCACCATTGTCACCATAATTGATGATTTCTTCATTTCTCGTTCCTCTGCTGTTGTATGGATATTTCTTAACATACCTGTATGATTTATCTTTAAATTATTTTTACTCTTCTATGAGAACTATCGCTTTAGAAAAAGCCAAGAACGGTTCCAGTGGTGTCTCGAACTCCCGGTAACTCTTCTTCTAATTGTTTTTTCAATACTTCGACTTGTTCTGTGTTCTTAGAACCGTCAAAGCTGTTATCGTGCTCTCCGGGATCCTTGTTATAGTCGAAGTATTCGCCCCATCCTAAATCTTCAGCTAATGGGTAAATAGTTAGCCGATCGTTTTTGGTGATAATTGTCTTGTTGTACTGGTTATCAACCGCTCGTGTGTGATACTCCGCAAAAGCGACTTCGCGTACAGAGTCTTTAGACCTATCTATAAGAGGCTTCAGACTAGTACCGTCATTTTCTTTCCCTTTCAGCCCCGCTAAATTGAGTACGGTGTCTTTTATATCTAGGTGACTCGTCATAGCGCTAATTTCACTCCCTTGGGGAATGCCTGGTCCGCACATCAGCAGTGGAATTTTAAGCAGCTCTCTGTATGGCATTGGCCCTTTTCGAATAAGGCCGTGGTCACCCATCAACTCTCCGTGATCTGATGTAAATACAATGATTGTATCTTCGGTCAAACCTCGCCCATCTAGTGCATTTAGTACTTTGCCAACACAATCATCAATTAGGTTCATCAGAGCATGATTGTAAGCAATGATTTTTCGCAGACTTCCCTCACCAAAAGCCGTGGTGTTTTGCCAACTACCTTGTTCAATCGGAAACGTGCCTGCGTCTACAAAATCCTTGTACGTGATCTCGCCATTCGAACCGTCGGTCCATATCTCATCGCGAACATAGTTTGGCATTTTGTCTAGCTCACCCAATACAGGCTCTGGCAGTGGCATGTCATCGGGATCAAACCTATCACAGTAAGGCAATGGTGGGCACCAAGGATGATGCGGGTCTGGGGTTGACATAAAAAGAAAGAACGGTTCGTCTTCAGAATACTGCTCAATATAATCGACGGCTTGATCTGCCATCCAATGGTTGTAGTGCAACTCTGGGGGAATGGCAGCCTTCCAGAGTTCTTCCATTTCGTCGGGCTCTTCATCGAGACTATTTTCCCGCAGATAGAGATCAGCAGCCCCTGGGTGGTTTGTATTCAACCAATTGGCATAGTGCCCACCGCGAGCTGTCGTGAACGAATCACCAATAACGAAGTCGACTTTATCGAAACCATAAAAAGGCCCGTCCCATCCTTCGCTCTGGGGTAGTGTCCAAAAATTATTGGATTCCGGTAGGCCGTATTCCTTGGGAGCATGGGTAGGTTGAAAGTGAAATTTACCCATACCATAAGTATTGTAACCAGCACCCTTCAATACATGCGTGAAGTGTTCCTTTGACGGGTCGAGAATTAGCCCATTGCGTGTCATGCCGTGGTGCCGAGGGTAAAGACCCGTGAACAAACTACCACGACTCGGTGCACAGATCTGGCAAGGTGTGAGGTGGTTTGTAAACGACACACCAGCGTTGGCAATTCTATCTATGTTCGGTGTACGGGCTTCCTTGCTCCCAGTACAGCCTAAACCATCGAATCGAAGCTGATCCGTGCAAATGAAAACGATGTTTGGACGCTTGCTCATGTTCACTCCAGTGGGATAGCAATCAGCTGTTGATTGACATCATCACCTCGCACCAACCTCCTGTCTAGCTTATAATATTTTGAACAATTATTAATTTTTCTAATACTTTTGGAGAAAAAACCATGCGGTGGCATCAGCTCGTTGGCTTTTACAATCTGATAAAACTAGGAAATTTCTCCAAGGCTGCTGAGGCGGTCTATCGAACACAGTCGGCGGTGACGCAACAACTCCAAACTCTTGAACGCGAGCTCGACTGCAGCTTGGTCGAACGAGTTGGGCGAGGCCAAGTGATAGCCACGGCGGAAGGGCAAGAACTTTTTCAGTTCGCTGAAAGAATGCTTCGCGAACAGAAAGATGTTGTCGAAAGAATTCACTCTATTAGGGATAAAACAGAAAGAACATTAGTCATAGCAGCACCGATAGACACTATGTCAAAAGTAGTCCCGCCTTATGTAAAGCAATTCTGGAAATCTCGACCTGACGTCAAACTCAGGCTAATCGAATGCTCTTTAGATGAAGTCGTGGAAGGGGTTCGATCACAAAAGTTTGATCTTGGTTTGGGACTTATGACTCACGTACCTTCAGACTTTACTCAAATCAGATGGCTACCAATGCACCACTACATTATTGCCCACAAAGGACACAAAATTTGGAGATCAACACTAAGCCTTTCGGCGATATCCAAGTGTGACTTAATAGTGCCCCCTATTATGGAATATGCCCAAACTGGTGGCGCACTTGCGTCGGCGTTATCAAAAAAAGGCTTACCTTGTAATATTGTCTTGGAAGCATCTAGCAACGATCGATGTATTGAATATGCGCAGGCGGGTATGGGCGTATTCTTTGGCCTCTGTAGCGACGATATGGTTCAGGATTTACCTAAAGATGTCCGGGCCAAGAACCTTCAGCAATTATTCCGATCCGACAATATTGGAGTTTTTTACGATGGCACGCGAAAATTGCGGCCACGAGACCAGCAGTTTCTAGAGCTACTTTTCGTAGCAAATTGAATGGCGTTCACATTGCTATTAACTGGACTACTGAGATCACTAAATAATTAGTCGTTCACCTCAAACGTACGAACCCTGCACTTCAAGCAGGCGACTGCAAAGCTCTCGCTCACCCCTCTCATGGTTGAGCTCTCCCGGTTAAGATCTCAGTGTAGAAAGGTTCATTTGCTAGTCGCTCTTCGGTAGTTTCCTGAACATGCATCACTTGATACCCGACTTGGTGGTAATAACAAACGCGGGCGCGGATTATGGCTTCGGCGTCGGAATAACCCATCACGCTAAATATATTTTTGTACAAGCCAATTCGGTAATTATCGATTTCACGCAATTTATCCGCGATGGCCAGCGAAGTGTTGGCCCAATTGCGCACGGCATTGTCATAAGCGGGGTCATGTTCTTTCTCTCGTACAAACACCAGTGTAATAGCCAGATACTGATCCCACCCATCTGGCCCTGCCGCTTCTACGGCTTTAGCCAACGGCAATGTATTGCTGGTGGCCCAATCCTCAATAAGGGCATTGCGAACCTCTTCTAAATTTTTGAACTGCCAATAAAACGCCCCAGTTGAGACGCCTAATGCCTGAGACAAAGGCCGCACCTTTAGACTTGCAACACCTTCTTTTATAAAAATTTTTCTTGCGACTGCGACCCAATCCTCTCGGGTCAAAACTGGCTTACTCGGTGAGCTTTCTCGCCGAGATTCTGGGGACTGATCGCTCATCGACTCTGAACCATATTGCAGTTTATGTTTGACGAGGATTCTAACATAACGTATGTTATACCCCAACATAACACTTGTTATGTTGATTGTTAGAAGTGGTACAGCAAACAACGGATGAGATTCTTCCTTGATCACTTAGACGGGTGCATAACGCTTAAAGATCATTTGCAAGAAGAACAATACAACTCCTGCCAAGCGGGAATAAAGGCCACACCTGGTGAAAAAATCCAGGTCGACAGGGTTGGAACGCAGTCGCAATCATCAAATCGTTTTAATACAAAATACCTAAGGATTAATCCACAATGAAATTCAAATTTCACAGTCTAGTAATGGCAAGCGCCCTTGCGATATCTGTTGGTGCTACGGCAACCTCTGCAGTCGCCGCTGATGTATCTCTGAAAATTGCAGGCACCCTACCCGCCGAACACTTCGGTCATGAAATATTGGTGGACATGGGAAAGGAGATTGAAGCTTCCGGAGTGGGCATCACAGTAAAGTATTTTCCCGCAGGCCAGCTGGGCTCCGGTGAAGAGCTTTTTGAGGATGCGAAGCTCGGTAACGTCGATATGGTACACGCAAGCCTCTACGCTCAGGCTGACCCTCGCATTGAAATCCGCCAGCTGCCCTTTCTCGTAACCACTATCGACGAACTCCGCAGTGTCTACGGCAACATGGATTCAGAGTTCAACAAAATCCTCGATGAGATTCTGCAAGACCACGGTCTGAAATTCTTGGCTAACGCGGGTGAAGGGCTCATCGGCGTTGTCGCATCAAAGAAGCCAGCTGACGTAACAGGCTTTAGCGACCAAGGCATGAACATCCGGGTGTGGAGTTCACAGATTGTTAAGAAGACCATGGAAACCTTGGGCTTTAGAACCACCACCATGAGCTGGGCGGAAGTATTCCCTGCTGTACAAGCCGGCACCATCGACGGCGCTATCTGCTGTACGGCTGAATGGGCCTACACAACTTTCGCAAAAAGCGACGTCGGCAATACCTATGTCCCTTATAACGCTTTCATCGAAGCAACCGAGATCTACATGAACGGTCGCAAATGGTCAAAGCTTTCTGCGGAGCAGCAAGAAGTCGTTCAGGCCGCGACTTCAAAAGCCGCCGCTCAGATTATCGATCAGTCTTGGGGCCGCACACAGGACTTCTACAGCAAGCTAAAAGAGAAGAACTGGGAAATCGTTGAATTCACTGCCGAAGAACGCGCTGCGATCAAATCCAAAATTGAAGCAGAAGTCTGGCCAGAGATTGGCGAAATCGTAGGCCAGGAATACTTGGATCGCCTAGTTTCTAAGTAAACACAACCTAGTCTTGAGCGGGGAGCGAACACTCCCCGCTCCTTGCAGAGCGAGCATTGGAGAGTTAACTCTATGGCCGAACTAGCCGACAGACTTCCGCCAAGACTAAGCAACATTGTAAGAACCACAGTACGCACCAAGCGAGCACTTTGTGCCATCGCCACACTGATCATTCCTGTCACCTTCTTTTTTGTCGTGATTTTCAGATACGTTCTGGAAAGAGATTTGTTCGCCTATGAGGAATGGCTAATGCCCATCGCCTTTTGGCTCTACTTCCTAGCATCAGCCGTCGGCACATACGAAGGCACACAGATTCGTGCCGATATTCTGGAGTCATTTTTTAAAACAACCCGGGCTATTTGGCTACGTAAAGTTGTATTGGCGGTTATCGAGACGTTTCTCGCGGCTGTTATCACCTATTGGGCTGTACTGATGGTGTACAACGAGATCGACTCTTACCCCTACTGGCAATCAACAATTGCACTGAAGATTCCCTACCTTGTCCCTCGGTTGGGCATTTTTATCGGTCTTGCATTTATGTTGTTTTACGACTTTCTACATTTGTACGTATTACTTAAATTTGGCCCTGCAGTTATCGAAGAAGACAGAGAACTAGAAACCCACGAACAAGGAGGCGTGTAATGCTACTGACATTATCGATCATTTTAATATTCGTCCTTCTATTTTCTGGGGTTGCTGTTCCTCTAGCCTTTGGCGGCGTGTTGTTGTTGATTGCGTTGATGGGCGATCACAATATCTCGGGCTTTATAGCGACGGGTCATTGGAAAATGAACTCCGTTATCCTTTTAGTTGTTCCGCTTTTTATTATTGCGGGCGACTTGATGCAGCGCGGCAAAGTTGCAGCCCCAATCGTTGCGGTTGCGGAGCTGATACTAGGGCGCATTAAAGGAGGGCTCAGCGCCGCGAGTGTGCTCGCAAGTGCCATGTTTGGTGCGATTTCCGGCAGCGGCGCAGCGACTCTAACTTGTATTGGCACGATCATGATGCCGCACCTGCGCAAAAACAACTACCCCGAAGGCTTTTCAGCGGCCTTACTCGTGAGTTCTAGCCCACTGGGGCTTCTGATTCCACCCAGTGTCACCATGCTTGTATATGCATGGATTACACAGCAATCGGTTCTCAAGTGCTTTCTCGCTGCAATGGCCGCCGGTCTGTTGCTGAGCATATTTCTGATTGTTGTTAACTTCATCATGCTTCGCAATGTGCAAGGCATCACGGTCTCAAAGGTAGAAGGTAAATTCTTTAGCACTCTCAGTAAAACTACCTTCTATGCAATCCCAGCGCTTTTGATTCCCGTCATTATTCTGGGTGGTATCTATGGCGGCATTATGACCCCAACCGAAGCCGCAGGAGTTGCAGCAATCTACACCATTCCTATCGCTTTCTGGGTGTACAAAGGACTGACCTTAAAAACCTTGTGGGAAACACTGCAGGAATCAGCCGTGACCATCGGTGTTGTGATGGTGATGATATTTATGGTGTTAATTGTCAGCAAATATCTGATCTTTGAAGATATACCAAGCATAGCGCAAGACTTCATCTATTCAGTCTCGGAAAACCCCATCGTGATCATGTTGATGATCAACCTTGTGATGGTAGTCATCGGAATGCTGATGGACGACTTCAGCGCATTGGTTCTGTGCTCTTCACTGCTCACACCTATCGCGGTAAGCACAGGCATGGACCCTATCCACTTTGCCGCAGTGATTGGTGTAAATCTGGGCATGGGCAATATCACCCCACCGACAGCACCTCTGCTCTACCTCGGCTCTCGAGTAACTGGCGTGTCAGTGCAATCGATGATGAAACCGACGTTGTTAATGATTGCGTTTGCGTGGCTGCCAACCTTGATGATCATCACCTTCGTTCCGTCGATTTCCATGTTTTTACCTGAATTTTTCTTTGGATAATCCAGACATCATGTTTAATTCCAACAACTACAACATCGTGAACCTGTTTCGTGAAGGGCTCACCGGACATCACGGGTGGCCCGTTGCTTGGCGCTCTCCGGAGCCAAAACCTCACTACGACGCCATCATTATTGGCGGTGGTGGTCACGGCTTGGCCACAGCCTATTACCTAGCTAAAGTTCAAGGTATGCGCAACATCGCCATCCTTGAAAAAGGCTGGATTGGCGGCGGCAACACCGGACGCAATACCACCAATGTTCGCTCCGACTACATGTTTCCCGAAAGCGCCAAACTGTACAACATGGCGCTGGGGCTCTACGAAACGCTCGGCCAAGACCTCAACTACAACATCATGTTGTCGCAGCGAGGTTGGCTGACGCTGATCCATGATCAGCATCAACTGGAAACCGCAAAGCACAAAGCGAACTGGTTAAACTGCAACGGTGTAGATGGCGAAATAATCAGCGCTGAACGCGTCCGCAAAATGTTGCCTAGGATGAACACCCAGGACAACCCTCGCTTTTCAGTCAAAGGCGCTTTTTTACAAGAGCGCGGTGGCACCATCCGTCACGATGCAGTCGCTTGGGGTTATGCTCGGGCAGCCGATCGACTCGGTGTCGATATCATTCAGAACTGCGCTGTGGAAGGGTTTGATTTCAACGGCGGGAAAATCTTAGCTGTGCGTACATCACGCGGCCGAATAGAGACAGACCGAGTGGGCGTTGCAGTAGCAGGACATTCCGGCACGGTGGCTGATATGGCCGGCTTCAAATTACCGATCACCAGCCACTGCCTGCAGGCGATGGTGTCCGAGCCGGTTAGACCTTCGCTTGATCATGTCGTGATATCCCCCGGAACTGGCGTTTACATCAACCAGACCCAAAAAGGTGAAATGGTGATGGGCGGCGTGCTAGATCACTACCACTCCTATGCTCAGCGCGGAAATTTTCCTACGGTGGAAAAAGTAATTACCGCAGCCGTCGAAATGTTTCCCGATCTCGCGCAAATGCGATTGATGCGCCACTGGGCAGGGATTGTCGACATATCGCCCGACAGCTCTCCCATTCTTGGCAAAACCCCCATACCCAATATGTATATCAATTGCGGCTGGGGTACAGGAGGCTTCAAAGCTATTCCAGCCGGTGGGTACCTGCTCGCGCACCATATGGCCACGGGCAGTTCTCACGCCATAGCCAAAAATTTCTCCATGGATCGATTCCATGAGAACCGATTGATTGACGAGGGTGCCGCTGCTGGTATCGCGCACTGAGGAATATTAAATGATCGTTATTCAATGCCCCTATTGCAGGGAAGAGCGCACCGAAGAAGAACTAACTTTCGGCGGTGAAGCTGAAATAGTTCGCCCATTAAAACCCGAAGAAGTGAGTGACAAAGTCTGGACCGAGTACCTTTACTTCCGCAGCAACCCAAAAGGAATTGCGCAGGAACAATGGTGCTGTTCAGGAGGTTGTGGCCAGTGGTTTAAGGTCGCGCGCCACACAGTAAGTCACGAGATATTGCAAGTACTGCGATACGACGGCGTGTTCCACGAAAACCTAAACGCCGAGCATAACTCTGTCTCTACGCTTAGTCAGGTTCCGCCGACACTCGACGGCGACTCCAATGAAGAGAATCTAAATATTGGGGGTGCACGATGAGCGGGTTTCGCCTTTCATCTGGTGGTCTTGTAGATCGTAGCCAAAAAATCTCGTTTAGCTACAACGGTAAGCAAATGACAGGCTTTCGTGGTGACACACTGGCCTCCGCGCTTTTGGCTAACGGTGTCGGCGCGGTTGCGCGCAGTTTTAAGTATCACCGACCTCGCGGTATTTATGCCGCAGGCGTAGAAGACCCTAATTCGATGCTCGCCGTTAGCAGTACGCACGGTCACGACCCAGCAATTCGCGCAGGACAAGTGCAACTAGCGCAGGGCCTAGTCGTGGAAAGCGTAACAGGCTGGCCATCCCCCGACTTCGATTTGGTCGCACCATTCAGCCAAGCGCTGAGTCGCTTCCTGACGGCTGGCTTTTACTATAAAACTCTCAAATGGCCGAACTGGAGCTGGTACGAAGAAGGCATTCGTAAAATGGCCGGCTACGGAGACTCAAAGCCAACCCCTGATAGCAGGCTACGGGCGCACCGCAACGATACCTGCGACGTATTGATCATCGGTGCCGGTCCCGCAGGTCTCGCCACAGCATCGGCATTGATCGGCTCGGGCTTAAAAGTTGTGCTGGCAGATCAAGAACCTGAGGTGGGTGGTTCGCTGCGCTGGGAATCGACCAGCATTAATGGCGTACCCGGGCAGCAATGGGCCGAAGATACTATCGGTTCATTTACAGCTGACGGCGGCCGATACCTAGCCAGCACTTGTGTTACAGGTGCCTACGAAGGTGATCACTTTACCTTGCTGCAAAGTATCCACGACAACGAAGGCGTGGCCGCCGAGAAACTCTGGAAGCTGAAAGCACGCTATGTCGTCATGGCTACTGGTGCAGTGGATCGCCCACTGGTGCTGCAAAACAACGACCGTCCTGGGGTCATGTTGTCCGCAGCAGTGCGTCGCTTTATCTCCGAATACGGTGTGGCGCCGGGTAACCGCGTTGTTATTGCAACTAGCGACGACAGCGCCTATTTGACAGCACTGGCACTGGCCGAAACCGGTTTAGATTCACCATTGCTAGTCGATGCCCGATCGAATCCCCCCGAAGAGCTGGTTTCGATCACTGAGAATTTGGGAGTTGAAGTACTCAAGGGAGCGCAGGTAGATAACGTCTTAGGAAAGAAAAAGGTTCGGGGGGTCAGCATCGTCGATGCACAAGGTAATACGCGCCGTGAGAACTGTGATGTACTCGCGCTTGCAGGCGGCATCACCCCACTGGTACATCTCGCTGCCCATCGAGGTATTAAGCCGCGCTACGACGAAGCGACTGCAGCATTCATATGCCTTGAACTTCCCCCACAATGGTTTAGCGCAGGTGCTGCCACCGGAAGTCGTGATCTTCCTTCGGCACTTACGCAAGGGTCGAGCGCCGCAGATAGCATCACAGGTCGAACAACCACTCCTCCAACCGCACTCACTCCTTTACAGCTGACTGGCGGAGAGCCTGTTTGGCAGGCAAAGAGTGGCAAAACCAACAAGATGTTTGTCGACCTACAGAACGACGTCAAAGCCTCCGACGTGGCTCTCGCCGCTCGCGAAAACTACGTTTCGGTGGAACACCTTAAGCGTTATACAACTCTGGGCATGGGCACTGATCAAGGGCGAACCTCTAACGTCAACGGATTAGCCATTTTAGCCGCTCAAACCGGGCGCCAAATGAATGAGGTCGGCACAACGACTTTCCGTCCTCCTTATACTGCCACCCGCATGGGCGCGATCGCACACTATCGACAAGGCGATGCCTACTTGCCACGCAGGCGCGTACCAGCACATGACTTACACATTCAGCAAAAGGCCCAGTTCGAAGACTTCGGTTGGGAGCGCTCAGATTGGTATTCAAGTAACGGCAGCGATCGCGAGACAGCGATAACCGAAGAAATGCGCATCGTGCGTGAGTCAGTGGGCGTATTCGATGCCTCCCCGCTCGGCAAGATAGAAATCGCCGGACCCGATGCACGTGAATTTATTAATAAGTTTTACGTCTCCAATGTCAAAGGTTTAAAGCCGGGCCGTATTCGCTACTCAGTCATGCTGCACGACGACGGTATTATCTTTGATGATGGTGTTCTCGCCTGTATAGACGACAACCTGTTCCTCTCTGGTCCAACTTCCGGCAATGCTGAAGCAGTCGCCGCTTGGTATGAGCGCTGGCGCCAAACGGAATGGCCCGACTTGCGTGTAACTATCGCCCCTGTCACCTCCCACTGGGCGGTGATAGCACTTGCAGGGCCACAAGCACGCACACTGCTCTCAAGCCTACAGCCTGACTTCGATATCTCTACCGAAGCGTTTCCGCACATGCATTTTCGTGAAGCCAAGCTAGGGGACATACCAGCGCGTATTGCCCGTGTTAGCTTTACCGGGGAGCTGCAGTATGAAGTATCAGTTCCAGCGAGATACGGTTCCGCCTTGCTACAAAAGTGCTTAGAGCTCAAGGCTAAGCCCATTGGTATGGAAGCTTGGCTAAGACTTCGCCTAGAGAAAGGCTACCTGCACCTTGGTGCGGATACTAACGGCAGAACCACGCCACTTGATATCGGCATGGGCGGTGTTGTCTCCAAAAAACCTTACGACTACATCGGCAGGCGGGCACTGTCTCTTCCGTTTAATCAATCAGAGAGCCGGGAACAACTGGTCGGTCTCAAACCGCTGCAAGGAGAGATTGAAATCGGCGGACGCATTCTGGCTCCAGGCGAAACTACCCCTCCTTGCGACACTATTGGCTACGTCAGCTCAGCCGCAACCACCCAGCAATGCGGCAACATCGGCATGGCTCTGATAGAAGCGGGCATGAAGCGGCAAGGCGAAACTGTGAGTATCTTTTCGAACGGTCAAATATCTACCGCGGAAATATGTTCACCTGTATTTATTGATCCAGAAAACAAGAGGCTGCTCGCATGAATTTCACTGCAATTTCAGCGATGGGCAACCCAGTAGGTCAAGCCCATGAACTCCCTCTCCCGCTTGTTCCAGATGTGAGCCTGCGCGAGCACACAGAATTCGGCTGTGTCTTGCTCTCAGCAGCGGTAGACACTACAGAGGTGGCGGCTGTTGCGGAGAGCTGTCTAGACATCTCGCTGCCGATGCTTCCTGGAGCTGTAAAAACTAGCGGCGATACAACGAGCATATGGTTATCGCCCCGCTCCTGGTTAGTGCTATGTCACCCAGCGCAGGAAGCAACTATCTGCGAATCTATCTTCGAGACATTCCCGGATCGCCGTTTGCATGCCAGTGCGTTCACCGATTATCTGTGTTGGTTTTCGCTCGAAGGCTCAAGAAGTAAAGACTTACTTCGCCAAGGTAGCGTCATCAGTTTATCCAAAACTGGTCTTCCAGTCGGTCACGCCAAGAGAACTCTAGTCAATGACGCGGCGACGGTTTTGTATAGGAAAGACGAAAACAGATGGATGTTAGGCGTGGAGCGCAGCCGAGCTGTGTATTTTTCGAAGTGGCTAAATAGCCTGCATTTGTTTTAGTTTCGCGATAGATCTACTACCGCCAAATTTCGGCGGTCCATGTATCACCTCTTAAATTAGAGTAATCAAAGTGATAGTACTAAAGTTTGGCGGCAGTTCAGTCGCTGATCGGGCTCAAATCGATAAGGTTGCCAAGATAATACAAAGCCGACACAGTCAGCCGCAACTGGTGGTTTTTTCGGCGCATAAGGGTGTCACCTCTCAGCTGCTAGATTCAGCCAGACAAGCAGTCGAGGGTGAATTGGATGTACAGCAAGCCCTAGCTCGCCAAAATCAAGTGTGCGAAGAACTCGGTTGCCCCGAATCTTTGCTTGCTCCTCTTTACGAAGAACTCGGTGCTCTATTGCAGGGTATATCGTTAGTCCGTGAACTCAGCGATAGCACACTAGACTATGTGGCTAGTTTTGGGGAAAGAATGTCCACGCGGGTTATCAGTTGGTATTTGCAGCAGCAAGGTCTCAGCGTCCAGCAGTTTGACGCTTGGGATCTCGGACTAACAACCGACTCTAACTTTGGTTCAGCTCGTCCAGTGGATGGCTATCAAAAACATATACCCAAACATCTGCAGCAATTCAGCGGCACAATTCCTATTGTCACTGGGTTCATCGCTAAGGATAGCGACGGCAACATCACCACCCTTGGTCGAAATGGCAGTGATTTAAGTGCCACGCTTTTCGCCGAGGCACTACAGGCCGATAGTTGTGAGATTTGGAGCGATACCAATGGCGTAATGAGCTGTGACCCCAGCCTCATTTCAGAAGCGCAAAACATTCCGGAAATGAGCTTTCGTGAGGCCTCAGAGTTGGCCCGATTCGGCAGCCGAATTCTACACCCTGCTTCACTAGAGCCTGTCAAAAGAGCATCCATACCGTTGCGCGTGATGAACACCAACGCCCCGGAACATCCAGGCACGCTAATTACAAGCGAGGAACAAGGACAAAGGGAGCGGATAACCAGCATCGCCTACAAAGAAAACCAGACCATTGTCACGATAACCTCGTCAACGATGTTCCAGCATGCGGGTTTCCTTGCTGAAGTGTTCGCCGTATTAGGTCGTCATCAAGTCATCGTTGATATGATTTCCACTTCTGAAGTCTCATTGTCGTTCTCCACGGAAAAATCACCTCAGCTAGCCTTAGCACAATCTGAGCTTGCCGAGTTAGGCAAGTGTGAAGTGGTGACAAATAAAACCATCATCGCTATCGTTGCGCCAGGCCAAAGCCACTTTCTAAGAAACGACGTAGATGTTTTTTCGGTTCTTCACTCAAATGAAGTAACAGCGGAAATGCTCAGCCTGGGCTACCAGAGCAACAACCTGATGTTGTTGATTGATGATAGCCAAATTGAAAGTGCTATCACCTGCTTGCACCGTGCATTTTTTCCGTAAAAATACTCAATAACGCAAGGACGGATAGAACAATCATGAAAGCGAGCGAACAACCTTCTACATTTTCGAATCAATATTCTGAACATACAAGTGTAACGGTTCACTTCGTTCTGTTAGAACATTTCTCGATGGCGTCTTTTACAGGTGCCGTAGATGCTCTATTAACTGCTAATTCGATTCAGCACACCTTGTTTTCCATTACGACGATTGGAGTAGAAGCGAAACAGGTGAAGAGTGATATAGGTATTGATATTGCCACTGATTATCAAATCGCATCTTCTGCTCGGGCGGGGCTGTCGTGCACTGAGAGCTGTATCATTGTTGTATGCGGTGGTTACAGATCTCCTCTTGTCGAAAACACTAACCTCACTAACTATCTTGTTGGGGCTAACAAACACCATGCCATGATCTGCTCGTTGTGGAACGGTGCTATTCATTTAGCCCACGCAGCCGTCATCAATGACCATAAAACATCTCTTCACCCAGCGAATCACGCCTACTTCAAAGAGAAATTCCCTTTGGTAGAGCTGTCTCACAATAACTTTGTGGTGGTAGACAAACGCGCCAGTAGTTCCGGCACAGTTAGCTCTATTGAAATGATGATGAGCATCATTGGTACGCTGAAAGGCGAAGACATAGCACGCGCTATTCGGGAGATTATTAGCTGCGACAAACTGCCCGAAACACAAGACTCAACGCCCCTTAGATCGGGAGAAGATACCTCACTTCCCACAATATTGAGAAGCGTCATCCAACTGATGCGAAACAACATTGACGAACCACTGAGTCCTAGAGAGATTTCAAGCTTACTCAATTTATCTACCAGAAAGATTCAACGCCTGTTTCAGACCTATTTCGAGACTACGCCGACAAGGTACTACCTAGGCATACGAATCGACTATGCCAGACAGCTCTTGCAGCAAAGCGAATACGAAATTATCGATATCGCGCAAGCGAGCGGCTTCGTATCGATTAGCCACTTTAGCAGCTGCTATAGAAATCACTACGGCATTTCCCCCAGTGAAACTCGACAGAAAGATAAGCAATTTTCTCAACCATGATTTACAAATTTTCAAACTTTTCAAATCAAACAGTCAGGAAATACATAACATGAGAAAGACGAATCGGCTTATAAAAGTTATAGCCCTACTTGCGATCATTTCGTTTAACGTGCACGCAGCGGAAGAGACGAAGAGTTCTTAACACCAGATTGAATTATCCACGTTTTCAGTTCTTGAGAAAGAGGGCCAGCTTTGGGTAACGATTGACCAAGACAACGTCAACGTTGTGAATTGGGCGTTTCTAGAAGATATCAACAAGCTCGCTGATAATCTAGAAACTGACCCATCCATCAAAGTTGTTGTTTTTCAATCTGGTCAAGACGAAGTATTTCTCGCTCACGCAGCGGGTGATTCGTTCAAAGACATGGCCAAAGAATTCCCGACCACACCTGAAGAAACCACTATTCTATATCTGCAAAAGACGTTGGACCGTGTGAGTAAATTGCCACAAGCCACCATTTCAAAAATCGAAGGCTTTGCACGGGGCGGCGGCCTTGAATTCGCTCTAGCGACGGACATGCGATTTGCTGCTCGAGACAAAGCAGTTTTCATGCAAAACGAAGTGGGAGTCGGTTTCTTGCCTTTTGGCGGAGGCTCAGCCCGCTTGGCTCGGCAAGTAGGCTTGGGAAAAGCCCTTGAAATGATTCTTTCTGCAAGAGATTTTAGTGCTGACGAAGCAGAGAGACTCGGCTCGATTAACAAGGCTCTTGATAAGAATGAGATTGGCGAATACGTTGAGACGTTGGCGAAAAGGATAGCTAAGTTCCCTGCAGGAGGTATTGCAGCAGCAAAAAAGGCTATTTACGCCTCGATAGACTTGCCTATAGAAGAAGCGCTAAAGCAAGAAACCTTTCAGATGTACCAAACTATCGCGACACCTGATGCGGGAAAACGCGTCAAACGTTTAAACGAAATGAATGTCGGAAATAACATTGAGTTACAGCGGACTTGGAACACTTTGATTATGGAAATTCAGGATTAATTCCTTAACCCAATATTTTCACTTCGTGCGCTTCCCCACTAACCGACCTGTTACTTTAGATCGGTTATCTACAAAACACCACTATCTGCCAAAACAATCAGAGACGTGATGACGTACACATCGCGGAATCAGTACATTCCTGATACGTTGACCGAACACCAACCCAGAGATTTATCGCAAGCGATGTTGAGCGAGCGGCCAATAGCCGTTCGTACCTACCTCATCCCACACCCGTCGGCCTAGACACTTTAAGGCTCACTAAACCTTATCCCTGTTGCGCAGGCCAGTCTGTTATTTTTATTAACGCATCACAAACGGATTAGCCATTGGCTGGTCCGATGTGTTGATCCACGTGGTTTTACTGCGAGTGTAGTCGAGCACGGCCTGCATTCCCGCTTCGCGGCCATAGCCAGATTGATTCACCCCACCAAATGGCGCGATTGGCGATATGGCGCGGTAGGTGTTTATCCAGCAGATACCTGATCGAATACGTTTTGAAACGCGATGCGCGCGGGCGAGGTTTTGTGTAAATAGCCCTGAGCCCAAGCCATAGATGCTGTCGTTGGCCAAGGCTACGGCTTCTTCTTCTGTATCAAATGCCAACAGCGACATTACCGGTCCAAACATTTCTATTTTTAGCGTTTCGGTATCACTGTCAGCGCACTCCACCAGTGTTGGCTGAAAAAAGTTGCCGCCGCTGTTAGTGTTTGCTCTCTCGCCACCCAAATGGACTTTGGCATTTTGCTCGATGGCTTTAGCTAGAGTACGCTCAATCGTCTCGACCTGTGCTTGGGTACACAGTGGGCCGATATGCGTTTCAGCGCGTAGCGGATCGCCCACCACAACATCGCGCATTTTCTCTTGGATGCTGGCGATAAGCGCAGGCATGATCGAGCGATGCACAATACCGCGGCTAGCGGCAACACAAGACTGACCCGATGCGCCAAAGTTACCGGCGATCAAACCATTGGCGGCGCTTTCTACATCGGCGTCGTCAAAGATAATCAGCGGGGACTTACCGCCCAACTCTAAGCTAGTGACGGCAAAGCTATTGGCCGAGTTGCGCACTACGTGTCGCGCCGCTTCGGGGCCGCCGGTAAAGGCAATGCGATCAACATCAGGGTGTGATGTTAGCGGAATCGCACAGTGCTCGGCGTCGCCTGTTATCACCGATACCACACCTGCCGGAAAGCCAGCTTCTTCGATCAGTTTGGCAAACTCAAACATCGGGCAAGGTGCAAGCTCGGAGGCTTTTAGCACCACGGTGCAGCCAGCTGCCAGAGCCGGCCCAAGCTTGGTGGCAGTGAGAAACATCTGTGCGTTCCACGGCACAACGGCTGCCACCACGCCAATGGGCACAGGCGTGGTGAACACATGCATATCTGGCTTGTCGATAGGTAGCGTTGCGCCTTCGATCTTGTCGGCCAAGCCTGCATAATAGCGATAATAATCTGCGACGTATCGCGTCTGCATGGTGGTTTCAGCGGCCAATTTCCCACTGTCGGTTGTCTCGACCTGCCCTAGTTTTTCTGCATGGGCTTCAACTAAGTCAGCCAACTTATAGAGCAATTTTCCACGCGCGGTTTGCGTCATGTCAGCCCAAAGCCCTTGGTTGAGGTTACGACGCGCTGCCGCCACTGCCCGCGATACATCGTCGCTGCTGGCGCAGGCAAAGCTAGCCCAATCTTCGCCAGTCGCCGGGTTTTTGCTGTGCATCACTTGCGCGTCGCTGCCCTCACTCCATTCGCCGTCAATCCACAGACTATAGTGCGTATCCATCTTAGCTGGCATTTGTCACAGCCTCCGTTGAGTTAAATGCAGGCATGACATCGTCAATAAAGCGCTGCAAAGAGGCTTTTTTGCGCTCAAACGACATACCAGAGTCGATCCAAAAAGCATATTCGTCGTAGCCCATGGATTCGTAGCTTTTTAAGCGCTCGGTGACTTGCTCGGCATTGCCCAACACATTATCTCGGCGCATCGCCTCGGGGCTGTACATTGGGTGAGCGGCAATCTCTTCGTCGCTCAGCTGCTTGATCTGACCTTTCGATACCGGCCTTTCGTTTTTAAACCAAGCACCAAAATAGTTATAAAATGAATTCAGCTCTTCGGAGGCTTGTTGCAAGTCAGCTTCATCACTGCCCACATACGTATGATTGAGCAACATGATCTTCGGTCGTTTGATATCGGGGTGAGCTGCGCAGGCGTCATTGAACTTATCCATCAAGCTGCGTACTTCTTCATCACCCAGCCACAGTGGCGTCACCTGCACATGGCAACCGTTCACCACCGCAAACTCGTGGCTACTGGGGTCGCGTGCGGCCACCCAGATAGGCGGGCCACCGGCTTGCAACGGCAGCGGTGAGGAGGTGGTACTTGGGAACTGCCAATGCTCGCCGTCGTGCGCGTAGTCACCAGCCCAAAGTGCCTGCACGGCGGGTACTAATTCGCGCAGTCGCTGACCGGCTTGCCAAGCGTCTAAGCCCGGTGACAGACGCTCATACTCGTAACTATAAGCACCACGTGCAATGCCTAGCTCGAGACGACCATCACAGATTAAGTCTGTCATCGCCGCTTCGCCGGCCAATTTTATCGGGTGCCAAAACGGCGCAACAATGGTGCCTGTGCCCAAGCGTACGTGCTCAGTCCGGTTGGCCAAATCAACCAGATTTAAAAACGGGTTAGGTGCAATGGTAAAGTTCATACCGTGGTGCTCGCCAGTCCATACCGCGTGCATACCCGCACGATCAGCCATCTGGCACAGCTGTACAAACTCTTCATACAGCTGTTTTTGTTGGTCTTGTTCGCTGACGCGCTCCATATGTACAAATAGCGAAAACTTCATAGCACCTTCCCGTTTAAGTTTTCGACTAGCGCCAGCGCCTGTTTAGGTCACTGCACTCTACCGCTGTCGCGATCGCCGATATAGATTTTAAAATTGCCAAAACCCGATTCCTGCACATAGCGCTGAATCAATTCAGTTTCAACTTGATCGTTTAAGCGGAGCTTTTCAAGCTCAGCAAGTGGTACAAACTGCCCTTGTTTGGGCTCACCCTCATCTGCCGTACAGCGATACACAATGTGATGCGTCTGAGTTGCATTGTCGTCGTAGACCGAGTAGATATAAAAGTCTTTTAATACAAGCCCGAAATCAGCACCTAGCCGCTGACGCTGAGAGATGTCAGGATCGTGCGAGAGCTTGGCTTCGGCTAGAGACCAGCCGTCTTTTTGTGAGCCTTGCAACAGAACACATCCATCCCGCTCGACCACGGCCGAGACACGGGCGCGCGCGTCAGTGGCGATGGTGCGCTCGGCTTGGGTCTCTAGCTTGCGAGTGAAATACCCGCCGCTGGCATAACCCAAACCACCGCGTTCATGGTTTTCAAAGGCGCCCACGCGGCCAATCAAAATCACATGATCACCGGCTTCAATCACCTGCTCCATGTTGCAATCAAACCAAGCACACACGCCCTCGAGCACCGGCGAACCGATGGGCCCGTTTTGCCATTGCACCGCGGCAAAACGATCATCCACAGGTCGCGCAAAGGTGTTGGACACTTCGGTTTGCTCTTCGGCGAGAATATTGACCGCAAAGCCTTTAGCTTGTGTAAAGGCATCAAAGTTACTCGAGCTGTTGGCCAGACAAACCAACAACAACGGCGGATCGAGGGAGACACTGCTAAAACTATTGGCGGTAAAGCCCACTGGCTCACCCTGCTCGTCCGTCGAAGTCACCACCGTCACACCGGTCATGAACTGACCAAATGCGTTGCGTAGCTCTATAGCGTCAATCGATTTCATTACACCTCTCCATCCAGCGCAGCAGCTCGGAGTTGACGGCCTCTGGTGCGGTGAGATTGAGCATGTGCTTGTGCCCCTCTATCACCACTGCTTGTCCGTCACGCACTCCTGCTGCTATCGCTTCAGCCATTGCTGGCGTTGAATTAACGTCGCCATCAGCGGTGAGAGCCAACAGCGGACACTGCACTTTGTCGAGTTGCTGAGCGTATATCTGATCGCCACCCGCAAAACCTCGATAAGCCGCCGCATAACCTGCGACATCTGCATTGTGCAACAAGGCGGAGGTGAGTTGATAGGCCGATTGGCCGTGTTCTTGTTCTTCGAACCAGCGAGACAGTGGCGCTGTTGGGTCAGAATTGCCTTCGCTGATCTGCGCAGCTCGTGCCAGCACGGCCTGTCGGGCGGCGTCACTGCGCTGGTAGACAACATTGAGCAACGCAACTCGCTGAATCAAATCGGGCCGTTCAACCGCCAGCCCCAGCGCTATCAGAGCACCCATAGAGTGCCCAACCACACTGACAGGCCCTTGCCCGTGGGCATCAACAACAGATGCCGCCCAGTGCACGTAATCACTCAGGCTGTCACCGCCGGCCAAGTGCGCGCTCTCGCCGTGGCCAGGTAAATCTATGGCCAGCACACGATACGAAGAACACAAAGCGTCGATTTGCGGCGTCCACGCTTCTAAAGCAAGGCCAACACCGTGCAGCAGCAATATGGTCGGCGCTTGTTCAGGGCCACAGATATGACCGCGAGCCCCGCCGGCAAAGTTAGACCGCGGCAGGGTTATCAACGTCATGCCCCATCTCGGCGAGATCTTGGTAACGATCGCCAATGCGATGATGCGGGCGACCGCCCACCGACGCCCCTAAGGCGACCACAATTTCATCGGCGGCAGGCGCATCCGCGATAGCGTACTGGATAGTCAGGTAGTGCGATCGACGCCCCGCGTCGTTTTTGTCCATCAAGGGAATCATCAGCGGTGCATTGGCTGGGCCACGCGTATTGCAAAAAGACAAATACGACTTGGCGCCCACCGCTTCACGGTAGTGATTGCCAAAGCGCAGCGTATGAATGATTGCCGAGGCGTGCTCTACCTCGCCGTCGAGGCCAACAATCGCCGACTTGCCATAGCCTTCCACACGTTCGCCCGAGCCGACGGTGTCGATAATCATTTTTGTCAGCAGCTCGCCTAAGCCAGGTGCAACATCAAGAATGCCCGGGCGTAAGTCTTCAACAAAGCCCTGGCCTGCCCAAGGGTTCTTGATCACCGCACAGGCTGCCACCATCAGCAGAGGCGTGTCCGCAGCCTTGCCGCCTTCTATCAAAGTCTCTTCGACATGAAGCAGAGTTTTCCGGATTTGAGCTGGCATGTTGTGTTCCTGATAATTTCGATCTGGTCTTATGGTATACCAACAGACACAATACTTTCAAGCAAGCAAAAGGTTATACTGAGACTTGGCTGATAGTGGTAAACGCCAAAGCAAGATGGAAAGCCCACCTAGCCGCCATATAGACCACCAATAAGAACCTGCATGGGTCGCAAGACAAAACACTCGCGCTCTAGAACAACGTGATTGACGCAGGCTTAAAAACTTAACGAGACCAGTATCAGTGCCAGCAAAAGCCTCACTCAAAATTCAGTCACCGCCAAAAACACTGCGCGAGCTTGCGCAAAGCAATATGCGTGACGCCATCATCAGCGGCGTGTTTGAGCCTGGGCAGCGACTGGTGGAGCGCACGCTGTGCGAGCAGATAGGTGTCAGCCGCAGTGTGATACGCGAGGTTATTCGCACCCTAGAAGCCGAGGGTCTGGTGGAGTTGTTGCCGCAGCAAGGCCCTATTGTTGCCACGCTTAATTGGCAACAAGCCGAGCAAATCTATGATATTCGTGAGCTGCTAGAAGCCAGTGCAGTGGCCGACTGCGCGCGATTGGCGGATGACAAGGTGATCGCGGATTTGCGCTCTGCCCTCGACCGGCTGCTAAAACAGCGCGCCAAGGGAGATGCCAGTGCTGTATTGTTGGACACCAATCAGTTCTACGCCACAATATTTGCAGCCGCTGGCCACGACCTAGCTTGGGACGTGGTGCAACGCTTAAATGGCCGCATCAGCCGCCTGCGCGTGCTCACCCTCTCGTCCGATAACCGCCTACAGCAAGCGCCCGCTCACCTAGAAGCGATATTTAACGCCATCGCCGAGAAGCAACCCCAAAAAGCCGCCAAAGCCTGCCGCACCCACGTACAAGAAGCAAAATCCGTAGCCGCCCGCGTATTAGCCGAAAAAAGTAGCCTGCCATGGAGCGAAGCGTAATGCGGGTTCTGTATTCAACCCACAAAAAAGGCCTAGCATTTCTGCTAGGCCCGAAGATCAAGCTAAGTTTACAGCCACCAGAGTGGCGACTGCAAAAACCTCAGCGCGTACTTATTGAACAACCCCAGCAATAACTGCCGGTGCTACGCCGCTCATGTCGGGGCGATCGCTGATACCAAATGACGCTTCGCCATCCACTGCGGTGGGCAATGCCAAGCTTGTATCTGCA
>ENA-ORXM01002049-ORXM01002049.1-marine-metagenome-genome-assembly--contig:-NODE-2049-length-25211-cov-59.735657_pt1 | contig 25211 bp, 18 predicted proteins | sample MGYA00237867_ERZ511480 | MGnify/ENA primary metagenome ERZ511480 (study PRJEB26309, sample SAMN06266103) | marine metagenome | isolation source: Algal blade | place: United Kingdom:Sidmouth, United... | reverse complement strand
CGGGCCGTTTCGACGCTTTATGGGTTGATTCAGAATCTCGAAAAGCGAATAGGTGGTTGAGCGAAGCACGTACTCGTGCTCATTCTCTTGCTCCTACTCCAATGTTTTTTAACTGCGAGAAAGAGTAGGAGAAGGAGTACGAGTAGGTATTAGCCTCAGTGTGGGTCATAATTAATACAGTTGGCAAATGGATTCTTCATAATCCCTATCTCAATTCATCCCGCAAATCCTTCACTGCCTGCATCGCATTGGCTAATTCAGTTTTGATCTCGTGTTTCTCGCTGTTGTAATGGCTAAAGGGATTGAGCACCAAATTTCGGTATTGCTCGATATTGGCTTTGACTGTTGGTGATACATCATCATTGACTGCGACCCAAAAATTCTCGCTAGAATAATCTTTGAGCCTCGTTTTGAAAGTCAATTTTTTGCGGCTCTTCTCGCAATAGCCGCGTAGAATCTTCTCGAACGCCGAGCGGGTGTAGACTGCGGCTGCTTTGTAATCGGCATTGTCGTAATGATAGTGCGCCTTGACTAGTAAATCCTGATTATCGATGATTTTTGGGACTTCATAGCCATGTTTGGTTGTGACAGCGTAAAACTCTAGCGTTGCCCACCCCTCTACACCATCCAAAAACGATTTGGCATATTCATACCATGGCTTGTCATAAGTGGTAATGAAAATCTGGTACTCGGCAAATTCGCTGCGCAGAACCTCTAACAGCGGTAGCCGATTGGCAATATCGAGGCCGATGAAAATATCATCCAGAAAGAGCAGCTTGCACGGGACACCCTGAATGTGCCGCTTGATCATGCCCAAGTAGATAGAGATGGCGATGGCCGAGAGACGGGCCTCGTTGAGAAAGAGATGGGGCTTTTCCACTCGTTTCCCAGCATAGGTCAGTTCCACCCGTACATGATTACGCTCAATCCGCTGGTATTTGTCTTTGTCTTCTTCGGCGTCGTTAGGGCGGGCTTGACCATAGAAGAGTTTCAAATCAACGGCGTGACCAAAGTGGGCCAGAATTGGCTGGGCGTGACGCAAAATATACTCGGGACTGTCTTCCTTGAAAAGCTCACCAAAGGCATCGTTAAATGATTTGAGCGCTGAGTCTACATCTTGCTGTTTTCGTCTAATTGTATAACTGCGGCCCGTTTCTTGCGCGATTGCATCTTGAACTGCCTGCCAGAGTTCGCCTAACTCACGACCGCCAGTGAGCGAATATTTGAAATGTTTGAGCACCCCGTTGACCAGCAGATTAAAGAGATCGATCTCTTCTTCTTTTTGAATATGGTGGATATCAAGCAGATGCTTGTAGGTGAGGAAGCTTTTAAGCTTGTTGGCATCGCGCAGAGGGACGTCTGTATTGGTGGAAGATGCAGAGAATTCAAACTTCTGGTTGCGCGTGTCCCCATCGCTGTTTGGATTAAAGGTGACGGTGACTGCGCAGCTACCCTGCTTATCTTCTGGCACAAAAATATTCTCTACTGTGCTTAGATCAATGGCCTCCATAGAAGATTGAAAGAAATCTTTGAGCGCGTAATAGAGCGAACTTTTGCCGCTGCCGTTTTCACCATAGATAAAGAGGTTTTTGCCCCCCACTTTGATCTTGTGCTTGCCGTGGAATGCTTTGTAGTTGTTGATCTCGATGGTCTTGATCCGCATAGGGGAGTCTCCGCTTATTCGTTACTTCTTCTTCAATGCTTCTTGAATAATGCGGACTTCCTCCACGCTGTCGAGAGTCTCCAAATGGTTACGGACGGGGTGGGATGGGTCGTAGAGGCGCTCAAACTCGGCTTGGATAATGGCGAGTTTGGCCTCGTCACTCATCTCATCGGTGATGGGTTGCAGATCGCCCAAGTGGGCGAGAATCTCTTTCTTGGCGGCCTTAATCTCGTCAGGAAAGTAGAGTTCGTAGACCATGCCGTTGATAAGTTGTTCGAAGTAAGCAGATTGGAGTTTGGACTGATTCTTTTTGGTGTATAGAACACAATCAACCAACAACTCGAAGGGCCTCTGTCGTTCATCTGAAATTTTTGGGATGGGGAGATTTTCTACATACTGTTTAATATATCTACGCGTCTTTCCGCGGATATCAGTAGATATAAGGGGGAAATAGCTATCCAATACACTTGAATTTAATACAGCTAGTACAAATTTCAAGTTCACCCCAGCAAGAATATATGCCGTATTTAAAACAAATATGGTATTTGAGTCAAATGTAAAATTTGGTTTCGGAGACATTTCAAGCCACAAAATCTTTTCTTTTCCAAATTCCTCGTGATAAGCACAATTCCGTAAATTGTATGGCGTTTTTCCTTTGTCTTGTCGTTTCTTTAGGGCAGCCCAATATTGGTTGAGATGCGTTTTGATAGCCGGATAGTTCTTTATATCAATAGCTGTAACATTACCATGGCCATTGTGCGTATCGACCAACCACAAGTCGGCAAAATCCGTTCGATACCGCTTGATATCGCGACCACGCAGGATCGGCTTGAGTATTTCAGCACTTTTCGGATCTTGAGCAATCAATTCATCTTTTTTCTGTCCGTCAATAATAAACGCCTCGTTAAACCCTGTTTTGATTCCATAGTTAATCGTAATATCCCACTGCTTAAGGGGCGTACCAACGTGCTCAATGCGCTCTTTAATGCGGGCAAATTCTGGCGGGATAATGATAAAAGCATCATCCATCATTACGGGTACACCAACAGGGCTAGCCGTCAGCATCTGATCAAGCGAAGTTGCTTTACGATAGGCGGACGAAAGATCCCATGCTTTGGGGATGGCGCTTTTGTTGGCTCCTTTTTCAAAGAGCAGAATGTTGGTATAGGTTGTCGCTTCGGTAAATATGGGTGAGTCGCCAAAGTCGATTAACTGCTCAATCGCCGTATGGTTGAGCAAAAACTGGCGCATCTTTTTGCCATAGCCAGCCCGCATCCACTTATTGGAGGTAATAAAGGCCAACAGCCCCTGATTACGCAACAGACGATAGCCTTTCTCGTAAAAGAGACAGTAGAGATCACCAGTTTTGGCAAAGGAGTTATACTCCTGTTTCTCCCAATCCTTCTGGATCTGCTGACCGCTAAATGTCTGGATCTGCACATACGGTGGGTTGCCAATAACAATATCAAATCCACCGTTTTCTCCTGACCAAATCTCAGAGAAAAACAGCCCAAAGTCAAAGCGAATTTGATAGCCAAACGCTCTTTTCGTGTTGGCTAGACGTTGCTCAATCTTTTCGTCAATTTCACTCTTAAGCAGCTGTTTTTTTTCGTGGGTTGTCTCAATAAAAAATTGCTGCTTGAGCGCCTCAATCTCCTTTAAGCCCGTCCCCCAACTTTGGCTACTCATAGACTTTGGCGGAAAACCAACCAACGAATCTCCCTGCACAATCTTATAATCCAAGTTCGGCAAGGCATCGATTTGGTCAAAATTATCTTCATCCACAATCAGCGAAAGCCAAAGGCGCAGACGGGCAATGTCGATGGCGCTGGCGTCAATATCCACGCCGTAGATCGATTCTTGAATAGCGTGGCGCTTGAGGTTGTAGAGCGTGCGGTGTTTCTCAAGTAGCCATGCGTCGACTCTGGTGTAGTAATCTAATTTCTCACCTTGTTTCTCAACCGGATAGCCATCAAAATGGATGGTCAGCAGAGAACGGGCCACTACAATCTCGTTAAGCAATCCAACTGGAAAAGCGCCTGATCCAATGGCTGGGTCGCAAATTTTGATGGAGGCCAGCAGACGGTCAATCTCGCGGGCGTGTTGAATAATAGAGTCTGGGGTTAATTGAGGATAAACTTTGGTTGCTTCGCCCTTTCGTACCACACGAGCATCATTCTCTACAATGCGCGGCCCCAATCGGATAAACGTTTCGAGATCCTCTTTGGAGACCTGAATCGACGGCTCTTCAGTGGTCATTTTAAGCTGGCCGGTTCGCTCTTTATTGCCCAAAAAGCCCACCTGCGGTGAATCAATTTCCTGATAGAGCGTTGGGTAGCTGTTGAGCGAGTTGTCTAAATAGTGGATCAGGCTCTCTTGGCACATGTAGTGGACGATCTCGCGCGGGGTATAAAAGGCTCCTTTGCCCTTACGCTCTTCGGTCTCCAGCATATTCTCAAAGACCTTACCCAGCATCTCTGGATCCACCGCCACCTCTTTTTCCAGCGGTTCATCTTCTTTTATGGTGAAGTTATAGCGGTCGAAGACATCAAGAATACCGGTTCCCTGATCACCAGCATTATTGATTGTGTCGTTGCCAAATAGCTCGTTTGGCAGGTGAATAGGCTGGCTTTTCCAGTCGTAATTGGCTTCAAAGAGACCACCGTTGAGGAAGGGAATATGGCAGTTGAAGCGTTCGTACCACGAGCCATTTCGCTCTTGGGCTAAGGCTTCGTAAAAAAGATACTGGAGATCATCAGCGTAGAAACTTTGGCCTTTATTTGCTGTTTTTTCAAAAATTTCACGCAAGAAAAAGCGGTGGCCGCTGCCCCACTTTTTATCTCGCTGTACGCCTAGCCAACCCTTTTTTTGTACAAAATAGAGGAAGACCACTTGGCCCAAGAGCTTCTTGGCAAAGCGGCTCGAATCTAAACCTGCATCGGTTAAGATCTCCTGGGAAGCGGTGTCATCATCTAGATGCTTCTTCAATTTATCATAGAGTTCTTTATACTGCTTAAAGAACTCATCAGTCACCTTCTCAACGCTAAAGGCTTCTTCGATCTCGGCCAGCGTTGGGTTGGCAAAGTCTCGCTCTAACAGCGGCAATAGCTGCTTTTGGGCGGTGTGGGATTTTTCGTGCAGACCTACCAGATACGAATAGCGTTTGGCCGGAGAGAGGACCGTTTCTCTTGTGGTACGTCCTTTTTCATTCAGGCGAAACTCGGTCTCTAATTTGATAAAAGAGAAGCGCCAGTCTTCTTGCCCCTTATCTTCATCAGAATAGAATGCAACTAACGCATAGTCTCTAGCCCGCTCCTTGTTATCATCACTTTGAAGCCACTTGACTACATAGTTTCGCAAAGATGTTCGCGCACGTTCAAGTTTCGCAAAAGACTTTACGCGTACCACCAATAACTCGATCTCCTCTCCATCGGGATCGGTATAAAGTCCAACCCGCTTGTAGGCAGCAACATGCTCTTTGAAATCTTGATATATCTGCCCAGCACTCCACCCACGCTCTTTCGTATCATCATATCTATTAAGCAGATTCGAAAGGAACGACTGTGTATATTGAACAAGATCGAATTTTTCGGTAAATGTTTTTTCGATTAGCTCTTTTGCTTGCTGCGTTTCCACCAACTGTCCTTTGTGCTACAATAAATATCCAGAGAGAATCACTTCTCGCTTTACTTTGTCACTCCCTCGTATAGGTTCTACTGCCTCTACATGGCGAATATGCTTACGCAGAACTGCCAGAACTACCAACGGGTCCAGTGTTCTATTAATCTCCTTTTTGATGTTCTGTGCTGTCTTTTTTGCAACTGTACCTTCTTTCAGCATCTGGCGAATGCCCCCTAAAAAGTCAAGGTCGTCATCAGTGAACTTGGGGCACTTTCGAAAAGTTCGATCTTTGAGCCGCGCCTCAATGTAGTCCAGATTCGAGCGCCCACCCCTTTTCTTGCCCTGACCGCTTTCGGCATTCTGGGTGGTATCCAAAAGGAAGTGCCGCTTGCTGATCTCTAACAGATCATAGTAGTTGGCTGGGCTATTGGCACGCGGCGTATCAGGTTCACATTCGAGCAAATGTACCGCATCAAAGAAGGTAATCTCTTGGGCGTTGCCATTTTGGTTTTTGTAAAACTTTTTCAACTTGCCGAGCCTAAAAAAAGTGACCAATTTCTCGCCACCAGCAACGGATTGCCCATTCGCGCGCCCATTTACATAGTGACTCTGCTGGAAACCGGAGCGAGCCTTCTTGGGCAGCTTGCGAATCTGTTCGAAAAGCTCAGGTTGCTCATCACGAATCTGGCGCATGAGATCTAAATATTTTAGCTCAGAATCAGCCTCTTCATTTTCGCCCGTGTAGGCACTCTTGCGATTGAGGGTGTCAAATAGCTCTTGGCTGCCAATCTCCTCACCGTCAGAGAGATATTTGGCATCTTCGCCCAAAATGTCGTGGAACATCTGAATTTTATTGGTAATGTTTGTCTCTAACCCCAAGTGGGCATCGGCTTGAGAGGTGGGAAAGAAGTTGAAGATAAAGATGTTAGGGTGATTGGTCCCCAAACGGTTGATGCGGCCTGCCCGCTGCAAAACCCGAGTTGGGTTCCAGGGGAGATCATAATTGATCAAAATATTGGCGCGATGCAGGTTAATGCCCTCGGCCAATACATCGGTGGTAATTAGAATACGGAATGTGTTCAACGGCTGGCGATGATTGGGATCATAATTTTGTTGAATCAACTCCCGCGCCACTGTTAGGCTCATGTTGTCGCCATTTGGGCCATGTCGCCCCCCTCGACTGCTAAAGAAAAGAACCTGCTCTGGAAACGTTGCACTGAGATGCTCAAAGAGGTACTCTCCCGTCTCGCGAGATTCAGTAAAGATGATCAGCTTCTGCTTGTTCAAGGTTGCGTTGCCCTTTAGATCAAGAATGAATTGTTCTAATTTAGGGTCTTCATCTACGCCGCGCCATAGCCGGCGAATCTCTTTCAAAATTTGCAAATCATGGCGCAGGTCCGTTATGTAACTTGCGCTAAAATCCTTGCTAGCATATTTCTGGGCTTTTTCTGCGGCAACAGCTTCTTCCAAGGATTCAAAATCGTCGTTGTCAAGCAGCGTATAGACATCAACCCGCTTGCTAATATAGACAGTGCCACTTTCATACATCTCGATAAAGCGCTCATAGGAGATGGCAAAGCGCTCCAACGTTTTTTTGAAGGCATCAAAACTGCTTTCCAGCCGCTTGATGAGAATCCCCTTCATAAAGCCACCTACATTGCGCTGTTGTTGCTTCTCAAATTCGGTCAGCTTCTTCTTGCCAACAAAGTAGAGCAGCGGTATATAGCGTGCATAGTGAAATTCTTTTAAGTGCTCAATCGTTTCATCAAAAACCCGTTCAATATCGCCTTGAAAATGGTAGATAAGCTTCTGCGGGTCTTGTACTTCAGGAAAGGAGAGTCCTTGATTTAGCGTGTCACTCTTAAAGTAGTTAACCACATCTGTGCGGGTACGGCGTACCATCACATGTTTGAGTATCTTCTCGCGAATCTCGCGAGAGACTTCTGCAATGGCGATACGATACTCAGGATCGCTCTTTTCTAAATGGCTGTAGCGTTTGCGCAGTTGGGCAAAAAATTTCTCTAGATTGGGGATACCAGGAATAGTTGAATTTCTGGGCGCTTGGAAGAGCTTGAGTTGGGCAAAGATATCGTCAATCGTATTGTTGATGGGCGTTGCTGTTACGAGAATGATCTTCTTACCGCGGCAAATGTCCAGCAGATCGGCATATGATTGCGTCCCTTCGTTGCGGAAACGGTGGGCCTCATCCACAACGATATAGTCATATCGATCAATGCCTGCACGGATAATATGCTCTAATTTTCCTAACGATTCGACTTTGGCAGGCACACGAAAGTCCTGAAGGCTCTCTTCCCAATAATTTTTCAATACCGGAGGGCAGATCACCAATATCCGCCCTCGAAGCTGCTGCAAGATTTGAGCTGTTATAAAGGTCTTGCCTAAACCGACCACGTCAGCCAAAAAGACGCCATTATACTCTTCGATTTTTTTCAAGGCTTGGATCACTGCCTGTTTCTGGTATTGTAGATCCATAAACCCTTCAGGCAGATAAGGATCTATTTCATCCTGAAGATTGATGTCTTCCTGCATGTATTCGTATATCAGCTTGAGGTAGAGTTCATAAGGTGTAATCCCGTCATTCAACCATGTTTTCTTCTGAATGGCGTCAATAAACTCTGCCGAGATCGGGACCGACTCTTTCCACAACTCCTCAAATTGCGATTGTGCAAACTCTACGTCCCGTCGCTGCTTTAACTCAACATTAAACTCCCGATTGGCAACTAAGCCAGAATATGAAAAATTGCTAGAGCCGGTAATCACAAAGCCATACTCTTTATCTTCGGGGTGATATCGTCCGATATAAACTTTGGCGTGCAAATTTTTAGAAGGAAAGGCTCGCAATTCTAGTTTTTTCCCATTTCCGCCATTGAGCCGATCTTCGGCAGGGTCGTAGCATTCTGTCCGCAAAAACTCGATGAACTTGCTTATCCCAGTTTCCAGCCGCTGATCTGACTCGGGGGATTCTTCTATCTCGCGTACCAATTCATCTTGAAAGATTTTTTTTGCGTTGCTATGTGACTCAAAGTCCATCACCGTCTGTGCATGATAGCTGTTGACTGCATAATAGGATTCTTCGTCCACACCTAGGCCCACAAGGATGCGTGTTTTGTCGATAGCTTCAATGGACTCGTACAGTTGATTAAAGCCGCTGGAACGGAAATAACCAACCAGTACATCAAAAAACTGGGTATCTTGTAGTGTACGCCGGAAGCGATCCAATAGAGTATAGCCTTCTTCGTTGGTAAAGAAGGTTAGATCTGTATGTACTGGTTCTGCAATTTTTTGGCGTTCCGCTAGCAAAGTATGAGTCCTCCATTACGACTATGTAATATTGACAAGCAAAAGCGAGTAAAGAGGGTTCTGTATTATAGCACAAAACACTCTGGGAATGGTACGTAATTTAGGCAAGCCTGACTGATTTATATAAATAATGTGAGCGAGACTTCATCTAAAATCTTGGAAAAACCTGAACAATAGCAACCTTCGCTTGTTACCGATAACCTACTGCAACCCAAGCTGAACCTTAATCGCCTGCTCTATCTGCTTCATCTCTTTACTCGAAACCTGACCAGCTTGATTCAGCAATCTTCTTTTGCTGACCGTTGTTAATTGATCCGCAAGCGCCTTGCCTTTTTTGCCCTTAAACTCAACAGATGCCTCACTTGGGTAGATACGACCTCCTTTCGACGTAAGTGGAACCACTTGCACGCGATTGAGATGTTTGTTTGCCGAATCGTTGCTAACAATGATGGCCGGGCGCTTTTTGCGTATTTCGCCACCCACCGCTGGCTCAAAATTGATCCACCACACCTCACCACGTTTCATCGCTATCCTCATCTCTGTTTAATTCATCTGTATTTAACTCATCAGAAAAACCGTCGCCTATCAATCCTTCTGCCCATTCAAGCGCTTCTGTTTCGCGTTCCTCGTCACGCGCCATTTCTGCGTAGGCGGCGTCCAAATCGGGTAACAGGACATGTGGGCGTACAAGCTCTTCAATAAAGTTGCTGATCCGACGCGGTCCAATAGTTGCATAAAGCCCGTCATAAACGGCTTCGTCGATTGTAATGGTTAATTTTTTTTGCATCGTAACTCTCCAAATAAGATAGGGGCCATCTCACAAACTATCACTACACGTGTAACACACGTGTAGAAGTGTACCATAAAACCTGTATCCTGTTCAAGGGGTATGAACGGGGTTCCATATAGCTTGTAGAAGATTTTTCGCAATATGGTAGAATAAATCTAGCTGAAAATGGCGATACCGAAGGGATAAGGTCATTATGTCATGAAAACATTCGATGACTTCTTCAATAACGTACACCAATTTAAAGAACGCTTGAACGAATTCGGCTATCGACTAGAAATCGAATCATTAGAATTGCCATCAACTAAAATCAGTGCACCGATCGAGCAATTGCAGAGAGATTTTGCACGTCGGTTTCGTCAAGTATCACTTGTAAACGAGACCGCACGTCGCGAGTTTTACATCGCCCCAATATTGATGACCGTGCTAGATCAGGGTGATTTTCAACTTGATTTCGAATATCCCATTACTGGAGAAAATTTACAGGGGACAGTTGATTACCTGCTGCGGGGCAACAAAAATTTGATTGTGATTGAGGCCAAGGGTGCGGAGATGGAACGTGGCTTTGCACAGCTAGCCGCAGAGATGCTAGCCGCACATGAAGGGTTGTCCAATAGTGGTGATATAATTTATGGTGCTGTAACAACGGGTGATCTATGGCGTTTTGGCATCCTTGACGCAACGAAAAAATGCATTCGGAAAGATGTCAATCAGTATATTATTCCGCAAAATCTTGAGCATGTGATTGCGACTTTAACGGCTATTTTAAAACAGTAAATGGTGTATTGACAGTTGCGCAACGAAAATTGATTCGCATAAATTGAAGAGGCTCATTGTGAAAATAATCTGCTTTCACGATGAGCCTCTTTACTTTCCAATAAAATTCAATACCGATATTTATCGGCCCAGAAAAACAAGCGCTAATCAAAATGAATCCATGCATTGATCATCCAAAAGAACAGGAAAACTACAAACCGAGAGCATAAAAATGTTTTTCGTCTCCACCTGTGTTATTCTTGCATACACTCGTTGCTTATATAATATTATTAGCTTTAATCATTTTATTAGCCTTAACTATATTTGAATTAACTCCTATGATTTATGAATACATACTCAACAATACCCGTTTGCAGACGGGCGACATTATCTGTACCACTAATGGCGCGAAAAACTCTCTTCTTGGGCAATTTTGGCAGTGGGTCGGTGGGTTTATTCCAGGCGAGGTTGATCATATGGCGATCTATATTGGCCCTGACGGTCGCTGTATCGAAGCTGCTGTAAAGGGCGTTATAAGCTTCGAGATCTTGGATAATCAATGGGACGCAGAGAAGATGTATCCCCAGCGCCAACTGCTCGACAAACCTATTGGTATCGCCTACCCCCTTGCCAAACAACCGTTTCAGCCAAAGACCATCGAACAGATACGAGCGGGCGTAGCTTACTTTTGCATTGCACAAGAACTTTACGAAAAACCATACAACCCGCTCTATTTTGATCCTCAATTAAACTCTGCCTACTACTGTAGTCAACTCATGTACAAAGCTTATCTAGCCTATGGCATCGATCTCAGCATTGGTCCAAGCGTTACACCAGTGCCTCATGATGCACAAGTTGTGCTGCCACAGGCTATTTGGCAAAACGTTCATGAACGCAAGCGTATATAGGAAATTACTTGATAAACTATGATTTGGATACGTGCTGCTGATGAAATGGCAGCAAATTCTCAAAATGTTGGCACCATATCTTGCCGTGGTGATCTTTTGGACTGGCCTATCTAACGGCTGGCTGGCCATTCTAGCCTACCATGCGCAAATTATTCTTTGGGCAACTATTTCGCCCCGGATTAATGGGCGAAAAGCCATCATTGGCACACTTAATAGACGTGCCATATTGTTGGCGCTGCCCACGGTTTGTGCAGGGCCTTTGCTCTACTATCTTCTGCCTCATGTTACAAACATCGAGTTGACGATATGGTTGGCTGAACACCAATTGTCTTCGTTTGCACTGCTCTGCATGATTCCCTATTTTGGCATTATTCATCCGTTTTTAGAACAGCTACATTGGTTTTCCTTACGCCAAGAAACCGCCATTTCGCACGTCATGTTTGCGGGATACCATATGCTGGTTCTCTCCTCTCTATTTAGTTTGCCGTGGCTCATTCTCAGCTTTGTCCTCCTTTCAATCGTATCCCTCTTATGGACGTACATAACCATGCAGACCAAAGGCATTATGCTCGCATATATATCCCACGCTTTGGCAGATGCAGGTCTTATCATCGCTGTCAGTCTCCAGTATTAATCGTTTCAAATTGCCAGTATGCTGTATTACTTTAGGGCATTGTCGCGGTCTACCTCTTGGACAATGCTTGAGAAAATGGTCGAGACTGCGAATTGGTCGACCGCAACATACCCCACATTGAGCAGGGAACGCTTGATGGCACAGGTCAATTTCCGTAATCAAACCAAACAGTATTCCCTTTCAATTACTGATGCTGCTAATATTAACGCTGCTAAGTTAAATCGCTAGTTGGATCATTTAGCATAAAAGGAAATAACTATGCGTTTGTAACCAATCAAGATGTCCGCATTCACTATCAGGTGGTTATGCCTTTAGCGAAGATATCATAGACCTTAACTTTGATATGGACAAAGCGATGGAGTTGATGACCGAAGCAGGAAATCCTACCTTCTCGATTGATGTACCTACCTTTGGTGCATTTGATAAACGTAACGCATTTTTGGCAAGCTCATGGGAGCCATTGGACATCTCTCTTAACCTTGTTTCAGTCAACAATATTTTTGCTGCTTGTACACAGAATGAAGGAGATTTCCCTGTTGCCGTTTGTCCAATTAATGAACGCCATATCAAACACTTTGTTGAGAATCGTCTCCTTGAAAGTGGCTTTTTAAATCCATATAGCCATATTGATGAAGAGATCGAAGAACTGTATGAACAGGTCAAAAACTTGCCACTTGATGAAGGCGAGCCTATTTATGCAGAGATCGCCAAACTCTCTGCCGAAAGAGGGTACATTCTTCATCTTGGGTGGGCCACAAGCCCGGTCATATTCGATCCAGCCCGTATTGAAGGTGTCGAGGCTCGCTTTATCTACCCCAGCACGTACTACATCGGAGACGTTACTCTGCTTGATTGATGAATTGTAACAAGCGTTTGTTTTAAATGATTTTTGACCTATATAAGGATGAAGAAGGGCAGCATGACTAATTAAACTTGGTCATGCCGCCTTTCTTTCTTTCTTTCTTTCTTTCTTTCTTTCTTTTTTGATGCAGCGCCCTCGATCAGGATGGCGACGGTACATTGTTCCCTGCCAGATTGACGCGACTCCCGAAACTCTCAACTTTTCCGAGTTGTGGGTGATTGATCACAGCGGAACAACAGAGGAAACGCGTGGCGCAAAAGGTGATCTCATCTTCCGCTACGGCAACTCCGAAACCTATAGCGATGACTCAAATCCCACATTCCAGCACAAAGACAAAAAGCTCTACTGGCATGATGTGCAGTGGCTCGATGACACAGCAAACAAACCAGTGCCGCACACGGGGGAATATTCTCGTGATCAACTATGGGGCTTTGCGTGGCGCGATGGGTTACCTAATCCAGGCGAGACGCACATGGGCTTTGGTACCGCTTACACCGAAGTATTAGAACTCACGCTGCCGACTAAGGCCAACGGCACCTACGACTGGAATGGTGAAGTTGAGATGACTTGTTCCTACAAAGCAGACCCGCCGCAAGAGATGTTTGCTCCCTTTATGAGTGGCTGCGACCGTACGCTTAGCGGCGACACCATCATCTCGCTTGGGCATAATAAACGATTTATGACATCCGAAGACGAAGTCGTGGCTGATTTTTGTTTCTCTAGGACTGGAAATCTCTTTCGAGTACGGCGCTATGGCTTTGATTGTCCGGGGTTGGCAAAGCTCAAATAGGTCAATTTAATGCTTGTTCGCTGTTATAACAACTGTTAATCGGAATCTTATATCATTATGAAACAAAATTGTTGGGAAATTCGCGAAAAAAATGGGTTTTTAATGAGTCCAGACCCGCTTGCGGAATTGAGTGAGGTTGAAATTCCCCTGTTAAGCGAAACCACCGAGCATTTGCAAGAATTGGCCGATACGTTGCCCATCCTCATTAGTACCCGACAAGTTCGACCTGTTTTGGCTGCCCTGCCTATTTATGAAATGGCTTTATTAAACGAAGTAGCAGACTTTCGCGTTCATGAACGCCTGTTCCAAATTTATGCCCATTTTGCCAATGCCTATGTCTGGTCTGATCAAAGTGACCCATCTGCTCATATTCCAGCCGGGGTTGCTGTTCCGCTTGTCGCATTGGCGAAGATGGTTGAACGCCCCCCGATTGTTCCCTATGCTAGTACAGCTTTATGTAACTTTCAGCGGATTGATCCACACGGCGAATTACGGGCCGACAATATACGCTGCGTGCAAAAGCTGGTTGATATCCCCGACGAATCCTGGTTTCATTTAATTCATGTAGAAATCGAGGCTCATGCTGGCCCGGCGATTCAGCGCTGCATCAATGCGACAGATGCAATTGATCAAGAAGATACCGCCTCTGTAGAAGCCAACCTCATCGGTGTTACTGATGCCGTGCAAAAAATGGAGGCAACCTTCAAGAGAATTACAGAACAGTGTAGCACCGATGTTTATTATAATACATTGCGCCCCTACTTATTTGGCTTTGATAATATTGTTTACGAAGGAGTGGAAGAATTCAAGGGCAAACCTCAAATTTTCCGCGGAGAAACGGGCGCGCAAAGTACGGTGATCCCGGCGTTGCAAAGGTTTTTGGGATTACAACATGAAGCGGGTGGTTTAACCGATCATCTGAAAATCATGAACGATTATATGCCCAAGCCCCACCGAGAATTGTTAATGTCAATTGACCAAAGTGCGATTCGTGGGTTTGTGATGGTGCAAAAGCGCAGCACCTTAACCGATGCATATAACGCCTGCCTGGAACGGATTGTCTCATTTCGTAGCTTGCATTTACATATGGCTCAGGCGTATATCGCAAGCAAAGTAAAAGACCCGCGCGGTACAGGCGGCACAGAATTTATGCACTGGCTAAAACAGCTGCGCGATGAAACAGCACAACAGTTCATTAAGTGAACGGAGGATTAATTATGATACCAAAAATTATGGCACATGGCGGAGCCTGGGAGTGGGATGATGCACTGGATACTGGAAAATGTACAGGTCTAAAAGAAGCGCTCTCCATTGGGAATGAGATCTTGCAACGAGGCGGAGCGGCACTTGATGCTGTAGAGCAAACGGTTCGATCCTTGGAAAACAATCCAGTTTTTGATGCGGGAACGGGTGGCTATCTTAATCAGGATGGGCTCGTACAGCTAGATGCACTCATCATTGATGGTGCAGTGCGTGATTTCGGCGCAGTAGGCGGGGTGACACAAGTCCAAAATCCCATCACGCTGGCGCGCAAAATTATGGAAGAGACGCCTCAATGTTTCTTTGTTGGAGATGGTGCCGACAAAATGGCTGAGAAACTAGGGATTTCGCTTATCCCCAACGAGAAATTGGTCACCGCTACCATGCGCGACTTCTATCTTGCGCAGCGGACAGATGGCCCATCGGATACAGTCGGTGCAATCGCGATTGACGACCAAGGGAATGTTGCCGCAGCGACTTCAACCAGCGGCACGCCCTATAAACCCGCAGGGCGCGTTGGCGACTCCCCAATTTATGGTGCAGGTGGCTATGCAGAAAATGGGATAGGAACGGCTGGTGCAACGGGGCAGGGTGAGAATATTATGCGCCTTTTACTTTCTAAATATAGTTGCGACAAAATGGCAGAAGGGTTAACCGCCGTGGAAGCGGCAAAGGCGACCATGCACTACATCGACAATATCTTTGATGATTCGATGGCTGGCGTCATTGTTATAGATTCAAACGGGAATTTTGGGGCCGCTCATACAACACCCAAGCTTGCATTTGGGTGGGTTGATGAGCAAGGCGAGATCCAAACCGCAATAAAGGCCAATTTTTGAGAGCAACTGTCACCGATTCATTCGAACTCATAACGGCTCTTTGGGCGACATTGTAAAGAGCGAGTCTCGCTCAACCGTCCGCCCCTCTGTTAAGTCAAGCTGCATATTCTGCGCCATTGCTGTGAGAGTCACTCGTGCCTCCATCACAGCGAACATGTTTCTCATGCAAAAGCGCAGCGCCAAAGAGAATGTAGGCCAAATTTTCAAAGGTGACACTCTGTTTCCCTACTGAGCTATCGACTTCTGCATAGAGCTTGGTCGCAACATCAGAATGCTGTATGAGCAGATACCACGCCCAGATCCTCTTGATGCTGTAGTCTTGTGCATCGCAATGAACGCACCTCGTTTCTGGCCCGTGCTTGTCGCCAGCGGCTTGGCGTTGTTGGTTGTCCAAGCAGGCAGGGGAATGCGCAATTTGAGTTGTGATTCTGCTTCGCTGAATGCGATATACATTAGGCGATCAATCTGATCAACCTATTCCTCCACATCGTTATTCTGCTTTTTTGCCTTATGGCGGGGCGTTCGCTGCTTGTACGATTTTCATATCGCACTTACGACTGCCTCATCCTGTCTGTTTGCCTCAAACTCAAAAGCACCCAAACAGATCGGTGAACTTGATTTATTATTTATTTGCGTTATAATTTAGAACAGAATTCATAATGGACAGTCGCTTTGAAACAGATTAATTATACAGATCAACTGTCTTGTGAGTTTGCAATTGCCGTTGTAGCTCAGTCGGTAGAGCGACGCACTCGTAATGCGTAGGTCATCAGTTCAACTCTGATCAACGGCTCTGAAGCCCTTCCATGTGGAAGGGCTTTTTTGATCGATTTCGATAGTACCTAACTCACTCAATACAAAAGTTGATAATGGACGTAAACAAGTTCTTTAGCAGCGTTTTGATGTGTGCCTGAATTGATTGCTCAGATTGGGATGCTGATTCTGAAATTCTATCATGTAGTTCAGCTTCATCGCTTCCTTTCCACAAAATATCAGTTCTGCGCACATCTTTTGTTGCAACGTGCGCATAGTTGGTGGGGTACGCCTAATAGCAGCTCGTACAAGTATCAACTATCTTTTCATCCCAATTTGGGCATTGTTCGCAAGACCATGATTTCGAACGGTTACAAGAGCCGCAAAGCAACATGTATGGGGCAACATTTTCCTCTGAGTAATCAATATCTCCCGCAATTTCATATGGAATCCTGTGATCAATTTGCAGTTCACGAATTGCAAATTCCCCATTACAGAGCGCGCATTTCCCACTATATTATTGGTAGAGTAATTTTTTAAATCGTCGCGAAAATGTGGTTCTGCCCCCAAGACGCCCTTCTACTATTTTTGAAGTGTCCCCGAAGCGGTACGCGGCAATTGTCCGACCATCAGACGATTTAACGCTGAAAGTTTCAATCGGAATGCCCTGATCTCTTACATCTTTTACAGCTCGAGGCGGATGCCTGTAACCGTAGATTTTCTCTAGGTTTTCGGTCGTGATGAAACCATGTTCAAGGATATGCTCAATAACGATCCGAGATCGCTTGCCTGTTACACTTTGCAATTTTTGAGGAATTTGGGAGTCAGATTGTTTCTGGTCATGCAAAAACCAATTCAAGCTGTTGGTGCGATGAATCCTTCTCGATTAGCTGATCGATTTCATCAGAATTCATGGGGCCAGAAAAGTTACTACGAGTTATCGTATTTGAAAACCGCTGAATGAGGGCCTTCCACGCGATAATGGCTATATCATGATTGCTATTTTTGTTGGTTTTATCTACTACAACATTTATGATATTAAGGTGGGGCATTAGTGCCAGCTCATCTGCAAAGAAGCGCAGAATCGAAAGACGATCATTACGTTTAATTCGAGCTAGCGGCCCCGGCTTGTTTATCATTGGTGCCGCATGAATCTCTTCACGAAGGCGCAACCCAAATGCACCTTGCATTCTACGTCGGAAAGCGACCATTTGGTCCAGATATCCGTTCCATCTTAGCTCAACTTTTGTTACAACAATTTACCCCAACAACTTACAGACTCCTCAGCCCAGTAATGGATAGACACCACATACAATGTCAATTGGATATTTTGAGAAACCTGTGAAAATTACCACCGAAAATAGAAGGAAAGGTACTCAATAGCAAAAAATACTTATCGAGATTACAATGCTTGATCGCCACAGGCATCGCGATAGCCGCAACCGCGACAGCGACCAAATTGGTTGTGTGAGCGCGCCACGTTTTGTGCATCACGGGCACGGCGAATATCCTCTGCTGCGGTGAGCACTTGGTTGCGCAATGATTCGGTGTACGGAATTTTGATTGTGGCGTTGGCGTAGCGGATGTAGCCATAGGGGGGGCGCTGCTTGTACTGATCTTCGATGAGCAGGCAGTAGGTTGCCAGTTGTAGAATGTGGCTATCGTATGGTTCGGGGGGGCGCGTGCGGCTTTTCACCTCGACGGGGATCACAATCTGCTGCTTACGGCCATCCACTTTCTCGGTCACCGTCACCAAATAATCGGGTCGGCCCACTAAGCCATATTTGCGGCTCATCAGTGGCTTCTCTTGCTTTTGCCACGCACCTGAATCATCATAAACGACCTCACCTTCAGGCATCCCTGTGCTTTCGTAGGTCTGCTGGCTGGCGCGCAAAAGCAGCAGCCCCACAATAAGCAGCAGAATAAGCAGCCCAACAAATAATCCAGTGATGCCATAGCTCATTGGTTACTCGCTAGCCTCTTTACTTTTGCACAAGATGTCCCACGTGCCGCGATGACACACCTCGTCATTTTGATTGATTACCTCCATTTTAAAGACAACCAAGCCACCGCCCATACGCTTCATCAGCTTCTTGCTTGCAATGGTCACGCGCAGATGGATAGTATCGTCAATGAAGACAGGCTTTGAGAATTTCCACTCAAGCGCGCGGAAGGCAAGCACCGTATCCTCCATAAAACCGAGACGCACAGCCATGCCGCTGGCAACGCTTAGGATGAGTAGGCCATGCGCAACGCGCTGCTCGAACAGGTGACTTTTACTATATTCTGCATCGGTGTGGATCAGGTTCCAGTCTCCAGAGATGCTGGCGAAGTTGACCACATCGGTTTCGGTAATGGTTCGGCCAACGCCTTCGACCTGGTCTCCTTCTTCAAATTCTTCGAAGTAAAGGCCCATTGGTTTTGAAAGTGTGCGGGTAGACATAGTGTTTCTTTGCTTTTCCTTTTTAACGGTTTTGAGATATTACAAATGTTGATATTGTCGCTTATTTCGCACCTGTGTGCCAAATGAATGGCGATAGTTATAGAATAATATGCGCCCAAAATAGCGTCGATAAAAAATAGATGTGGGGTGAAAATGATAAAATTGGGAAACTTTGGATAACTTTTTTGAAAAAATAGATAAAAAATCTGTCTGTTTCCATGCAAAATCGGATTGATTTAGGGGTTTGTAATTCGTGAACAAAGTACGATCAAAGTTAATAGTGAGGATAACTCTGGGGATAAGTACAGGATATTGGTCATAACTTTGGGGACAAGAAAAAAGTCGATTTTTATGCGAAATTTTGAGGGAATCGCTAACCTTAAATTTATGCGATATTTTAAGTTCGTTGAAATTGCTATCTCGTAGATAACCCAATTGGGAAACCCCATATATAGCGTAGAACAAATATTCTGTTTTTGTTGACTAACAATAACGCGCTAATATTGGCTTAAATATATAGATCACGCTATTGGCAGAGATAATGATTTCTGGTAGACTAGAAATCATTCCGAAACACATTGTCGGTTCCAAAAATTAACGCTAATGTGCTAGGTTTGGATTGACGTTTTTCCAAGTGCGTATGCATTTAAGTCAAGAACTGAATAAATTATTTTTACTGTCAGCTCATGCATTTTAGAGGTCAAATTATTCCTTTAGGCATGAGCCTTTCTGTCGCATCAACCTACCGCGATTCAATTGTTAGGTTGATGCGAGTATCGGTTTTAAGTCACACATCTTATAAGTCACACATCTTAATAGTATATTTATTGTTAGATGTTTGAAAAGCAGCATTCATTGCAATTATCCAAGACCATATACAGCAGCAATAGCGCAAAACGAAATCATTACCCAAAAATATACATCGTTGTTTACCACACACCGCTCTTCGCTTCTTACACTTAGCGGCAGCACAGAAGAACATTTTCTACCTCTTTTTATCGATAGAAAAATATTACTTTTTGGCGCCGCTCGGTATACTAGTTTTACCTCTATAGTGGTTTCAGATTTTATCTGACTCTGCTGATAAAAACCGAATAGTCTAAGTTAGTTGTTGTGTTTAATGTCGTAATTATGGATAGTTTACACAACGGCCTATTTTTCTATTACTAAAAATTCGGTAAAACATTAGGGAGTAGTTCTAGAATAGCTAGCGTTTTTATTAAAGTATAATGATGAAACTCTACTATAATTCGGGGCAATAACTTGAGCATGTGTAATATACATCAACCGTAAATAATTCGTTGACGCAATATTGTATGCTGAGTACGATTAGTTACATATTCGTGCTGTATATATAGCCAAGGGAGGGGCAACACAATCATAAATCCAGATGCAAAATTCATCGTTCTTATTCAATTATGATTCTGAAGATTCTTCCGCTCATTCTTTAAGCTCTTATCAATTTAATTCTCGGGGTCAAGCCAAAAGTGAAAATCTGGTAGATGATTCACTGACTGGTAATTCAACCGAAAATGAGCGTGACGTTCCCGCAGAGACGGGTATAGTAGATCAACAAGAAAAAGACAAAAATGCAAAGATAGATGATAGTACGATAGAGGCGGAAACGGCTGAAGTTCTGCGGACGATAGTAGAAGCTAGCGATGCGCCAACTTCTATGCAAGAGCACCAGCACAATAATTCTAACCGGATTGATGCACGCACCGTTTGGCAAAATGCACTAAGTGAATTAGCGCTTCAAATGCCAATCGCAACGTACGATACGTGGATGCGCGACACATCAGTCCTTGCATATGAAGATGGTGAGTTCATTATCGGCTTGCCAAACGCATATGCACGTGACTGGATTATGAATCGGCTCCAGAATAAGATCAAGCGGATCTTAGGAAAGCTGATTAATCGTTCGGTATCTGTAACGTTTCGGGTTGTGCCTGCTGAGGTTATCGACAATCAGGATGCAAAGCCTACGCCGCTTTATGATCCGCATCTTTACGATCCACATTTTTACAATGCAACAAATGCTACAACTTCGCCAACGACTGACTTACATAATAATTCAATCGAGATAGAGCGTTCTGCCGATGGCTTAGATAACCGACTCGATACTCATAACCTAAACAGTGGTTCAGCCAGAAATGGTGTCGTGCAGCCGAATTCATCACCTTTGCTTTCTGAGCAGTTTGTAAGTAATCTGGATGAACAAGAGACGAATGATTCTAATGCTGAGCCATCGGAGCAATATACAAACAATAGCGATTCGCCCAACAGCATAAGTGTTGTGCAGAATGTGTCGCGCAGCGGCGGCATAGATGGCAGCTTACGGACGGGCTATACGTTCGACACCTTTATCGTAGGCAGCCACAATCAACTTGCTCATGCTGCGGCGGCATCCATTGCGGATGGACCAGGCCAAAGCTTTAATCCACTATTCATCTATGGGGGTGTGGGGTTGGGTAAAACACACCTCTTACACGCCGTTGGAAATTTGGCAGCGGCAAGAGGTAGCCGTGTCCTGTACTGTACCTCGGAGCAATTTACAAATGAGTTGATTACTTCGATTCGCGGTCGGGGAACGGAGGCGTTTCGCGGCAAATATCGACAGGTTGATGTGCTGTTAATTGACGACATTCAATTTATTGCAGGCAAAGAAAGTACGCAGGAAGAATTTTTCCATACGTTCAATCATTTGCATACGGCGGGGCGTCAGGTGGTGCTCAGCAGCGACCGGACACCCAAGGCGCTTGGCACGTTAGAAGAGCGCTTGCGCAGTCGCTTCGAAGGTGGGCTGCTGACTGACATCTCGCAGCCAGATTTTGAAACGCGGGTTGCCATTCTACAATCTAAAGCGAATAAGAGCGGCATCCGGGTCAATTCTGACGTGCTCATGCTAATTGCCGAACGGGTGGATAGCAATATCCGCGAGCTTGAAGGTGCGCTCAATCGCATGGTGGTTCAAGCAAAACTTTTCAGCAATAAGTTGGACCTTCAGCTGGCAGAAAGCATTCTGCGAAATCTAGCGCCGCAGCGCACACCCCGTAGCCCCGGGATTGTGATAGGGATTGTGGCGGAACATTTTCATCTTACAACAGATGATATGACAGGGCGTTCGCGCACGAAAGAGATTGCTAATGCCCGACAGATTGCAATGTACTTATTGCGTGAGGAAAATGCAATGTCGCTGCCATCCATCGGCGATCATCTGGGTGGGCGCGATCATAGTACTGTGCGTCACGGCGTCGAGAAAATTAACACCGATCTCGAGCGCGATGAGCAGCTACGCCGAGAGATAATGGCTCTCCGAGATAAGATCTATTCTGCGCCAGAAGCTTAGATATAAACAAATAGTGCAGCACATCGTATTGAACATACATAGTCTGTTTTATTCGCAGCAAAGTACTTTATTCATTGATCGAAATTATTATTAGTATTAATTAAAAAGCGGCCTACCAATATTATTTGGTAGGCCGCTTTTTCGTGTTAGTTCGTGTTAGATAGACTAAGGCTAATCTGTCTGGTTTATGTGATTTCAGCCTCTGACTTCAGTTCTTTCACTACCTCTTCATCATAAATCGGTTCGGGCCAAATTAAAGATGTTACAATCGAGCCGACGAGCACGACCGCTATCACACCTAGTGCTAAGGCTGTCGGCATATGCCATATATCGCTTAAAATCATCTTTACGCCAACAAAGGCCAGAATGATTGCCAGCCCATATTTTAAATAGTGGAACATGTTCATGACGCCTGCAAGCGCAAAATAAAGCGCCCGTAGGCCAAGAATCGCCAGAATGTTTGAACTATACACCAAGAATGGATCCGTTGTAATCGCCAAGATTGCTGGAATCGAGTCGACGGCAAAAATAATGTCCGAGATTTCGATCATGATGAGCGTCACAAAGAGAGGGGTTGCAACTCGCTGTCCCGCTTTCTCGGTAAAAAACTTTTCACCATCAAATTCTTCGGTAACTGGAATAAAGCGTTTCACCAATTTAATAATCGGGTTATTGGTTGGATCGACAGCCTCGTCATCTTGAACCACCATACGAATGGCTGTAAAGATTAGGAATGCACCAAATACGTAGAGCATCCAGTGGAACGCTTCTAAAATAGCTACGCCAGCAAAAATGAAGATTGCACGCAAAACAATCGCACCAAGGATACCCCATGTCAATATACGCCGTTGATGTTTTGCAGCGATACCAAAGTAGGCGAAGATCATTAAGAAGACAAATATATTGTCTACACTTAGCGACTTCTCGATTAAATAGCCAGCGAAAAAGGCCAGACCGGCTTCTGACCCCTGCCAAAAATAAATGATTACACCAAACAAAAGCGAAATTCCAACCCACACGCCACTCCAGATCAAGGCCTCCTTCACCGAAATTTCGTGTGCATCGCGATTGAATACTCGCAAATCAATGTACAGCATTACGATAACAAATATGTTAAATGCAATCCATACCCAACCTGGCATAGCATTATCTCCTCATCTTAACTTTTACTTTAAATCTTAACTAAACATATATCCATCACAGTTGTTTGCTTCATGTCTAAGTAGTCCTAAAAGATAGCATTTATTATAGCACTAACATAATATAATTGGCACAGTTGATATGCATCCGAAAAAACCACTATCAACTATAATGAGTACGGTAGCTATTTATAATAATCTCCCACATTAGCCTAAAAATAGACAAAAATGAGGTATGATCCTGTGTCTAGTCAAACCATGACCGCCGCCCGTCTATACGGACCAAACGATCTGCGCATCGACCAAGTGCCGCACCCTGGCCCACCCAGTCCCGGCGAAATCTTGCTGCGCGTGGGTGCGGTTGGAATCTGCGGCAGTGATTTGCACACATACCAAGATGGTCGCATTGGTGATACCGTGGCCGAACATCCCATCACATTGGGGCATGAATTTGGCGGTGTTGTCGAGGCGGTTGGCTCACCCGATGGCGCGCGCATTGTATGGAATGGCAATTTTGAGCCGATTGAAATCGGCACGCGCGTTGCTGTTGATCCTGCGCAACCATGCGGACGCTGCGAACTGTGCGAACATGGGCACCCCAATCTTTGCCGTCGCCTCCACTTTTGCGGGCTTTTCCCCGACGAGGGTAGCCTAAGCAATTATATGCACGTGCCCGCCCACACCTGCTTCCCCGTACCTGATTCAATTGACAATGCGGGCATGGCGCTGCTCGAACCGCTGGGCGTAGCCTTGCATGCGATTGACCTTGCCAAGATTAAAGTCGCGAATAGCATTGCCATTCTCGGCGCTGGGACAATTGGCCTGTATATTTTACAACTGGCGCGACTTTCTGGTGCGGATCCGATCTATGTTAGCGACAAGTTTGACTGGCGGCTAAAACGGGCCGCGGAATATGGGGCCACTACCATCAATTGCGACAAAGAGGATCCCGTGGCATTTGTGCAGCAAGCGACCAAGGGCCGTGGTGTCGATATTGTAATCGAAGCCGCGTGGGCCGATCATTCGGTGCAGCAGGCTGCCGAAATGGCGTGTTTGGGCGCGCAACTCGTGCTGGTTGGCATTCCTGGTCCTGATGAGCTGTCGCTCAAACATTCAACTGCTCGGCGCAAAGGGTTAATCATCCGTATGTCGCGACGGATGAAGCACACCTACCCACGCTCGATCCAGTTGGCTGCATCTGGCAAAGTTGATCTAAACGGCATCATCTCGCACCGCTTTCCGCTCGAAAAAGCACCCGAAGCCTTCGCAATGAATTCGGGCTATCAAGATAAAGTCGTTAAAATTGTGATAGATGTATAGGTAAAAAATACAATAGCTTAAAATGTGAATTTACTGTAGCATCACTAACTTATTTTTTACAAAAATAGCATCATCTACTTTTGGTATTTACAAACCAAAAGTAGATGATGCTATTTCTTTGGCCTAATGGGGCTTGTCGGCGAGATACTGAATTTTTACTTTTATCAATCTAAAATACCGATATTTACTAGTATTCTAGATTGATAAATTCATATAACTCTAACCGTAATTGCGTTCTGTCATGTGGGCGCATTTTATTGTGGGGACAGTCGAATCCGCACCCAAACTCTAACTTTCGTCCCCAAACCAAAACGCACCCCTCTCATATAGACTAATACATTAGCGCATAAACGGCAGGAACAAGAAGATTGTCTCTTCTTGAATTGGTTCTGCTACCACGTTAAGCGCTGTTGGAGCAGTTGCGCTAACCGCGCCTAATGAACATGCGGTCGCACGGATGGGTACACCCATTTGGTCTATGCTATCAACTGGCTCGGCTGCACAATCATCTACATTACCTGCCGCAAAGGCGGGGCTCGTGTCGCTAGGCCAATGAGTTGCAGTTGAGCCACCATTATTAAAGAGTTCGTTCAACAGTGGGTCGGCTGTGATGCTGGAACCGCAGGTACCGTCGCTATCCAGATTCGAGCCCGTGACGGTAAATCCACCACAGTCTGCGCCGGTCCCCATCGTGTGAGCGATGATACTGTTGCTTGTATCAACGGTGCCACCCATATTGGCAACCCCACCAACCCCGTTGGCTGAG
>ENA-ORXM01002047-ORXM01002047.1-marine-metagenome-genome-assembly--contig:-NODE-2047-length-25219-cov-3.407088_pt1 | contig 25219 bp, 26 predicted proteins | sample MGYA00237867_ERZ511480 | MGnify/ENA primary metagenome ERZ511480 (study PRJEB26309, sample SAMN06266103) | marine metagenome | isolation source: Algal blade | place: United Kingdom:Sidmouth, United... | reverse complement strand
CTGGCTGAGACGCGCAATTGCAAGGGCCGCGTTGCATTGATTTTTCAACCAGCCGAGGAAAACGGCGGCGGCGGCGAAGTGATGGTAAAAGAGGGCATCCTCGATACGTTTAACATCTCCGAGGTTTACGCGTTGCACAATGCGCCCGGCACGCCAGTCGGGCACTTCTACACCGAACCGGGGCCGATTATGGCTGCGGCAGACTCTTTTGATATCAACATCACGGGCAAAGGCGGTCACGGTGCGATGCCGCATGAAACGGTTGACCCGATTGTTGCCGCGCTGGGGATTGCAAATGCGATCCAGACGATCATAAGCCGTAACAATTATTCGCAAGACAATCTTGTAATTTCTATCACACAGATACATGCGGGGTCTGCCGATAACATCGTGTCCGAAAAGGCGTATTTGAACGGGACTGTACGGACCTTTGACCGCGCAGTGCAGGGCATGGTCATGGCGCGGCTCGAGGCGATCGTCGCAGGCCAGGCCGCGTCCTACGGGGTTGAGGCAACATTGGATTACCAAGTGGGCTATCCGGCGACAATCAATGACGCGCACAAGACTGCGTTCGCTGCGGATGTCGCGCGCGAAATTGCGGGCGAAAGTGGCGTGAACGCCAACGCGGGCTGTGAAATGGGCGCAGAGGATTTCGCATATCTGCTCGAACAACGCCCGGGCGCTTATTTGTTTGTTGGCAATGGCAATACGGCTGGCCTGCACCATCCCGAGTTTGATTTTGATGACGAAACGGCGGCTGCGGGGGCGTCGTTTTTTGCACGCCTGATTGAACGCGCGCTGCCGTTGGAGGAGGCAAAAAAATGAGCTTGGACGACGCAAAAAACCAAACTGATCTGGCCTTTACCCGTAAGGGCCGCCGCGGACTTGCCTATGAGAACGCATTTGGCGGGGCGACGTCATTTTTGCGACGCACCTATTCAAAGGACGTTGCGGGCGCAGATTTGGTCGTCACTGGCGTGCCATTTGATCAAGCGGTCACGCACCGACCGGGCACGCGATTTGGCCCGCGCGCGATCCGCGAGGCGTCAAGCCTGCAGCCCTATGATCCGCCCTATGGCTGGGACGGGTTTGACCCCTTGTCTGAATTTGAAATCGTCGACTATGGCGATATGCCATTTGATTATGCGGATGTCGCGGGCGTGCCTGATTTGGTGCACAATCACATTAAAACCATTATTTCTCAGGGCCCTGCGACAGTTACCTTGGGCGGCGATCACTTTATCACTTTGCCCATTTTACGGGCCTATGCCGCAAAATACGGACCGCTGTCGGTGATCCAGTTTGATGCCCATTCGGATCTTTGGGCCGATGATGATATGAAACGGATCGACCACGGTACCTTTATGTACAAGGCGGTAAAGCTGGGGTTGGTGGATGTCACCCGCTCTGTTCAGGTCGGCATTCGCACCGAATGCGATGACTATCTTGGCATGCCCTTTATCGACGCACGGACCGTGCATGAAAAAGGTGCGGCTTATGTCACGGACAAGGTGAAACAAATTGTTGGAAACGCACCGACATATGTGACCTTTGATATCGATGCGCTTGATCCGGCATATGCGCCAGGGACAGGGACGCCTGTTTGGGGTGGATTGGCCAGCTGGCAGGCTGCCGCGATCCTGCGTGATCTTGCGGGGATCAATATGGTGGGTGGCGACATCGTAGAGGTATCACCACCCTATGATACAACTGGCGCAACAGCCATCGCAGGCGCACATGTGGCGATGGAACTTTGCTGTCTAGCGCTCTGGAACAAAAGGAAATAATCATGCCAGCAATGCCCATCAGTGGAAATGATCTTGCACGGTTTTCGGGGCCGCAGACATTCATGCGGTTGCCGGAAGCCACGTCGGCAAAGGGGCTCGACGTCGGGTTTATTGGCGTGCCAATGGACATTGGTACAAGTTGGCGGTCCGGCACCCGCATGGGGCCAAAACAGCTTCGCGAACAATCTGCGATGATCCGGCCATACAACATCCAAACCGGTGCTGCCCCGTTTGACGCGTTGCATTGTGCCGACCTTGGTGATGTGGCGATTAACACGTTTAGCCTTAGTGATACTATCCGTCTAATAACAGATACTTACGATGTATATCTAAAGCATGATTTTATTCCGATGGGGCTGGGTGGTGATCATACTATGACCTTGCCGATCCTGCGTTCCATTGCCAAAAAACACGGACCCGTCGCCTTGGTGCATGTGGATGCCCATGCGGATGTGAACGACGAGATGTTCGGCGAACGCGAAACCCACGGCACTGTGTTTCGCCGCGCCTATGAGGAAGGTTTGATCGTGGCAGGCAAGGTTCACCAAATCGGGCTGCGCGGGACAGGCTATGCGGCGGATGATTTTACACAAGCAGCGGGCTGGGGGTTCAATCAATATCTTGCGCCAAGTCTGTGGCACAAGTCCCTGACACCATTGGCAAAACAGATCAAGGATCAGATCGGCGATACGCCCGCATATATCACCTATGATATCGACAGCCTTGACCCGAGTTTTGCCCCGGGGACAGGTACGCCAGAAATTGGCGGGCTTACCACAATGCAGGCGATGGAGCTGATCCGCGGCCTTAGGGGGTTGAACATCGTCGGCTGCGATCTGGTGGAGGTTTCGCCGCCCTATGACCCGAGCGGCAATACCGCGCTGACGGGTGCAAACCTGATGTTTGAACTGCTGTCGATTTTGCCCGAAGTGCCGTACCGTTAACTATGTCATAGGGCGCTAAACCGCTTATATGGAACACGCATAAGGGGGACACGATGACAATTATCTATTGGTTAATGGCAATCATTTTGGCTGGATTGGCCTACGTAAGGTTTGCGCCGGTTTCACCTGACGCGGCGCCCGATGTTGAGGGTGCGCATGTGGACCGACAGTCGACGGGTGGGTTCACCGCTGTGCGTCCGCTTACCGAAGATGCAGCGATCGTCAAAGAACGGCTAATCCAGATCGCCTTGGCGACGCCGCGCACGAAGCAACTGTCATCCGACCCGTTGCGTTTTGTTACGCGAAGCTTGATTTTTGGCTTCCCGGATGTCACTGATGTGCGGATCGAAAACGGGATGCTTTATATCCACGCGCACCTTTTATTCGGGCGCTCTGATATGGGAGTAAACAAGGCGCGGGTCCTTGACTGGTTGGCCCGCCTCGGCCCGCTTTGAACGCTTGACCATAGGTGGGAATTGGCCCACTGATTTGCCATGATTGCACAAGATAAAATCGCCCAGATTATTGACCGCTTCCAGTTCCTAGAGGCCAAGATGGCCGAGGGGGCCAGTGGGTCCGAGATCGCCGCCTTGGGCCGCGAATATGCTGAATTGCGCCCCGTGGTCGAAACTGTGGCGGCCTATCAGGATCTGATTGATCAAATCACAGACGCGGAATCCATGCTGCGTGACCCCGAGATGAAGGAACTGGCCGAGGCCGAGTTGCCGGATTTGCGCGCCGCTGTTGCCGCATCAGAACACGATGTGCAGCTGGCGTTGTTGCCCAAGGATGCCGCGGATGGCCGTCCTGCATTGCTCGAAATTCGTCCAGGCACTGGCGGCGACGAGGCAGGGCTTTTTGCGGCCGATCTGCTGCGGATGTATCAACGCTATGCAGATAAGCAGGGATGGAAATTCGAGATACTTGAAGAAAGCCTGTCAGAGCTTGGCGGTGTCAAAGAGGTCGTGGCGCGCATCGCGGGTGAAGGCGTGTTCGCCCGTATGAAATACGAATCCGGTGTGCACCGCGTGCAACGCGTGCCTGAAACCGAAAGCGGGGGGCGGATACACACGTCTGCTGCAACCGTCGCCGTGTTGCCGGAGGCAGAAGATGTGGATATCAACATCAGCCCCAATGATCTGCGCATTGATACGATGCGCGCGTCCGGATCGGGTGGCCAGCACGTGAACACCACGGACAGTGCGGTGCGGATTTTGCATATTCCAACCGGCATGATCGTTGTCAGCGCCGAAAAATCCCAGCACCGCAACCGCGAGATCGCGATGCAAGTGTTGAAAACACGGCTGTTTGATCTTGAACGCCAGCGTGTTGACGGGGAACGGTCCGCTGATCGCAAGGCGCAGGTCGGATCCGGCGACAGGTCCGAACGCATTCGCACCTATAATTTCCCGCAAGGGCGCATGACCGATCACCGGATTAACCTGACGCTTTATTCGTTGGGGCAAGTCATGCAGGGCGATCTGGACGAGACAATTGATGCGCTGCAAGCAGAGGCGCAAGCCACGCTTCTCGCAGAGATGGGCGCTTGAACGAAACTGTCATAGGATCGGTCCTTGTGTTGGCCGCAACCCGTCAGTTGCATAAGGCAGGCGTGCCCGATGCCGCGCGCGATGCAAGGCGATTGTTTTCATATGCCTTGGGTGTTGACGCGGGGCGACTGACCCTCGCATTGCCCGAACCTGTTACACCCGAGAATGCCAATTTATACGCGGCTCTTGTGGCACGCCGGATGCTGCGTGAACCGGTGTCGCACCTGATCGGACGGCGCGCGTTTTACGGGCGCGAATTTACCGTGACATCGGATGTTCTGGATCCACGCCCCGAAACGGAAATCCTGATTGAAGTGGCCTTGCGGTCCCATTTCACGCGGATGGTCGATCTTGGCACAGGGTCCGGCTGTATCTTGCTGACGCTGCTGGCCGAGGTTCCGGACGGGCAGGGCGTTGGCATCGATCTTAGCGCGCAAGCCCTCGATGTTGCGCGCAAAAACGCCGCGGCCTTGGGGTTAGCCGATCGCGCGCTGTTCGAACTTGGTGACTGGCTCGGAGCTGCGGCAGGGCCGTATGATCTTATTGTCGCCAATCCGCCGTATATTGGCGTTGACGAAATGGCGGGACTGTCACCCGAGGTTGTGCAGTACGAACCTGCAATGGCACTGACTGATTATGCTGATGGTTTAACCCATTACCGCAGAATCATCGCGCAAGCAGTGCCGCTATTGTTGCCAAGCGGGCGCATCATATTCGAGATTGGCCCGACCCAAGGGCAAGCCGTCGCCAGTATGCTACGTGATGCGGGGTTACGCCACGTGACAATTACACCCGATTTGGACGGGCGCGATCGCGTTGTGAGCGCTCAATTGGTCGGTTTTACACCGCAAAAGCGGGCTTAAGCGCTGAAATCGGTGGATTTTTGCAATTTGGGCTTGCCCTGTGGTGCTGCGCCTTGGTATCCAAGGGTATCGGACGGGTGAACCACACGAATTGTGAATGTTCCGCCGATTGTCGTCATAACATCGCAAGGTCGCATATTCCGCCATAAACTGGTGCTGAGCAACCTAAGCGTCACGCAAAAGCCAAAGGCTTGATGGAACTAATCTCATGAGATCAACAAAGTCACGGTCACGCGGCAACAAAAACCGTAATAATAATCGTCCGTCCGGCGGTAACATCATCAATCGGGTTTTCGACAGTTCCGGCCCTGCCGGAAAGGTGCGTGGCACGCCCCAGCAAATTGTCGAGAAATACAACCAATTGCACCGTGATGCAGCCCTGTCAGGCGACCGCGTTGATGCAGAAAATTTTGCACAGCACGCTGAACACTATACGCGTCTGCTGGCCGAGGCGCAGCGCGAAGTCGATGCCAAGCGCGAGGAACAAGAGGCCCAGAACCGCGAGCGTCAGGCAGAGCGTGACCGCGAGCGTCAGGACCGCTTAAAGGCGCAGGAAGCCGCCGCGAACGATCCGGCATCACTCGAGCCTGCGCAAAGTGATGCAGGTTTGGTCGAAACGCCAGAAGCATCCGAAGAACAGCCAAAGCCGAAACAGGCCCGCAAACCGCGCCAGCGCAAACCGCGCCCGCCCGTAGAAGACGCGCCAGAGGCTGCCGAATAACAAAAAAGCCCGCCGCAATCCGGCGGGTTTTTTATGCGTCCAGCGCGCGTGCGAGGGCGCAAAACTCTTCTAGGCTGACTTGTTCCGCCCGTTCCGTGGGTTTGATTCCGGCCGCCCTTAGATAGTCCTCGATCTCTGGAGAAACAGATTTAAGCGCCGAGCGCAGCATCTTGCGCCGTTGGTTGAATGCCGCGGCGACAACACGGTTCAGCGTGGCTGCATTGGCGTCATATCGCGGGGCGGGCAATGCGCGCAGGTGTACAACAGCTGACGACACTTTGGGTGGTGGTGAAAACGCTTCTGGTGGCAGGTCCATGACGATCGCCGGATCAGATCGCCACTGGGCGAGCAACGCAAGGCGTCCATATGCCTTGGTGCCAGGTTGTGCGACAATACGCTGTGCCACCTCGCGTTGGAACATGAGGGTCAGGCTGTCCCAGAACGGCGGCCATTCTTGCGGGGTCAGCCAACGCACCAACAATTCAGTGCCGACATTGTAGGGTAAGTTGGCCGCAACTTTTATCGGCGGGGTCAAATGTGTCAGCGGGTTCACATCAAGCGCGTCGCCATTGATTGCCTGCAAACGATCAGGATAGGCGGCAGCGATTTCTGCCATGACCGGCATGCAGCGCGGATCTTTTTCAATGGCAAGAACACGCCGCGCACCTTCCGCCAATAATCCACGGGTAAGACCGCCAGGGCCGGGGCCAATTTCAAGCACATCTGCTTGGCTCAGGTCTCCTGCAAGTCGCGCGATCTTTGCCGTCAAATTCAGATCGAGCAGAAAGTTTTGCCCAAGCGACTTTTTTGCGGCCAGTTCATGGGTCGCGATGACGTCGCGCAGCGGGGGCAGGCTATCAATTGTCATGGTCTATTCGCGCCCCGATATGCCCGCCAGAGGCGCTTAAACAATCATGCATTGCGGCCATCCGCGAGTGTATGTGCCATCCGTAACGCGGCAATCATGGATGTCGGATCGGCCTTGCCTTGGCCCGCGATGTCAAATGCCGTGCCGTGATCGGGCGATGTCCGGACAAATGGCAGGCCAAGTGTGACATTCACGCCGCTGGAAAAATCAAGCGTCTTGATCGGGATCAGGGCTTGGTCGTGATACATGCAGATTGCCACATCATAGCGCGCGCGCGCGGCTGGGTGAAACATCGTGTCCGCTGGCAGCGGGCCAGCAATGTTCAGTCCTTCTGCCCGCAAGGCGTCGAGCACAGGTGTGATCATCTCGATTTCTTCGCGCCCCATTTTGCCGTCTTCACCCGCGTGTGGGTTGAGGCCAGCCACCGCGATCCGTGGTGACACCAGTCCAAAATCACGGCGCATAGCTGCGTGGGTGATCAAGATTGTGTCTGTCAACGCCGCGGCCGTTAACTTTGTTGGTACGTCGGCCAGTGGAATGTGGATCGTCGCAGGTACGACACGCAACGCATCACAAGCCAGCATCATAACCACACGGTCGACACCTGCCAATGCCGCAAGGTATTCGGTATGCCCCGGATAAGCGAAATCGGCACCATCAATCAGCGCAGCCTTATGGATCGGGGCCGTACAAATGGCCCGCGCCCCTCCTGAATTGACCATATTCACCGCATCGGAAATAGCAGCAATGACACCCTGCGCGTGCGCTGGATCAGGGGTGCCGTGGACAGCATCGCTGCCGAATTCGCGTGCAATGACGGGCAGGGCGCTGGCGCTGATGTGGGTTGCTTCACTTGGGTCATCAATAACTTGGAATGTCGCACCAACAGGCAAATGGCGCGGATCACCAAGCCAGACGACAGGAATGTCGCGGCGCAGGGTATCCCACGCGCGGTACGCGACCTCGGGGCCAATGCCCGCAGGTTCGCCACAACTGATGGCGATTGGTTTTGTCCGGTTCATCGTGTGGCGATGATGGCAGAGGCACGCAGATCCTCGATTAATGCGGTTGCAAGCGACGCAAGCCGCTGGCTGCGCAACTGGTTGCGTACGGCGTCAGGGTCAGCACCCTCCGATGCGGGGTTCGTCCGTTCGCAAAGCATCAAGAAAACAAGCGTTTCGCCATTGGAGCGGGTCAGGTTGTATGACGCTTCGTTCGGGTCCAGCCGCGCCAGCTCGATCGCGATGTCTTGGGGGATATTCGCAGGTGCCAGCGACTGGCGATCAAGAACCTCTGGTGCAAGCCCCTTGGCCTCACCGTATAGATCATCGCAGGTGTCCACACGGTCAGCGAGAGTCTGCGCGGCGCGCAATCCAGCATCTGTCAGGCCACCCGCCAGATAGAACGCGGCATAGTCAATTTCGGTTGGGGCCACGGCTGCGGTTTTGGCCTCGCGGATTGCACGCAACTGAAACAAGGCCACGCCGTTGGTGATCGGCAGCGGGTTCGTGACCTCGCCGGGCTTGAGGCCCAGCAGGATCGCTTGTAATTGGGGCGGATAATTTGTGACAGGCACCCAATCCATACGGCCACCCACACGGCGACTTGGCAACGCCGACACGCGGCGGGCTTGTGCCTCGAACGCCGACGTCGAGCGCAGCGCGCTGATACGCGTCGCGGTTGCCATTGCTTGGGCTGCGCGGGGTGGCGGGGCTGCTATGATGATCTCGTTCATGAGAACTTCAATTTGTGAGCCGCCAGACTGGTTTTGCGCAATGGCGCGGGCGACGTCAGTGTCGGTAATTGTCACGCGTGGTCCGTAGGTCGTGCGCACATAATCGCGCCATGTCACGCCGATCCGCACAAAATCACGCAGGGTTTCTTCGGCCACACCATTGGCTGCCAGAACCTGAAGGAACTGGTCAAGTTCGAGGTTCGCACGTCCGGCAAACTCGGCCATGGCACCACGCAAGCTTTCGTCGGTCATCTGCAGGCCGGCGCGGTTTAGCACGGATTGCTTCAGGCGATCCTCGATCAGTGCATCTCGGGCGGCGCGGTCAAGATCACCTGGGGTGCGAAAAACCTCGAGCATGCGTTTGCGTTGATCAAGCTCGAACGCCGTAATCGCTGCATCATTGACCGTGATGACCGGCTGGAATGCGCCTTGGGCCGCTGCGGACGTGCCCACACTGCAAGTCAGCAGGGCACAAATTAGGACGAAAACGCGCATGGCAAAGCCTCTTAGTTTGGTCATTGGGCGCACTCGGCGCGGGGCCCGCCACCGCCTCGGCCTGCGGCGAACCCGTCTAACGATATCTGTAACCCATAGCTGGTCGAAGGTTCAACAGTAGTCGATGACGTGTAGCGGCGCGAGGCCGAAAGATCGACGGTCACACATTCGTTGCGATACTGAATACCAACGCCCGCGCGCGCTGGCTGGTCGTTGGCCACGTCGTAGCGGGTGTCAAAGCTGATGGCCCAAGCAGGGGTGACTTGGAACCTGCTATCAAGCGTCCATTCGGACACGGCATCTGGTCTGCTTTCGGTCGGGTCCGCAGCCTGCCAAATATAAGCAGCGCTTAAATCGACCCAATCGCTGGCCCAATTGATGCGTGTCGCGGCGCGCGTCAGGCTGGCATCATCGTCAAACAACGTCCGCCCGTCGATTTGGAACCCGGCTGGTGCGATATACTGTCCGGCAAGCAGCCAGTCAGACGAACGCCCGTCCAGCCCTGATGACGGGTTAAAAACACCGCCATCGCGGTCGCGCAGCACACGGCCAAACGTGAGGGTGGATTGCGACCCTTGCGCGCCAAGCCGCGTCCACGTCACACCCAACGCGGCCCGCATGCCTGTTTCAATCGCATCATCACCCGAGAAGCGCGACACTTTGAAAAGATTGGCTTGGTCAAGTTCCGCGCGGGTGCTGTCCTCATTTGGCGGGGTGACGCCGTAAGCGTCCGACCAAGCCAGCGCAAGGGTAGGCTCAACCAGATGTGTTGCGCCGTTCATACCCGTGGCGGCAAGCGGATAACGCAGGGTTGCTGCCAGATGCGGCACGATGCGGACACCGTCGTCAAATGCAATATCGTCGTCAATTGCATAAAGATCGGCGCGCAGGCCCGCGGTGGTATCAGCCACCACACCGCCATCCGTGATCCAGTTGCGCGTATAGCTGGCATTGGCACCCGCGCGGGTCACGTCGCGTCCGGCGTCGCCATTATTAACACCGTACCGATAGGCCGTGTCAGCCGATGCGCCATATTGGAACGTGCCACCATCGCGCAGTGTCAGACGGTTTTCATATGACACACTGCCAATAATCGGCGGCAGTGACGCATTCACCTCATCGTCACGCAGGGTCTGATAATAGGTGATATTCGCTTGGGTCAGATCACGATCGCGCACGCGTTCAAGCGTCACGGCACTATCAAGGCGATCCTTTTCCGAATAATCATAATCAAGAAGATAGGCACTGTCAGACGCGGATTCCGCGTCAAAAGTCAGCTTGTAGTCCCCGCCAAGATCAAAGGCCCCGTCCGCAAAAAGATAGGACCGAGTTCCTGCTTGCAAGGTGTCTTGGCTCATCGCGCCGTTAATTTCGATATCCCCGCGTAGAAATGCTTGGCGGTAGCGGACCTCGAGCGTGCGGGTTTCAGGCGAAAGATAGGGCGTCAATGTCAGGTCGCGGTGATCGCCCAGCCTTATGAAATAAGGGGTTTTCAGACCGGAGCCGAGTTGGTCGTTACGCAAGAACGCAGGCTCAAGAAAACCCGTGGCACGCGTCAGCGTCGGGTCTGGCAGACGCACGCGCGGCAGCCAGAGGATCGGGGTTCCACGCACCAAAAATTGCGTGTCGGTGAAATACAGTTGTTTTTCAACCTCGTCGTGCACGACCTTTTTGGCGCGGATTTCCCACAAAGGCGCTTGATTTGTGCATATATGACAAGAGGTTGCAGCGACTTTGTAAAGTTGGCTATAGCGTCCGTCTGCGCGATCAATCTGATTGGCCGCAAGCTGTAGCTGTTGATCAAGCACAAGGCGCGCGCCGCGCAGCATCCCGTTTTCTAATGTGGGATCCAGTGACGCGCGTTCCGCTGTCAGGATCGTCCCGTCGGGGCTTTGGATCAGGATCGGCCCTGTGATGATCAAACGGTCACTGGTGCGGTCGAATATGATCTGGGCCGCAGACAGGCGTGTTCCGTCGTAAAATACCTCGATGTTGCCCGTCGCAATAAGCTGATTGCCGTCCGCAATGGCCACATTGTCAGCGACAAGCGTTGCCGCCCCTTGGGACACCGCCAAAGTCGGGAGAAGAAGCAGGAAGGCGAATATGAACCGCATTAGCCGTCCTCTTGATGAAGTAAAAAGCCAAGTGACAGGCCAATGGCCGCGAGTGGTGGCGCCCAAGCGGCAAGGAGCGCGGGAAGCTGGCCGTTTTCGCCCAAGACCTGCGCAAAGTTACGGATAAAATAAACTGCGAATGACAAAAGAATGGCAAACAGCACCATCATGCCTGTGCGTCCACCACGTTGATGACGCAAGGTGAAACTGGCGCCTATCATCACCATTGCCACAAGGAACAGGGGCAGGGCCAGTTCCATCTGGAACCAGACCTGATGGCGTTGCGCGGAAAATCCGGCCGTTTGCAGGCGGTTGATGAAATCGGGCAGCTCCCAGATCGGGATTGACGACGGTGTCCCAAAACTGTCGCGGATCTGTGTCGCGGTCAGTGTGGACGGAATTTCGAGCCGGTCATGGGTGGTCGCACCGACCTCTGCGTTGGTGCCGGTGCCCAAGGGCCAGCTTTTGGCGTTTTGGGCCACCCATGCGCCGTCAGTCAGGCGCGCGCGCGCGGCCTCGATCCGGCGGGTTGGACCGCTCTCTGCGGAAAACGTGATAAAGGTCACGCCTGTCAGGACAGTTCCGTCAAGATTGGCATTGTCTGCGCGAATGACAGTTTGCCCTTCTGAGCTGCCTTGCCGCAGCCATAGTCCCGATGCCCCCAACGAAAGCGTCGCGCTCTCGCCGCGCAGGGCATCGCCGCGCGCCTCGTATTCGCGCGAGGTATCCGCCACAATCGGGTTCAGGATCGCCACAGATGCAACGCCGATAAGCAGTGCCACCAACAAGGGCGAAATCAAGGCGCGCAGTGCGGACCGCCCTGCGGCGCGCGTGACGACCATCTCGGATGATCGCGCCAACCCAAGGAAAAGCGCGATTGTCGCAAGGATCATGATCAATGGCAGAATCCGGTAGATGCCTTGCGGCACGTTCAGCAACGTCAGGGTCAGCACATCGCCAAAGCCAGCGTCCACTTTGGAGTAGCGTCGCAACTGTTCGACCAAGTCAAGGAACACCATGATCAGGAAAAATACACCAAAAACGCCGGCAAAAGTGACAGCGAACCGTTTGGCAAAATAGCGGTGCAGGATCATGTGTTCACCTGCATACGTGGCCGCCGTTTGAACAAATACGGCCGCGTGGTCGCAAACAGCAAACACCAGACCATCACAAGGCCGAGTGCGCTTGGCAGATAGGCCATTATCCAAAGACCGGGATCACGACGCGCGACGTTAAGACCAACAGTTTCCACCGCTTTTATGACGATAATCAAAAAGATGGCGAAAATGATTTGCTTCCAGACGCCAAACCGACTGAACCCGCCGACCATCAAGGCCGAAAACCCCAAAAGGGCCGCCACGAGACCAAGCACGGACTGGCTGAAGCGATCGTGCGCGCGCGCCAGCAACTTGGCTGCTGATTGGTTGGTAAGCTCTTGCGTTGCGGGCGTAGCACGCAAGAGTGTGAGGGTATCAACCTGCGCTGCACTCTGCCCCACGCGCGGCTTGACTTGGATGAACGACCCGATGTTATAGGCGAAATCCTCGAATGTGGTGGTGAACAATCGTTGCTCGGCAGTCCGCAATGTTTGCGCCAACCCGTTGATCATCACCAATTGCGCGTCGCCTTGGGTGCGGACCAGAAACGCTTGTGCGGCGGTATAGGTGACGTGGCTTTTTTCATCGCGGGTGTCTGATAGGAATATATCAAGCAGTTCACCAGCAGGGGTGATTTCGCGAATGTAGAATGTAATCCCGTCTGTTGGTTCAATAAACTTGCCTTCGGTCAGCAAGCGCGCAGTCACATTCTGCGCGATTTCAGCTTGGCGAACGTCGAGTTGTGCCAAAGATCGCGGGACCAGAACATGCATAAGAACCGTCATCAGCATCATGACGATCAGTCCAAAGTAAACCACAGGCCGCGCGAGCCGGAATGCGGAATAACCTGTGGCTTGCACGACAACCATTTCAGATTCCGATGTCATGCGGTTCGTGACATAAACGGTGGCTGCAAAAGCAGAAAGCGGAAGCGCAAGCCGGATGACGGCAGGCAAGGACAGGGCGGTAAATTCTAGAAACACTGATGCCGATTGCCCGTCCGCGATCAACTGGTCAAACAGCACGACCGCGCGGTTGATCCAATAGACCATCACCAGCACAAGGCTGAAAAAGCCGAACAGCACCATAAGCTGAGACAGCATATAACGGTCGAACCGTGCCACGTGGCCTATCCCCCTCAGGTGAGCCCTACATCTTGTGGTGTAAACTAGCGTAAGCGGAGGCGGGACAAAACCGTAATCTGGTCAATTGTGCCGCCGCGGGCTAGGTATTGCCGAAAGCAACCTCACAAGGACACGATTGCGATGACTTTACTGACCGAAATGACGAATTCCGAGATCAATCTGGACGCCGCAACCGATTGGGACGGTGTCATCGCGGTGTTTGTGGGGGCCGACAGCAAGCTTGACGCATGTGCGCGCAAGGTGAACACGTTGACGCGCAAGGCGGTTGAACGCTGTGTGCAAGGCGACGCATTCGACGCCTTGCCTGCTGGTGGGGCATTGCGCCTTGCCTATCCCGCAGGTGTTGCTGCAACAGCGGTGATCGTGGTCAAACTTGACCGCAAACCGTCCCAAGACGCGGCCCGCAAGGCCGGAGCATCCGTGGCGCGTGAAAAAGGACCGCATGCTGCACTTGTCATGGCTGGTAATCTTGGCCGCGTGGATGACGTTGCCTTGGGTGTTTTGCTGCGCGACTACGACTACGTCGATCATAAAACAGCAGAGCCAAAGGCGCGGGGCCTTGTCAATATGATGGTGTCAAAGCCTGACGCATTGGACCTGAACGGCCTGCGCGCCGTGGCGGAAGGCGTGTTTTTCACACGTGACCTGACCAATGCGCCCGCCAATGACCTGACAACCACCAGTTTTGCCGACCGTCTGGCGGAAATGCAAGCAATCGGCCTCAAGGTAGAAGTCCTTGAGGAAGAGCGGTTAGAAACGCTTGGGATGGGCGCATTGCTTTGTGTGGGTCAGGGCTCGGCCAGCCCGTCCAAAGTTGTCGTCATGCAATGGAACGGCGGCGGCGACGAGGCGCCATTCGCGCTTGTAGGCAAGGGCGTGGTGTTTGACACGGGCGGTATCAGCATCAAACCCGCAGGCGGCATGGAAGACATGACAATGGACATGGGCGGCGCAGGCGTGGTGTCCGGCGTGATGAAAACGCTTGCTTTGCGCAAGGCTCCGGCGAATGTCGTGGGCCTTGTCGGCATTGTGGAAAACATGCCGTCCGACCGCGCCGTACGCCCCGGCGATGTGGTGACATCTATGAAGGGTGACACAATCGAAGTCATCAACACCGATGCCGAAGGGCGCTTGGTCCTTGCAGACGTGCTTTGGTATGCTCAAGACCGTTTTGCGCCGGTTGGAATGATCAATCTGGCGACGCTGACGGGGGCTATGGTGATCGCACTCGGCCATGAAAACGCGGGCGTGTTTTCCAATTCCGACGATTTGAGCGCCGCATTTTTGAAATCCGCAGCGGCGGAAGGCGAAGGTGCATGGCGTCTGCCGATGTCATCTGCCTATGACAAGCTGATTGACAGTCGCATCGCTGATATGAAAAACACAGGTGGACGGCCAGCAGGATCAATCACCGCGGCGCAATTTCTGGCGCGGTTCGTCAAGGATGATATGCCATGGGCGCATCTTGATATCGCGGGCGTTGCATCGGTTAAGGGGGCCACGTCACTGGCACCTGCGGGCGCAACCGGCTGGGGTGTGATGGCGCTTAACCGTTTTATTTCAGATAATTACGAGGCATAAGTGGGCGCTGTCTATTTTTACCACCTGACCGAGAACCCGTTGGAGCAAACTTTGCCAATGTTGGTCGGTAAGGCCCAAGGTGCCGGTTGGCGCGTGCTTGTGCGTGGTCGCAATCTGGCGTTGCTAGAACAGCTTGATGCGCAGCTATGGCAAGGTGCGCCAACGTCGTTTCAGCCACATGGACTTGCGGGTGGCGCCCACGATGCAAGCCAGCCGGTATTGCTCGGGGTCGATGTCCCTAGCGACGGGTTTGGCTGCGTGATGTCAGTGGACGGCGCAGAACTAACGGCGACAGATGTCGGGCTTGCCGAGCGCGCATGCGTCATTTTTGACGGGCATGATCAAGCGGCACTTACCCATGCACGCACGCAATGGAAGGCGTTAACGGACGCCGGATGCGTGGCGCAATATTGGGCACAAGACATGGGATCATGGGTCAAAAAAGCAGAAAGCTCCGGCGCCTAGAACGCGAAATCCGCGTTAAAGTTGGCGGGAAGCTCTGTTGGCGCAGGGGTGCAGGCCGCCAAACCAATAAACGCGAAAATAATTATATATTTCATTGTCTTACAGCCTTATCTTGAGAGCACAAGTTCACCGTCTTTGATGGTGATACTGTCAAAGTTGTTCAGATAGGTCATGCCCAAAAGTGACCCGTTCATCTGCCCGTCATTGACCACTGCGCGGACGCGCGTGTCGACCATCGGGCCTGCGGCCACCGTATCGAGCCGTACAGCCGCGGTTCGCACGGTCCCGTTGGCCGTGTTGGCAGTGCCAAGATATGGCAACTCTTCGGGGTTCAGGCCGACAAGGCGCGCGTCATCTTGGGACAACACCACTTGGGATGCGCCGGTATCCACCACAAATTCGATCGGGACGCCATTGACGTCCAATGTCATGTAATAGTGCCCGTCAGCGGCGCGGGGCAGCGAAATTGTCGTGTCGTTAACTATCGCTTGACGCGGGGTGATTGTGCGCTGGATGTCCGGCCACATGCCGATCACGGCAATCGCACCCATGAAAATCAGCACCCAGATGCCTGCTTGCTGGATCACTTTGCCAATATTGGTGCGACTGGCGAGAAGGTACGACACCAAAAGGGCGCCGCCAAGGAGGGTCAGGTAAAGTGCGTCTGCTGTTTGGTCACTGCTCATATCAGATCATATAGGGGCTAAGCGATCATTCCAAAAGTCTCGAGCATGCCATCGAGAATAAATTGTACCGCGAGGGCTGCCAATAGCATGCCCAAAAGCCGCGTCAGAATGTTCAGACCCGTTTTGCCCAGCAGCCGTTCCAACGCAGGTGCGAGCAGAAACGCAATGAAAACCGTCGCAAGGACGGATAACATAACAGCAGATATCGCAAGCATATCGGTTGCACCGTTCGCTTGACCAGCCAGCAGGATGATCGTCGTAATCGCACCCGGACCCACGATCAGCGGCATGGCTAGCGGGAAAACCGATGGATCGTCGGCTGCATGCACCTCTGATGCGTTGTCTTCGCGGCGGGCTTGGCGTTTTTGAAACAACATCTCGAGGGCGGTCAGGAACAACAGGACGCCACCCGCGATGCGGAATGCAGACATTGAAATGCCGATAAAGCCCAATAATGCCTCGCCGAGGAACAAGAACGCGAGCATTAAGCCAAAGCTGATCAGGCAAGACCGGATCGCCACAGCGCGGCGTTGTGCGGTGGTCATCCCGTCGGTAAGAGCCAGAAACAGCGGGGCCAAACCCATCGGATCGATGATGATGAACAGCGTCGTGAAGGCGGCGATAAGGGCTGGCAGTTCGGTCATGATGTGCTTTCGGTCAGCGGAGCAGAGGTCTTATGCGTCCGGCGGGGATACTTGAAAACCAATGAGGATCAGGATTTTTGTGCTTTTTCTAGCCGCTCGAGACCTTGCATCCAGATTGCTTCTGCGCGCTCAAGGGCGGTCATGACTTCGGCGTATTTTGCGTTCCATGTGGCAAGTTCACCCGCCTTGCCGTCTTCATAAAGAACCGGATCAGCAAGTTTCTTGGCCAGCTTGTCGCGCATATCGTTGATTTTCTTGACACGTTCTTCAGATTTTTTCACGTCCGAGCGCATGGCTTGCAGCTGTTCTTTGCTGGCGGTTTTCTTTTTCTCGACAGGCGTTGGCTTGTTGTCCTTGCCCTTTGGTTTGTCGGGGGTCAGGAGCATTTTGCGGTAAGCAAGCAGATCGTCATCATATGTGGTAACATGCCCGTCCTTGACCAACCAAAGGCGGTCGGCGACCATGGACAGCAAGTGCATGTCGTGGCTGACCAAGATCACAGCGCCGGTATAGGCGGTCAGCGCGTCAACCAATGCCTCGCGGCTCTCGATATCGAGGTGGTTGGTCGGCTCGTCGAGGATCAGCAGATGCGGGGCAGGGAGCGTGGCAAGCAAGAGCGACAGACGCGCCTTTTGCCCGCCCGACAGGCGGCCTACTTCGGTATCGGCCTGATCGGCACCAAGCCCGAAACCAGCAAGACGGGCGCGCAGTTTTGCCTGCCCCTCGTAGGCGCGTTCGCGCATCAGGTGATCAAGCGGGGTTTCATCGACATATAATTCGTCAACTTGGTGCTGGGCAAAGAAACCGATGCGCAGCTTGTTGGACGTCACCATGTTGCCGTGTGCGATTTGCAAGCGGTCTGACAGCATTTTTGACAATGTCGATTTGCCTTCACCGTTCCGGCCAAGCAGCGCGATCCGGTCATCCTGGTCGATCCGCAGGTTCAGATCGCGCAGAATAATCGTCTCGCCATAACCAACAGCAGCGCCTTCGGTGGCGATGATCGGCGGGCTGAGTTCTTCGGGTTTGGGAAAGGTGAAAACCGTGCGCGCCACGTCTTCTGGTGCGCGAATGGTTTCCATCTTTTCCAATGCCTTTACACGCGACTGGGCTTGTTTCGCCTTTGACGCCTTGGCCTTGAACCGGTCCACAAATGCTTGCAGATGTTCACGTTTGGCATCCTGTTTCTTTGCCGCAGAAGCCATGAGCGCGCGTTTTTGCGCACGCTGTTTGGCGAACATATCGTAGGTACCTGTATAGTAGATCAGGCCCTTGTCCTCGAGGTGCAGAATGCCGCCAACAGCGCGGTTCAGCAATTCACGGTCATGGGACACGATCAGCACAGTATAAGGATATTTTCCCAGATACGCCTCGAGCCAAAGCGCGCCTTCAAGGTCGAGATAGTTGGTCGGTTCGTCCAGCAAAAGCAATTCAGGTTCAGAGAAGAGCACAGCCGCCAAGGCCACGCGCATGCGCCAGCCACCAGAGAAGGCAGAACAGGGTTGCAGCTGTTCTTCATGTGTGAACCCCAGCCCGCGCAAGATTGAGGCCGCGCGCGCCTCGGCGGACCATGCGTCGATGTCGGTCAGGCGGGTTTGCACCTCGGCGATGCGGTTGGGATCGGTGGCTGTTTCAGCCTCGGCCAGCAGCGCCTCTCGTTCCGTATCGGCACGCAGCACGGTATCGATCAATGACACCTCGTTGCCCGGCACCTCTTGGGATACGCCGCCGATTTTCCAGCCCTGCGGGATGTTGATCGATCCGGTATCAAGCACCATCTCGCCGCGGATGATTTTGAACAGCGTGGTCTTGCCCGATCCGTTGCGACCAACCAGACCGACCTTATGGCCTGTCGGGATCGTGACGGATGCGTTTTCGACCAATGTGCGGCCAGCGACGGAATATGTGATGTCTGATATTTTAAGCATATGGTCGCTTTGCCCGAAGTCGCGGGCGGCGTCAATCAGCGTTCGTTCCAACCTTTGCCCGCCATGATTTTATCGCGCGCTTTTGCGATGCGATTGTCACGAGTGGTTGATTGTTTGGCGCTGGTGAAATGCAGGTTCCATCCGCGCCGCCGCCCCGGTGTGAGGGCATCAAACCCTGCGGCATAATCGGCATCCATATCAAACGCCGTGACCAATTCATCTGGCAACACAAGGTCCGCGTGATGTTTGGGTGCGGGGCGGATGCCGGCATCGGCGTAGCCCATCAGCTCGGTCAGATAGGCGCGGATCAAATCCGCACGTGCGCTGACCTCGGTATTGCTGCGAAAACACAAGATTGTCGGCGTTGATGTATTGGGTCCAAGTTTTTCCAGATGTTTGCCTTCATCCTCAAGAAGCGCGCCATTCATGAACGACAGCCGGAAATTGTCGCGAAACGCCCCGAAAATCGCGATGTTGCGATCTGCGTACATATAACACGGATGCCCCCATTTGACCGTCTCGGTCAGGCCAAGCCCGAGGCAGATCGCGCGCAAATCGGCCAACCCCTTGGCCCAGTGTTGCACCGCACAATCAGGCGTCGCGAACCGCGCGCAGCGATCGCAGCCCTTTGCAAAATATTCGTTGATGTCCGTAATCATGCTGATGCCCATCTGTTGCCTGCCACAACACATTGCGGGTCTTTCCAAGTCAAGACGTTCATGCTAGTGGGGCGCCAACGATAACCTCCTGCATAAAGGGCCTTATAACATGGCTATCCAACGCACTTTTTCTATCATCAAGCCAGACGCGACAAAGCGTAACCTGACTGGTAAAATCGCAGCCAAATTCGAAGATGCCGGTCTGCGCATCGTCGCGTCCAAGCGCATCCAGTTGACACTGGCACAAGCACAGCAGTTTTACGGTGTGCACGCAGAGCGTCCGTTCTTTGGTGAACTTTGCGAATTCATGATCTCCGAGCCAATCGTTGTTCAGGTTCTCGAAGGCGAAGACGCAATTGCGAAGAACCGCGAAGTCATGGGTGCCACAAACCCGAGCGATGCGGCAGACGGCACAATCCGCAAGGAATTCGCACTGTCTATCGGCGAAAACTCCGTTCACGGTTCCGACGCACCGGAAACAGCAGCAGAAGAAATCGCTTTCTTCTTCTCGGGTCTTGAACTGGTCGGCTAAACCGCCCGTCCCAGAATTTGGAAACCGCCATGCGATGATGCGTGGCGGTTTTTTTATGTCCGGTGTTTGGTCATTGCAGATTGCCACTGCCGGACCAAGGGCGCAACCAGTCGGCAGGGCGCGCCATAGCGGTGACCGTTTGGAGTATCCGCAAGCAGGATATCTGACCGCATAAGGTCCGGCGTCAGGCAACAGACGCGGTATCCATCTTGGGCATTTGGTCTGTTGGCTGCGGCCATTCACGAGGTCACAAAATCGCGAAACCGGACACCTGACCAATGATGATCACATGCCTTTCATGGTGTATAACATTGAAAATAATAGATAATTACTTATCTCTGTAGCGCATCAGAGGTTGGCATGTCGTCGGGTGCGTCCGTTAGCCCGCTGACGTCGATAACGGTATGGGATGTGATATCGACAATCTGGTCCGAGACTTGCGGCAGGCCAAATCGTGGCATGTCAACGCGCCCCTTTTTACCAGTCGGTCGCGACCTGATTATGATCTGACCTCGACGACTCCGATCCGGTTCAGAAAGTCTTCTAATTCGGACCGTTCAGCATCAAATTCTTCGGATTTAATTTTATCGAAACGCGCCCTGAGCGCTTGTTTTTCGTCGCCTTTGCAATCGTTCCACGGGCGACCCTGAAGTGCCATGTGCAAAACATAAAACATGATGAAATGCGGACGGGCACCGGATTGCAGTAACCTACGATAGGCCGCGTCGGCACCCATTTCGCGTAATTGTTCGGCGGTGGTGATGCCAACATCCGACAACGCTTTTTCCTGCGCGGGGCCGATGTTGCGAATTGTTGTCAGCTTTGCCATGCGCCAAGTCTAGGGGCTGAATAAAAAAAGGGCCAGTGGGCAGCGCGACATCAGGGAGGGGATGCAAGCCGCTGTCCATCTGGCCTTGATCGTCGTCTAGATGCTCGCGTAATCGGTGAAAACCGGTTTGGGCGTAGGAGAGCCGCCCTTTGCTTGCGCCGGAGTGGGGCGCGGTTTTGCCGGTGGAGTGGAGCCGATTGGCTTTGCGGTTGCCATTGCGTGTATCCTTCGTTGCCTCAATGCGGATTGTCCGCTGACCTCTTTATCGGGCCGTGCAAGAAGCCTTGCGCAAGAGTTTGACCCGCACAAGGCTGAATTGTGGCATTTGTGTGGCGTTAGCTGCGCGGCTTGCGTGGCTTCGCCTTGCCGCCCGGTGGGACAAAACGCTTGGACGTATCGGACGCCTTTGGCTTTGGCTTGCCGCCGCCCGCTGGTTTCCCCTTAAACCCGCCGCCCTTGGGACCGTCTGATTTGCCCTTATAACCGTCAGACTTGCCCTTGTAGGCTGGTTTGCCGCCATCGGATTTACCCTTATAGGCAGGCTTACCACCATCTTCCGAGCGCGCCTTATAGGGCTTTTTCGTTGGGACAAGAGCATCCCCGTGATCACGGCGCTCCGGTTTGGCAAAGTTCGATTTCTTGTGGCGTGGCTTGGCCGGACGGGTGTCGTCTGCGGCGCCACGCACGGGTTGGATGGCCGCGACATTGTCTTGGGCAGAAGGGGGCGGGCGCGACGTATCACGTGGTTTGCGCGGACGGTCGTCACGGTTATACGCAGGTTTGCCGCCACGGTCGCCGCGTGGTTTATCATCGTAATCACGCTTGGTCTTGCGCGGGCCGCCGCGGTCGCTCAGGTTTGGCGCGCCATCAAGGGCGGTCAATTTGGCCTGATTTTCCAAGGACATATCTTTGCCGACAGATTTCAGGAAACCGTCAACCGCAGGTGCAGATATTTCGACGAATGTTTCGTTTGGCTGAATACGGATCGCGCCGATCTCTTTTTTGGTGATGCCGCCAGCGGTACAGATCATTGGCAGCAACCAGCGTGCCTCTGCCTTGCCTTCGCGACCCACGTCAATCGAGAACCATTTGGATGGACCAAATTCCTTGCGTTCCTTTGGCGAACGATCAGGGCGGTCGGCGCGGTCAGGGCGCTGCGGGCCGTCCTTGTATTCGGACAAATGTTCCGGTGCGGAATTTTTGCCTGCAAACAGACGCAAGTACGCGGCCGCAATCTTTTCCGGCGCGTGAGCGGCCAGAAGCTTGGCTGCGAATGCAGCATCATCCTCTGATACGTCTTCGTTCCAGACCGGATCTTCGAGCAGGCGTTCTTGGTCACGTGCTGTGACTTCGGCGGCGGTGGGCGGGTTGCCCCACGTCGCCTCAAGCTTGCCCCACGTCAGCAGGTTCATTGCGCGACGCTTCATTTTCGCAGGTGCGATCAGGGCTGACACACCTTTGCGACCTGCGCGGCCCGTACGGCCTGAACGGTGCAGCAATGTTTCGGCGTTTGTTGGCAATTCGGCGTGAATAACCAGTTCCAAATTCGGCAAGTCGATACCGCGCGCCGCAACATCAGTCGCCACACAGACCTTGGCGCGGCCATCGCGCATCGCCTGCAACGCATGGGATCGTTCTTGCTGTGACAATTCGCCAGACAGGGCCACGGTTGCGAAACCGCGGTTCGACAGGCGGGTCGTCAAACGGGTCACGCTTGCGCGGGTATTGCAAAATACAATCGCATTTGGCGCGTCGTAGAACCGCAATGTGTTTATGATCGCGGCGTCAATGTCGTGGTTGGCCACAGACAGGGCGCGGTATTCGATATCGCTGTGCTGGGATTCTTTGGAAACCGTCGCAACGCGCTCTGCGTTTTTCTGATAGGATTTCGCCAATTTCGCGATCGCTGCGGGCACTGTCGCGGAAAACATCAATGTGCGGCGTGTTTCGGGGGCTTCGCCCAAGATAAACTCAAGGTCCTCGCGGAAGCCCAAATCAAGCATCTCGTCGGCCTCATCAAGAACAATCGCGCGGATTTCCGACATATCCATGGAGCCACGCATCACGTGGTCCTTCAGGCGGCCGGGGGTGGCGACAACGATATGCGCACCACGATCAAGCGCACGACGTTCGTCGCGCATATCCATGCCGCCCACACAAGACGCCATCGTCACGCCAGCACCCGCATAAAGCCACTGAAGCTCGCGCTTGACCTGCAAGGCCAGTTCGCGCGTTGGCGCAATACACAGGGCCAACGGGCGGCCAGCGGGGCCAAAATGGCCGTCTTCTGCCAGAATGGTCGGCCCGATCGCAAGGCCAAAGCCCACGGTCTTACCAGAGCCCGTTTGGGCAGAAACCAGCAAATCCTTGCCTTCAAGAGCGGGGTCGATACAGGCTTCTTGCACAGGGGTCAGGGTGTCATAACCCTGTTTCGCCAGTGCATCGGCGAGGGTTTGAATAATATTCGTCATAGTCGGCTTTCGGTCGGATAAGTTTGCGCCCTGATGCATCCGGCGATCAGGTTCCATAAACGGGCGCTCACTTGCTATCCATAACCAAGCATCTGGCCCTGATGGGGCCACTACCATGATCGGCGCTTATGTCAAAGCAATAGCGGGATAAATTACGCAACGCATAGCGGCCATGCGTTACTGGGTCGCCGGACGCCGCGTCATCCAAAGCCACGGGGTCGGCCCGCTGCGCCATTCCCACAGCGCCAAAAGCCGGTCGAGATCATTGGATCCGTTCATCCAATGCGGCAATGCAGCGTGGTCAAGTTCACGGTCAATCTGCGTCACCTCATGGGTCGCCTCGAAGCGCGCGGTAAGTGTTTCAGCGACACTCGCGTCCGCCACAGGGTGGCATTCGACCAGAATATCGGCAGCATACAGGCCTTTTGCGCGGGCAGGGTTCAGCAGGTCAATCTCTGCGCCTTCGATATCGCAGATCACGACGGTGCGGTGGCGCGCACAGATATCGAAATCTGCATGGGTCATGATCCCGCCGATTTCGACGCGATCAGCGACACCGTTGATTTCAGCCAGTTTTGCGCATTTGGATTGCGCTACCGGATTGGCGTCACGTGCCCAGATCGTTGCATGGGGCAAGCGGCGGGCAAGGCCCACGGCGTAATAGCCTTCGGCGCTGCCAACGTCGATAATCAGCTCGGGGCGGCTTGCGACAATTTCGTCGATCACGGGGACAAGCGACGCCTCGTAGGCGCCGATTAGACGTGGCACGCCGCCGCCCTCGGATGCGGATACGGCGTAATTCATGCCCGCAAACGGCCCGTGTTTGATCGTGCTGCCTGATTTTTGCTGCACTGTGTTCTGGATTAATTTGGCACGCCATTTCGCCAGCAGACGTAGCGCTTGGTTCAACTGATCGCTTGTCGGGTCCGCGCTCAGGATATTGAGCAAACTTGCGTGAATATTCTTATTGAGCGGCGACGGTTTTTTCATCGCGAAAACCACGCGTCGATGCGGGTTGTCAGGGCGTCCCAGATTGCGGGTGCGCCGCGCATGACCTTATCGCCCACGCGTGATTGGACCTGATCGCGTGTGACATCATAGGTGGTCCAGCTTGCGCCGCCAGCCTCGAGGTTGGACACAACAGGCTGAACGCGGTCGATGGATTTGGCGAAGATAGCGTCATGTGATTGTGCCGCTTCAAATTCGTCCCAAAGGGCGCGTAATTCGCGGGCCTGATCGGCGGGCAGCAGGCCAAAGATGCGGTCGGCGGCGCGCTGTTCCGCTGCGATCTGCGCAGTCTCGTTGCGGGCGGCGGCGGAATGTATGGGCACGTCACCTGCATCAATTTCCACCAGATCGTGGATCAATAACATCTTGATAACGCGGCCCACATCAATCGGGTGTTTGCTGTGTTCGGCCATGACCAGCGCATAAAGTGCGATGTGCCAGCTATGCTCACCCGCGTTTTCGTGGCGCGACCCGTCATTCAGGGTGGTGCCCCGCATGACGGACTTCAACTTGTCGGCCTCGATCAAAAACCGCAGTTGTTGGTCGATCCGGTCGGTCATCAGGCCCCGCGTTTGGCCGCAGATGCCGCAAGCAATTCGCGCGCACGCCGCTCGGCGCGCCGGACACGCACGGCGGTTGAATAGGCTTCCGCCAACGATTGCGAAGACGCGCCAAGCAGTTCGTTGATTTGATCAACAATCTTTGGCTCGCCACTGGCGTCCGCCTCTGCGAGCGCCAGATCAGCAAGGTTATTGGCTGTCTGGTCTGTATATTCCGACATTAGCGTGATGTCTCCGTCAGGCGACGGCGCACGTAGGATTTAACGGTGCCGATCATTGGGTCCATGTAAGGGTCTTCAAAGAAGTGGCCCGCGCCGTCCATTTCATCATGGGTGACCGTGATGCCCTTTTGCTCGTGCAGCTTGTCGACGAGCGAATGGGTGTCGCGGGGGGGGGCGACGCGGTCGCCGGTGCCGTTGATGATCAGGCCCGAAGACGGGCAGGGGGCCAGAAAGCTGAAGTCGTACATGTTCGCAGGCGGCGAGACAGAGATGAAAGATCGGAAGAGCGTCGTGTAGGGAAAGAGTGTAGATCTCG
>ENA-ORXM01002046-ORXM01002046.1-marine-metagenome-genome-assembly--contig:-NODE-2046-length-25225-cov-5.927867_pt1 | contig 25225 bp, 23 predicted proteins | sample MGYA00237867_ERZ511480 | MGnify/ENA primary metagenome ERZ511480 (study PRJEB26309, sample SAMN06266103) | marine metagenome | isolation source: Algal blade | place: United Kingdom:Sidmouth, United... | reverse complement strand
CCACAAAAAATATTGGATAAAGAGGCGCAACTACGGGCCGAGATTACCCATCTCGAAAAGGAAATTTTTGATGCAACTAATTCCGAATCCGGTTTTTCGGATGCCCTTTTTGATTTGAAGCAGGAATATTACAGTTTTTTGGATACGATAAAAGTGAAACATCCTAAATACTATGAACTCAAATACCAGAATACACCTGTAGAGTTGACTAAAATTCGTAATAAGGTCTTGAACGATGATACTGTTCTGGTTTCCTATAGTATGACTGAAACCAATCTTTACGCTATTGTGCTTGGCATGGGGCATAGTAATTTTCTGAAACTTCCGTTTTCGGAGGAGGATAGGGCGGCAATCCGTGATTTTTACCGCCTGCTTTCAAAACCTTCGATCAATGGTAGTGAAGAAGAACTAGCCAGTTTGGGCGAGCTTTTTTTCGAAAAAGTTCTGAAAAAACCTTTGGAGGGCCTTGAAGCGGAAAACCTTACCATCATCCCAGATGGGGAACTGCATTACCTGCCTTTTGACCTGTTGCGCAAAAGCGGGTCTTACCTGTTGAAAACGAAACGTATCGGCTATGGTAATTCGGTCGCTTCCCTCATGGAATTAATGGTAAAACACTCTTTTGATAAAACCAAGGTACTTGCTTTCGCGCCGAGTTTCACCGATGCCGTTGCCGTCAATCCCGACCGACAATTTGGAAAATTGCTGTACAACGACGATGAAGTGGCCAAAATAAAAACATTCTACACTACCGAAACGGTTACGGACCAGAATGCGACCCTAGAAAGTTTCAGGGCAAAAACGCGTTCAGATTTCAATGTGGTCCATTTGGCGACCCATGCCTCGGCCAATGATGAATATCCAGATTATTCCTATTTGGCCTTTAGCCAACAAAAAGATAGTAGCCATAGCAATGTGCTCTATATCAAAGATCTCTACAACACGACCCTAAACGCCGATATGGTGACCTTAAGTGCCTGCCAGACCGGCATCGGAAAACTGCAAAAGGGGCAGGGTATGCTAAGTCTATCAAAAGGCTTTTACTATGCGGGCGCAAAATCTTTGGTCAACACCCTTTGGAAGATAAACGACAAGAGTACGGTAACGTTGATGGACTATTTTTACGAAGGTTTGAGCAAAGGAAAATCAAAAACCGAGGCTTTACGCAATGCTAAAATAAAATACTTAGAGACCACGGAAGATAACCTACTTCGCCATCCCTACTATTGGGCGGCTTTTGTAGTTTCTGGAGATGTCTCCCCGATTACGGAAAAAAACGATTGGGTGTATTGGGCTGCCGGGGTTTTAACAGTTTCCCTATTAGGTTTCCTTTTGGCAAAACGTAAACCTTTGTTTCCACGGGGTTAGTAAAAAAGTCAGAATTTCAACGAGCAGTAAAAGTTAGGCTTTAAAGGTTTTCCAGTAGCTGTCTTGCTGCTTTAGCCTTAAACCCATCTTCTTTAATTAATTTATCGAGCTGTTCGCTACTTTTAGAAGTGTCACCCTGCTTGAGGTAGGCCAGAGCCAGATACCAGATGGCACGGTCTTTCAGCTCCCCATCCCCTGAGATATAATTTTCCAAAAGGGGAACGGCTTCTTGATGCTTGTTCAATTGCATCAGCACGATGGCCTCATAAAATTGGATGTAAGAATCCGTCTGTTTTTGTTGAAGTTCCTTAAAAAGTGCAAGAGCGTTCCCGTAATCTTCATCTTCATAGGCCGTAAAGGCCTTGGTCTTTAAGTCTTCGATTTGCGCTCCACGTTCAATGGGGTGCACGACATTTTCGTAGGGAACAAAATTGGTGTCGTACAATTGACCGGCATCGATACCGGTATTGGTAAAAAAAATGAGCCACGCACTGATGCCTACAAGTAACGCTATGGATGCTGCCATAAGCCAAGGCCGTAAGCGAACTACTTTGGTCGGTGTCTTTTCCGCGAATGGATTTTGTGCGCCGAACATGGCCTTTATCTGCTGTCGCTCCTCTTTTTTCAGCGAACGTTGCAATTCTTTCTGAAACTCAAAATCGGCCGCAAATTCAGAATCTGTATTTAATAGGCGTTCGAATTCCCCCTTCTCGTTTTCAGAAAGGTTGTCTTCGAAATAGCCGTTTATCAATGCTTCGTTGTCCATTTTTATTAGGATTTGGGTCCTTTTTTAATCGTTAGCAGTTAGTCATTGGTCATCTGTCTTCCGTCACTTGTCATCCCACACCAAACCTAACCTCTCCCCACCAATTCTCGCAACGTCTTCAAACAGCGCGATTTCTGACTTTTCGCTACGTTCTTGTTTTCATAGCCCTGAACGCTCATAATTTCTTCCAATTTCAGGCCCTGTAGGTAGAACAGTTCCAATATTTCGCGGCATTTATCGCCTAGTTTTTTAAAGCTTTCAATGAGCTTTTTTTGGTTTTCGTTTGGGCCTTCATCTTCGTATACATCTTCCATCACAGCGGTTTCCTTCCTGTCGAAAATATAGTTTTCTTCGGTGGCAACTTCCTTCGTATCCCTGAAATTCTTAAAGATCATGAACTTTCCGGTGCTGAAAAGGTATGTTTTCAGACTGCTTTTTAGGTCATCCAACTTTCCGGCAAGTACATTTTCATATACGGCAATGATCGCATCCTGAAAAATATCCTCTAGAAGAACAGTGTCTTTAGAATAGCGCGAAGCAAACCTAAAAAATTCGGTTTTGTACTGTCGGTATACATCCTTCAGCGCATTTCTGTCCCGCTTTTTCAATTGGGCGATGAGCTGTTTGTCATTCATTAGTGCATGGTTGGTGAAAAGGTAAACACAAGATAAGTCAAAATTTCAAGTAGGGTAATGTTTACTTTTTTGAAAGTAGGGTACGAATGGGTGTATAAACGATAAAAACACAAAGAAAATGAAAACATTTCAATTTGTACTGCTCTTGATAATAACTGTGAATCGGGGTTATTGTGGAGAAATCAGAACACCTTTGGTAGTTAAAAACAACGATTTACAAGTTATCAATGCGGCTATTGAACATCCTGATGGCAGTGCCTATTTTTTTGTGGGTAAATACTATCACCAGTACGATACAAAGGCTCAAAAGTTAAAAAGCATGGGTCTTATCGGTAAAGATGCATGGTATGGTCTGCCAGCAAATATAGATGCCGCATTAGTGCATCCGCAGAATAAAAAAGGTTATTTCTTTAGAGGTAACCAATACCATCGCTATGATTTCAGCAAACGAAAGGTCGACAAAACGGGTATTTTGAATTCAAATGGGTGGAAAGGTGTAGAAGGCCCCATTGATGCCGCCATCATGCACCCGACCAATAATTGTGCTTATTTTTTCAAAGGAAAGAAATATTATCGTTACAATTTTGCTAAGAAAAAAATGGATAGAATAGGTACGATCGGGGTAGATGCATGGAAGGGCATGCCTGCCAGAATGGATGCCGCTATCATGCACAGCAATGGCAGGGCGTATGGGTTTAAAGATGACCATTATTACAGATATGTATATGGTAAAAAGGTCGATAAGAAAGGTGTCACTGGTAAAGACGGATGGAAATTATTTCATCAGTTGGATGCTGTGGTATATAATTTTTCTGATAAGAATATAAGCACCGGTGCTAATCATTATATCGTCGGCTCCAACGCCTTTTATCTTTCCAATGAGTTTAGTTTTTGGGGTAGTTTAACCGGTTCTGGTCCAAACAGGAAAATTACCAAGAAGAAATTCGGGCACGATTGGTACAAAGGTGCTCCATCGAACATTGATGCAGGGTTTTTACATCCCAAAAATGGCAGGTACTACTTTTTTAAGGGAGACAAGTACTACCGTTATAATACAGCTACCAAAAAAATTGATAAGATAGCAAAAATAAAAGATGGTTTTGGAGTTGGCTCCGTAGACGCATCCTTTGCTGATAACAAAAGTAAAACCATTTACTTATTCAAAGGGAGCCAATACCATATGTTCAATGTGGATCAAAATGTGATAATTGGTTCAGGGGCAATTTCCTCGAAATTTAAAGGTATTCCCAATTATTTAGACGCAGCTTCCTCAGCAATTCTTGGTTCTGGGATAAATTTTTACAAAAAAGACGTGGTCTATATTTTGGAAGGCAACAAATTATTCTACCGCCAATTGAGTCCAAGCCTATTCAACTGAAATATAAATAAACGAAAGAACTCCTGAATAAATTATTTTTTTGGTTGTTCTCAGCGGTGGTTTTGCCTCTGCTCAATCAAACTTCTCGATTAAACCGATTAGCAAAAACAAGAGGCATCACTAAAATGAACTTTTGGATGCCATGGCGATTTAAGGGTTTGTAATTATTACCAATTCTTCTAAAGACCTTCACTGGTAAGTTGTTCACCGGAAAGACCCGAAACGCAACGCCAATGTAGCATATTATATAACTAAAGGTAAATAACAATTTAAATTATGGAAATCTTGAAAACAATAAAATACATAGTAATCGGGGCGTGTATGGTCTTTAATGCATTTATGGCCAATGCCCAAACAAAGTTCAATAGAAACATACCCAACGATGCACATCAGAAGATGGGTCAGTTCATAAATAATGGCATCGATGCTTTTTCGTTCGCTCCGAACGGTGGTTGGCTGTTGGTAGATAAAAAAGGAAATTTTGCCGATAAGAATATACCGAACGAATGCCGCCAAAAATTAAAGAACTATATAGCCAAAGGGCACAAAATACGGCATGTTGCCTTCCCCCCCAAGGGAGGGAACAGTTGGGTTATAGTTACCGATAAAAATACTTTTTCAAGAAATATTCCTGATGAGTGCCATAAGAAAATCCAAGAATTTCAAAGGAAAGGTAAAAAAGTCAGATTAGTAGCTTTTCCGACCAAGGCCAAGACCGGTAATAGTTGGGTAGTATTAAATACGGACGGTACTTTTTTCGCGAGAAACATCGATGACGAATGCTACCAGATTCTTAGAAATTTGAGGGAATCGGATATGCCGGGCAAGAAAGCGGCCCGGAAAATCACCCATATTTCTTTTGCGCCGAACGGCGGGTTCGTAGTGCTTGCCGACGACTACCATTTTGCAAGAAATATCGACGATGCGTGTTTTTCAAAAATGAATTCTTTTAGAAAAAACAAAAATGAAATTAAGACGGTCGTTTTTGATTCAGATGGAAAGGGATGGTCCATTATATCGAATAAAAAGTCCGGTTCAAGACCTATTGATAGAATAAGGAAGTTTGAGGGTAATGTTGCTGGTACGTCGATTTGGAAACGGATGAGGGAATTAAATGTACCAGGAGTCAGTATTGGGGTTGTCATAAACGGCAAATTGGCATGGTCTACGGCATACGGACATTTGAGGAATGCTGATAGAACACATGCCGTACATCCTGAATCAATGTTTCAGGCAGCGTCTATAAGTAAAGTGATGGCTGCAGTGGGTATACATAAATTGGTCGATCAAAACAAGTTTACTCGTACCGAAAATTTATTGACGTCAGGTAAATTAAAATGGAACATTCCGATTCATAACAATTACAAGACCAGAGCTTGGGCCAAAAATTTTGAGCACTTGACCATCAATAATATACTAAAACATCGAAGTGGAATAGAAGGGAGAGCTTCAATGCCAGATGGTAAAGGAGGTTATCTTGGACCAGATTCAAACGGAAACTACAGTGGTGGAGGATATGGTGGGTACGAAAAACTCTCTGAAGTTCCAAGCTTAAAACAGTTAATGGAAGCCATTACCATTACTTATAGCCCACTCATAAAGCCAAATAATAGAAAGAGTTGGTATTCAGGAAAAGCTTTCACGGTTCTGCAGAAGTTGACCAAAGATGTTACAAATACTGATTATTCCACTTGGATGAAAACGAATGTTTTAAATCCGATGGGAATGCAAAAAAGCCGATTTACTACCCATCCGGAAAAGTTTTACCAAAAGAAAGATTTAACCTTCGGGTATTATACCGATACAAGAAGAATAGTTAGAAATCGGTATCCTGAATATGCTGCTGCCGGATTATACACGAATGCGAAAGAGCTCGCCAATCTAATTATTATGTTAAACCAGTCAGGAACGATAAATAGTAAAAAAGTGTTGACCGTTAATAGTGCAAATTCTATCCGCAATGGTAACGGAACAATCACATCAAACAGTGGTGGAAAAAAAGAGTATTCACATGGTGGTACGAACGAGGGCTATAGAACTTTTTTAGTCGGCCTACCGGTAGTAAGTGATTCAAATTCAGGTATTTCTTCAGCAGGAATTGTAGTACTCACCAACGGCAATACAAACAGTGGCCAGTCAACCCCATTGCGCGGAGAGTTGGTTGATGCCATTAAAGATGCCTATGGTTGGTAATCAAGTTAGAAAAGATCTCACTACTTGCCCAAACCAAGGCAGTTCAAATTGAATCGCCTCCTTTTTAATTCCATTTTATTTAAGAACAGAAATCCATCTTTTCCCATCTATACATTTTTAGAATTGGGCTACAAACCATATTAAAAATCAAATGCGCATGAAACATGATCATCAGATAGAATACAATCAAAGCCGGCGCGAATTTTTTACCAAACTGGCGCTGGCTTCCCTTGCGGCCACTTTACCGCCAATGGCCTTAGGCTGCTCCGAAAAACCTGAATTTCAGGGCTCGGGAAAAGCACCCTACAAGGTCTGGGAAGAAATGTTGCATTATCTCAAAACCAGTCCCGATTATCTGAAAGGACGAATGGAGCGCTTAATAAAAGAGGGCAACCCCGAAGCCATGTTCAACTTTGTTCGGGATGAAATATATCTGATTCCCGCGAAACTCTTCTCCATTGGTAATGGTAATAGTTATAAATGGGGATTGGAGTATGCGCTACGAAGCGGTATGGCCACTATGCGCGAGAAGGCGGAACTTTTGCACGGCATGTACCAAAAAGCGGGAATATCTTCCAAAATCATCACGGAACGGACCGACATCAAGGCTGAGGATGCACCGGCCTTTTTCTTCCGGCCCGTGCAACGCGATTTCTTGCCAGAGATTTCAAAGGGAATGCTTAGACAATGGCAAAAAGAATTGGGTACGGAAAGTGCTTCTGTCATGGATGAAACCCAATGGAAAAGCGAAGAGGGCGATGCAACTGCTTTGGGTGAAAGGGTCTTAAGGCAATTGAACCTACCAGACGATCAGTACTACAAACCTTTCGATTTTAGATGGCCCAACTATCAAACTCCTGCCATTGAATTCGAATGGGAAGGCAAAACCAACTATGCACATCTATTTGATCCTAAAGTTACCTTTGGCCAACTTAGGTCCGCAAGCGTTCCTAAGGAATCGGTCGAGGCCCAAAAAAATGAGGAGAAAGTGCGCTTGACATTGAGCTATTGCGATTCGATCACTCCTTTAAAAGAAAAAGAACTGATCACTGGCGAATGGTTGGCGTCCGAATTGGTAGGGCATCAATTAGATGTTCGGTTCTTGAACAATTTAACGCTTGAAGAACAAGTGGTCACCCCTGTGGGCAATTTGAAAATGTTCACGCCCGCACTTTCGTTGCAAGCCATGGATGCCGATTTGACATTTATGCAAGAAAGGTCGTTTTTAGGCAATCCCATTACCTTGTCAGGTAAGCAGATTCTTCTAGAGGGAGATGACCAAATCGCCCAAATAGGTGACGCTATTATCCGCTCAAAACCAAGTCCTGATCTACAGAAAGAGGTCATGACCATGAATGCCAAGGCAAACCCGACCGGATATCCAGGGGCAAAACTATCCGTTTCACCGTATGATGTTCAAGGCAAAATCATTGAAGGGCTGTCGGCCTCCGATTTTAGCATTACCGAAGACGGCAAACCCATCCGTGCCTTGTTGGAAAATAACCAACAAACGCCTCGTATCTTGATCATGAGCGATACATCAATGAGTATGCCCAATGAATATAGGGGTAAGGGAATGGATGCTTTTATTTACGAACTGAGGAGGAATATCCTTGAAAAATATCCAGCGGCGATTATTGATTTTTGGCAAACACCCTCGTCTTTGTTCACATGGTTATTAAAAGCATCCTTGACGGAAAATGACCTGATTATCTACGCGACCGATGGAGATAATAACGATAGTTATGATGAAAAGAACGAAGCACTTTTTCAAAGCGGGCCACCTGCATTGATCTTAAACGTGCACAATACCAAGAATACCACCCACCTTGCCACCTTTGAAAAAATGGCAGCGGTAAGCGGAGGGATGCATTTACCGATAAACAACCAAAAGGAAGCTCAAGAGGGTATTCAAAAGTATTTGGAAAATATTGAAGTTGCCCCATATACGTTTACCTATAATTCAGTAGGTGAAACCGAAAAGCGCAACGTAAAAATTGAATTGGACAAAGGTCGGGTCACCGCGCAGGCCGCTTATTCGTTCGATTTGACCAATGAACAGATCGGCCCCAAAATAATAGGCCTTTATCTAGAACTTAAATACAGCAATCAATATCCTGTAAAAAGGGTGCTTGCGGGGTGGGACCCAACCGTGCGGCCGAAAGACAAACCATCGAAAAGTATGGCAGACGAGGTGAACGACTTTTTCCTTGGAAGCATGCAATTATATTTTGAAGGTGCCGGCCCCACCTTTTCGGTATCACTTTGCGATTTGTTAAAAGCTCGGTTGAGCACCAGAAAATGGGGCGAAGCGTTGATTGAAGACAATATCGGGAAAACAAGAAAAACGTATCAAGAGGGTTTCTATTCGATAGACGATAAAGCCTTGATGTTGATGGCGCCATTGAGTTCACCGTCAACTGATGCGTCATTGACCGTTCCCGGCGCATTGCGAATTGGAATGCGAACGGTTACCCCGGGTTGTATGACCGAAGCATCTTATTCATCTTTTGATTATTTGCGTACTTCGAATTTTGTCACACTTTCGAAGAATCCCAAAGAAGGTTTTTCCATCACTACACGAAAAACGGCACAGTTGGCACTTCGTGAAAACTGGTTGTTTCAAAAAAGTACATTCAGTGAATTGAATGACAAAAATTGGATAGACCTTAAGTCTGCTCGGGAGAACAAGTGGTTTTCTGAGCATAGGGAGAAAGATAATTACTATTGGCGAGAACGCATTGATCGTGGGGCTACCTTTCGTGTATTCGATAAGGATGCAAATAGCCGCGCTTTTTGGAATATCGATAAATCAAATGGGGAGCTTTACGGCATACTCTCAGATCAGAGTGGAGGGGGAGCAGATCTAAGTCACAATGATATCATGGATGCGCTTGCGAAGATCATTGACCTTATGAATCGTATAAAGGTTTTACATCCTATTGGCGCAGTCGCACTTGGAATTGTTGCGGAATATGGTAAAACATTGGTAAAATTATATGCCTTTGTTTCTGAAGCGATCCTTATTATGGACACTTCCGGAATGAACGATAAAATTAAAGAAGAACTTCAAGATTTTGCTTGTACGGTAGCCAAATCGATAGTCTCTGCATCTTCGGATAAGGCAGGAGAAATAATGGCAGGGCTAGATGACCTCATCGCGGGCATTAACGGTAAAGGAATCCCCTGCGGTTGATGCCATTATCATATATAGGCCTACCATTTAAATTTCTTATCTCACTTTCTTTTTAAACACGTGTTTACTTTTTCTGATATAGGGTACAAACAAGTGGAGAAATCAAAACACTTGTATTATGAAAACTATAAAAATCAAAAGTTTTATCACGCTATCGGTCTTCTTGTTTCTTGGAATGACAGCCCAAGCACAATTCTGGAAAAAAATAAAAGATCGAGCCAAAGAGGCCGCCGAAGAAACCGTCTTGAACAAAACCTCAGATAAGGCCGCGGAAAAAACCGACAAGGCTTTGGACAAGGTATTTGATATGGACTTTGGCAAAACGTCAAAAGTCGACCCTGCCATTTTACAAAAGAGCTACGAGTACGAATGGAAGTACACCCTTCAAATGCAACACAAAAAGGGCAATATGAACCTGAACTACCATCTTCGGGAAGAGGGCGGCGACTTCGGTAGCACTTTTGAGATGGATCAGGGCACCGAATTGATGAAGGGCATGTTTATGGTCATGGACCAAACCGCAGGCGTAACCGCCATTTTAATGGAGCGCAACGGTAAAAAGTTCGGGCAGGTATTGCCTTCGATGACCGACGATATCGTCGAAGTGATGGAGAAGAATCAGAAAAACCCTACCGAAGATTTTGAGTTCAAAGAAATCGGCACCAAAGAAATCTTGGGTTATGAATGTCAAGGCTTTCAAATGGAAAATGAAGATGTCGTAATGACGATGTATGTGGCCTTCGATACCCCAGTCAGTTTCAATCAAATGGCGGCCGGCCAGAACGCAAAAAGGCTCCCAAAGGGTTTTGACCCCAAATGGCTAGATAAAATCGGAGATAACAGTTTGATGATGGAGATGGATGTGGTGAACAAAAAGAAGCCGAAACAGAATGCCAAAATGGTCTGCGTGGCCCTAGAACAAGAACCCATGTTGGTCGATATGTCGGAATATGAATTTCCTCAGGTAGAGATGCAAAAACAAATGGAAGAATAATAGTTGAAAAAAGCAGGTCATGAAAAATCTAATTCTCGTACTGGTTTTCCTCTTGGGCTTTATGTCGAATGCCCAATCGAATTTCACCTTAGTGAACAAAAACAAGAAGACTAGGGGTATCACGAAAATGAATTTTCACAAAGATGCGCGCGGTGACTTTTATGTACGGATCTATGCAAGCTGTAGCCCTAAAGATTGTGGTTGGGGCCGGTTCAGGGTCAGGCAAAATAAAGGCTATAAAGAACAGCTTACCCGAACCAATAGAAAATGGCTGAATTACTACATGCCGATAAAGGTTAAAGAGTCGTTCGTGACCAGAACGGTAACGGTATATCAGAATAGTGATCCACAAATAAGAAGCCGAAAAGTAATAGTAAAATCAGATTACTACAACAAAAAAAGAAGTGATCGGGTTCATACCTACCTTATGAAGTTCAACTAATAAAATTTAGAAATTATGAAAACAAAAATTATTATCACAGCACTTTTGGCAGCGATTACTTTTGGTAACGTTCAAGGGCAAAGAAGGACACCGAAAAAGGCCACAAAGGTTGTTATGGAAGTCGATAAAAAAACGAACAAGGTCAAAAGTCTTCAGCTGTATGACGAGATTGAAGAGACCTATCGCGAAAAGATCGATTTTAAAAAGAATTATGCGAACAGTAAGTTTTACTCAGGTCTGCTCCGCGGAAAGTATAAAGTTGGCAAGAATGGAATAGAACCCATTTTGAATTCGACGATATCCGTAAACATTTCAAAACAATTTTTTCCGGGCGACCAGTTCATTCCCGGCGACCAGTTTCTTCCAGGTAATCAGTTTCTTCCGGGAGATCAATTCATTTTGGGGCGTACCAAAACAAAAATAGTTTCCAACAAAAGGGGGCGGCTCGTACTTAGGGCGCAATAATAATCAGAATCAATAGTAGAATTTAGAGGTCATGAGAATAAACATAAAAATAAAAAAAGTGAAGGAAAAACTCTTTTTAATGAGTTGCGGTGTGGCATTGCTAATGACGTATGGATGTAGTAAAGACAATCCCTTGAATCCTTCAGGAAATTGTTTCGGCGGACAATGGGCCGAAACGTATGCCGATGAATTGGAAACGTGGGGCAATGCTGCAAAAGCGTTCAGCCAAGACCCGACGCCGGCCAATTGTACCAAGTACAAAAGTTCGGCAAAGGCCTATCTCGATGCGCTAAACGAAATCTATGACTGCGTGCCGAGCACGAGCAGGTCAGGAATCGACGCGCAGATAAAAGAGGCCAAGGCCGAAATAGACCAAGCGGATTGTAATTAGCTGGAACTTTAAAATCTATAAAAAATGAAGAATCTAAAGTTTATACATATTGCGGACATGACAGGGCCGATGATTTTTACGGCATGTGACAAAGATGAAGACCCAAGTACGTCTTGAGGATGTTTGAATACCTCTTGGCACGAACAGACCAAGGCAGAGACGAAAGCGGTATCCGATGCGGCCATAACCTTTTAGACAGCTCCGAGCAAGGGCACCTGCGAAAGTTTCAGGGCGGCATACATCGATTACGTCGAGGCACTTGAAAAATTGGTGCCCTGCGTTCCGACGGAAAACAGACAAGCTTTCGACGTCGCCCAAAAAGAGGGAAAGACAGAATTGGCAAATCTAGATTGCAACCAAGACTTTCAATAAAAATAAAATCAACACCATGAAAACAACTTTTAAAAAAATCAAGGATCAGGCCAAAAGAGCGCAAGGGCTTTTTGTAATGACCGCAATGATCTTCTCTTTGGGGTCCTGTATGGGCGAAGTAAAAGAGAAATTGAAAACTGCCAAAAAGGGGGTTTCGAATGCGACTACTTTTGTAAAGGAAGCGCAAAAGGTAGAGGGCAAGATCAAAAAGCTTAAAGAGGCCGTGCCGCTGACGAATGAACAACTAAAACACTGGCTGCCCGAAAAGTTGGGTAGTTTAGACCGTACAGGTTTCAAAGTGGGCCAAGCGGGCATGTATCAGGTAAATTCGGTCGAAGGCACCTTCAAGAATACCGAAGGTAAGCAAAAATTCAATGTGACCGTCATCGACGGTGCCGGCCCGACCGGAAGTATGATGGCCGCAAGCTACGGGCTATTGGGCAATTTTGATATGGAGGAGGAAGATGAGTACAAGCACAAGAAAACGGTCGAGGTCGACGGTATCAAGGCCCAACAGACCTATAAGAAAAGAGCGAACGACACCCAACTACTGTTTGCTTATCAAGAACGTTTCTTGGTCACGATCAATGCTTCGGATATGAATGTGGACGAAACTTGGCGAACGGTCGAAAAAATGAATTTCGAAACCTTGGTCGATTTGACCGAATAAATAAATACAGCTAGATGAGCAACAGGATAAAAATAATTTTTGTGATGGCCATTGGCACTCTAGTGCTTTCATGTGCCGATAGCGCAAAGAAAACCCAAAACGCGACAAGCGAAAATAGTTCAAAGGCTAAAACCAATATCGAAAAGATAGACCCCTTTAAGAAAAGGCAAGAAGAGCTGAAACGTATGGAGCCCATTTCTTTTGAAAGTTTAAAATCATGGTTGCCATCAACATTAGGCGGCCTTCCATTAAAAAGCGCAAAGTCTTTATTCCCCATGTTCGAAGGGCAAGCGGAGGTAAGAGGAGTATATGGAGAGCCCGGAATGAAAGAGAATATATCACTAATACTAATGGATGCGGCAGGACCTCATGGAGATTCGTTTTCAAATCAAATTCAAGAATTTAAAAAAGAAATTCCCGATAAAGAGGTCGATGGCATTCAAATGAAATCGGCCCTAAAGGTCAAAAACTGGTTCGTTCGACAAGATTACAATTCGAACGTTGATCAAACCCATATTAGTTTTTTTCATGATGAACGTGTAATGATAAAACTTGATGCGTCGAATTTTAATGTAGAAGAATCTTGGGATTTAATCGGCGAACTTGATTTTCGTAAGCTTAGCGAATTGGCAAAATAACTAAGTAATGGTTTCACCTTGTGTCTTTTACCCCGTAATTTCCTATCTCCCAATGTCATTGGACATCTTAATATTTCTGCTTGACTTGTCGCTGTAAAGAGATGTATGAAGTAAAGGCGCACATTAAATGAAGATAAGCCTTTGTATTATTCGCTAAGAACACTTCCGTAGAGATGCTTCCATATTCATGATGGGTACGCCCCATCCAATCCGCGTACAGACAAAGGAGTATTTTTTCCTTCCAGTAAAATTTCATGTTTACCTTTTTCAAAACGTGGTACTAATAGCAAAGAAATAAAAAATATAAAAATGGAAACAACAAAAACAGAAATGGGCACCAACGAAATGGTTGCCGTAAACGAAGAAGCAAAAAGAATAGCCGTCATTTCTTACATCACCATCGTTGGAATGGTCATCGCATTCGTAATGAACAATGAAAAGAAACTGGGTTTTGCCAGTTATCATATTCGGCAGTCTTTAGGGCTTTGTGCAACCGGTATTGCGCTAGGCGTAATCGGAATCATTCCCATCTTGGGCTGGATCATTAACATCGTAGGAATTTTTGTCTTGCTCTACATGTGGGTTATGGCGATGATAAACGCCGTCAATGGAAAGGAAAAACCTGCTCCGTTATTGGGAAAATACTATGAAATCTGGTTCAAGGGAATTTGAGAACTACAAAATCAAAAAATAATGAAAACATCAATAATATATGCAATATTTTACCTAGCCCTACTTCTTTTGGGAAGCTGCTCAAAGCTGGAAACAGAAGAAGAGCGTCTTTCTTCACCCGATAAATTGATTTTGTACGCAGCAGATTCAAAGACGGCACAATCCGACCAGAATCAATAGCATTGTAGAATCCATAAAGAACAGAAAAATGAAAAATCGATATATAATTTCAATAATCTTATTTGCCTTTTTGCTTTTTACATCTTGCTCCGTCGAAGACCTGATAAAGGAAGAACCTGACAACACCGAAATCTTGGTTTCGAACTCCCCTTGGAAATTCGAGAGCTTTAAATTGGCCTGGGCCACCAAAACGGAAAAAGATACGATTACCGACCAAGAAATCGAACGGGAAGTTAACGATAGCTACAAAGACCTCGAATTTACCTTTAATGCAGACGGTACGGGCCAAACAACGGCACCTAATGCAGATGTAGAGTTTCTTGTTTGGGACTGGTTTTTCGATGGAAGCAATAAAATCTGTTTTGGTGCTACATGTGGTGCCGATAGCTTCACTAGTATTCAGCTAAGCGAAAATAGCTTCAGCTTCGATTTGACCGCCGGAGCACCCAGCAATACCGAAGGGGAAAAGATTATTTATTCGGGAAGATATACGCTAAAATAATTTTTGCTCTGCGACAATAGGGATTTACCAAAAAGCAAAATCATGAAAAAAATGGGCCTTCACATAAAATATTTCAGTGCTAGGCCCTTTCAAAGCGTAAAGATTTCAAAACCGCTGATATTATTGCTATTTACTTTTTCGATGACATGCTGTAACGCCCAAGAATCTCTTGATAGAAGAAACAATCGTGTCTTTATCGAATCACAGGGTGTTCTACCCGGTAGTTGGGTACTTGGTTACGAGCGTTACGTACATTTTGGCAAATGGGTTCGCTATGGGGTTCGTGGGGGCTTGGGTGCTAGTGGCGGGGGTAAATTCGCTGCGATGATAGGCAACAGTTTGATCGTAGGTAGAAAACTAAACTTTGAATTCGGCGTAAACTATATCGATAATTTTTTCCAATATGGCCTCTTTGCTCCGGGTAATTACCACGATAGCGGACTACAACCGATTATTGGTATCCGAATCCAAAATTTAAAGATACCGATGAATTTTCGCATGTTTTACGAAATACCGAGCGGCGGTATAAACTATATTGCCGGTGGTGGGGTTTCGGTGGGCTATGTTTTTTAGACCCATTTTCACTTCCTTTTTCCACTTTCTTTTTTTCTGCCTGCCTTGTTAACCTTCCTTTTTTGGATACATAAAAAGGAAACAAAACTCGGTATGATGAAAATTTTACTCACGTGTATACTCTTCTTTTTGATGCCTAGTTTGGGCGCACAGTCCCTTGAGAAAACCGTATTTAGTCCTGCTGGCCAACCGACACAAAATTCAGGGATTTCTATCAACTTTACCATAGGCGAGCCTATAGTGGGTCTTATCTCCGATAAAGAAACGATCGGCCAAGGTTTCTGGGCCGGAAAAGGCATTCTCGTCATTCCTTTAAGTATTACCGAAAGCCCATCTCGGATTGTTGTCTATCCAAATCCTGTTGTTGAAGAATTGACCGTATTTACCGGTGATGAGAAGATATTGGGCCTACAGCTCTTTGCCGTAAACGCACAGCGGGTGCTTGTTCAAAAAGTAGACGCCCCGCAATTGGAGCATAAAATCGACATGAGCCATTTGACCAAAGGTGTATATGTACTTCAGCTCTACGTGGGTGGCAACAAGGAACTACAGGAATTCAAAATAATCAAGAACTAGAAATTATGAAAACAAACTACTATAGTCTATTAATTCTGTTTACCCTTCTACTTTGCAGTACCGCAGGCGCACAGATGAAACAGAAAAACTTTATCAATTACCAAGGGGTCGCCCGTGACGCAAACAATGACCTTATGGAACAAGAGGACCTTGAAATGGGGATCGCCCTTAAATTTGGTAGTGCGAATGGCATAGCGGCCTACAGCGAGAGCCATAACGTCACCACCGATGCCAATGGGGTATTTAGCCTTAAGATTGGTAATGGCAATGTGACCACGGGTATTTATGAAGACCTGCCTTGGAGCAGCGGGGCAACCTTCGTTACTGTCTCGATAAACGGTAACGAAATTGGCACCACTGAAATGATGGCTGTACCCTACGCCATAACTTCTGGGGATGGTGATAATCAATCGGCGAGCGAAGTACCTTATAGCAATACTACTTCGGGCTTGGAGGCAACGACGACCCAAGCCGCTATCGATGAACTTGCAACTAGTGGTGTCATAGATGCGGATGGCGACCCCAACAATGAGATTCAGATCCTCAGTTTTGACGGGGCAACAAATGAACTGACGCTAACGGATGGCGGCACAGTGACTCTCCCCAGTGGCGGTACAGACGCTGATGCCGACCCAACCAACGAAATCCAGACCTTAATTTTTGATGCAGGTACAAATGAATTGAGCCTTACTGACGGAGGCACGGTGATTATACCAAGTGGCGGAACCGATGCCGATGCAGATCCGACCAACGAGATACAAACGATTAGCTTCGATGCTGCTTCTAACAAAATCAGTCTTACCGATGGCGGCGAGATTACCATCCCCACAGGTGGTGCCGATGCCGATGCCGACCCGGAAAACGAACTACAGACCTTGACTTTTGATGTGAGTACGAACGAGCTCAGTCTGTCAGATGGTAATTCGGTTACGATCCCCAGTGGAGGCACCGATGCGGATAGTGATCCTGAAAATGAATTGCAAGATATCTCATTATCAGGTACTGAATTGAGTATCAGTGATGGTTCTACCGTCGATTTGGCAACTATTGTCGCTCCAACTGGCACTGATAACCAAGAATTAACATTTGATGAAACTACCAAGATACTTGAAATTGAAGATGGCAATACGGTAGATTTGAGCAGCCTTTCGGGTGGGGGTGGAAGTTCATTATGGAATGAAAGTTTCGATAAGATTTTTTATGATAGAGGTCCTGTCGGAATAGGAACGGATAGTCCAGAAAATAATACCGAACTTCATGTTAAGGGGAAAATGTTTATTGAGACGCCCGGGGGTCTTTATCTAGGCCAGCCTAATTTTGGCGGCCAATGGCAAATACGTCAAAGTGATGCAAGTCGAAATGATTTGACATTCTGGTCGAACCAAGAGGATAACGGGCGAACTTATACGGCCCGAGTAACAATGCGCAGAGCGGGTGAGTTTCAAGTAGGGCATACAGGAATAAGAGGTAATGGCTGGTTAAATGTATTGAATAGATCATCAGTGTCAAAGCCCCATATTAAAATTCAGGAGATAGAGTCTGATTATGCGAGACTCGAGTTTAAAAATGCAGAAACTGGCTTTTGGCATATCGCCGGAAGAGGCGGGACTTCTAGTGATGTAAGCCGGCTCAACTTTTATCACCATAACGGTACGCGCGGCCTTGATTATATGACCATTGCAGGATCGGGCAACGTGGGTATTGGCACAACTTCTCCAAGCTCCAAACTAGATGTGTCGGGTGATATCAATACGTCTGGTGAAGTGAATCGAACCGCCACTGGTAGTGCGAATATGATTCCGGTTGCCTATGGTACCATTTTTCCCGATGGTAATGTACTTTCAGGTAGCGGAAACTTCAGTTCTAGAAAAATCGGTGCGGGTAGCTATCGTATTGCCGTAACCGGAGAATCGATCAACTCGAGTTATACTATTTTAGTGTCTCGAATTTCGAATGCGCCCGGATTCGTAACCTTTGCTTATTCAAGTCCGGAGTTGGCTGTTCAAACAGCAGAAATTTCAGGAATAAATGCTGACTCTCCATTTACATTCGTGATTTATAAACCCTAAAGACTGTTGTTTATCAATGGGCCTAAAAGCTTTTTGGTACTTGGTAGGCTATGAAGGTAACACTAGGGCTCAAGACTGGTATAATATTTACAGCTTTTCAGTAGGAAAGATTGTTTACTTACATAGCAATGAAAATGTTTTCGTAAGAGGTACTTTGACCCAAAGTTCTAGTCGAAGATTGATAAAAACATGATGCACTTGCCTTATGGCTTTAAAACGTTGATGCAGCTTTCTCCCCAGGCCTACATTTGGAAGAAAGATAGCGATGATGATCAAACTTGCTTTGGCCTTATTGCCCAAGAAGCACAGCAAGTAATAAAGGAAGTGGTACATCGTGGAAGTGATGAAGAACAGATGTTGAGCATTAGTTATTTCGAATTGATTCCTGTCATTCTAAAGGCGATTAAAGAGCAGCAAAAAATCATCGAAGACCAATCAGAGAAAATTGAGGCTTTGGAAAGGCGATTTTTGAAAGAAGAAGACGTGTATGAAAAATAGCTTGAAGTTTAAAACGAAGTTTTTTAAACCAAAAAGTATATTAAAAACATACTTTTTGGTTTAATTTTTTCTGTTCAACTTCGATGTAAATTTTACGTTAAATCATAAGCTGCCACGAGGGTAGTAAACATCAACCACGAACCTACATTTCAACATTACATGTTAAAAACTTTGTGACTGAAATCGTAAAACACCCTTACAGAACCGCTTCTTTTTTTCCATCTTTGTTAACCCAGCACGAGGGAAAAATTTCATCCCAACACACGAATTTTTAAAAATATTCGATTATGTCCACAGCCTTAGAGCCTATTTTGGAAGAGAATGACGACCGCTTTGTAATTTTCCCTATCAAACATCATGACCTGTGGGAATGGTACAAAAAATGTGAGGCCTGTTTTTGGACTGCGGAAGAAATTGACCTTAGTGAAGATACCAATGATTGGAACAATAAGTTGAGTGACGACGAGCGCTACTTTATTAAACATATCTTGGCATTTTTTGCCGCTTCCGACGGTATCGTAAATGAAAACCTTGCAGAGAATTTTGTAAGTGAAGTACAGTATGCCGAGGCAAAGTTTTTCTATGGTTTTCAGATTATGATGGAGAATATTCACTCTGAAACCTACTCGCTTCTGATCGATACGTACGTCAAAGATGAAAAAGAGAAAAATGTACTTTTTAAGGCCATTGAAAACTTTCCCGCTATCAAGAAAAAAGCAGATTGGGCATTGGCATGGATAGAATCTCCGAGTTTTGCCGAACGCTTGATCGCCTTCGCAGCTGTTGAGGGTATTTTCTTCTCGGGCGCTTTCTGCTCTATCTTTTGGTTAAAGAAAAGAGGCCTGATGCCAGGTTTGACTTTCTCCAACGAACTTATTTCAAGAGATGAAGGTATGCACTGTGATTATGCAGTACACCTTCATAACAAGCATTTGATCAACAAAGTGCCTAAAGAAAGAATCACACAGATTTTGACCGACGCTCTAGATATCGAACGTGAGTTTATTACCGAATCGCTTCCCGCAAGTCTGATCGGTATGAACTCGAAGTTGATGACCCAATATTTAGAATTCGTAACCGACCGGCTTTTAGTAGAGCTAGAGTGCGATAAAGTGTACAATACGACCAATCCATTTGATTTTATGGATATGATTTCCCTGCAAGGGAAAACCAATTTCTTCGAGAAGCGCGTTTCCGAATACCAGAAAGCGGGCGTCTTGAATAAAGAAAAAGACGAAGACGCACAGAAAATCAGCTTCGACGCAGACTTCTAGGGATTTACGATTTAGGATATACGAAGTACGAGTTCTATTTTGGAGTTTGGGAATTTTGAGTAGGAATACAAGATTTTGTTTGGAAAAAATCTATGCGGCAATCCTATCTTAAATGAGAGAGCAACTGAAAATCAGGAAGCAAAAATTTGCTATTGATTGTTGGCGATTATGTGCAAGGTTTCCGAAGACAAGGGAGTATGATGCATTTTGTAGGCAGTTAATTAGATGCTCTGCATCAGTTGGAGCAAATTATAGAGCGGCCTGTAGAGCTAAATCCGATGCTGATTTTTTGAATAAGTTGAAAATTGTCGAGGAAGAAGCGGATGAAAGCATGTATTTTTTAGAAATATTTCTAATTGTTACCGAAAAGGAGCAACAAGAAATCAGAAGACTATTGAAAGAAGCTAATGAACTGCTGTCGATTACTGTAGCTTCAATAAATACCATGCGAAAGAAAATAGCAAAAAATAAAAATAAAGGTAATACCGATTAAACTAACCAAGAATAGCGAAAACCTGAATAATACAAACTCATACAATCATATCTCAATATAAACCAACTAAATTAACCCCCTTTAGAATTACGAAAAACAGAAATTGAATTTAATTATCAAAATCCAATAATCGTAAATCTAAAATCTAAAATCGTATATCAAAATTATGTATGTAGTAAAAAGAGACGGAAGAAAAGAAGTGGTCATGTTCGACAAGATTACGGCACGTATCAGAAAGCTGTGCTACGGTCTTAATGGCCTTGTGGACCCCTTAAAAGTGGCAATGCGTGTCATAGAAGGGCTTTATGACGGCGTAACCACATCAGAACTTGATAATCTGGCGGCCGAGATTGCGGCAACCATGACGACCACCCATCCCGACTACGCAAAGCTAGCAGCGCGTATTTCCGTTTCCAACCTGCATAAAAACACGAAGAAATCGTTTTCGGAAACGATGAAAGATCTTTACGAGTACGTGAATCCACGTACGAACAAGAAGGCACCTTTATTGTCAGACGAAGTGTATAAGGTAATTTCTGAAAATGCCGAAAAACTCGATTCGACAATTATTTATAATCGTGATTTCGGTTATGATTACTTCGGATTCAAAACCTTGGAACGTTCCTATCTCTTGAAATTGAACGGACAGATTGCTGAACGACCACAGCATATGTTGATGCGGGTTTCCGTAGGCATACATTTAGATGATTTGGATTCCGCCATCGAGACTTACGAATTGATGTCCAAAAAATTCTTCACCCATGCTACGCCAACCTTGTTCAACTCGGGTACGCCAAAACCACAGATGTCGTCGTGCTTCCTGTTGGCGATGAAAGACGATAGTATCGATGGTATTTATGATACGTTGAAGCAAACCGCTAAGATTTCGCAGTCTGCTGGTGGAATAGGGTTGTCTATCCACAATATTCGTGCTACAGGATCTTATATTGCCGGTACGAACGGAACTTCCAACGGAATCGTACCCATGTTACAAGTTTTTAACGATACGGCGCGATACGTAGATCAGGGCGGTGGAAAGCGAAAAGGTAGTTTTGCCATCTATATGGAACCATGGCATGCCGACATCTATGAGTTCCTCGATTTGAAAAAGAACCACGGAAAGGAAGAGATGCGTGCTCGCGATTTGTTTTATGCCATGTGGATTTCCGATTTGTTCATGAAAAGGGTGGAAGCCAATGAAGAGTGGACGTTGATGTGCCCTAACGAATGCCCGGGACTGTTCACTAACCATAGTGAGGAATTCGAAAAACTATACACGAAATACGAAGCCGAAGGCAAAGGAAGAAAGACCGTAAAGGCAAGGGAACTTTGGGAAAAGATTCTCGAATCGCAAATCGAGACCGGTACACCCTACATGCTTTATAAGGATGCCGCCAACCGCAAAAGCAACCAAAAGAATCTGGGTACCATTCGTTCTTCGAATCTCTGTACCGAGATTTTGGAATATACCTCTCCCGATGAGGTAGCCGTCTGTAATCTAGCTTCCATTGCTTTACCGATGTTCGTCAAGAACGGTGCCTTTGACCACAAAGAATTATTCAGGGTGACCAAACGGGTGACCAAAAACCTGAACCGGGTTATCGATAGAAACTACTATCCGGTACCTGAGGCAGAGAACTCAAACATGCGTCATAGACCGATCGGTCTGGGCGTGCAGGGTCTGGCCGATACGTTTATCATGTTGCGCTTGCCCTTTACCAGTGACGAGGCAAAAAAATTGAATCAAGAAATTTTCGAGACCCTTTATTTTGCAGCGGTTACCGCTTCTATGGAAGCGGCAAAAGCCGAAGGTGCTTATTCTTCTTATGAAGGCTCACCGATTTCAGAAGGCGATTTTCAGCATAACCTCTGGGGAATCAAAGACGAAGAACTTTCCGGAAGATGGGACTGGGGCAAACTACGCAAGCAAGTGAAAAAGAACGGGGTTCGCAACTCGCTATTGGTAGCACCGATGCCGACCGCTTCCACATCACAGATACTCGGCAATAATGAATGCTTCGAGCCTTACACTTCCAATATCTATACAAGACGGGTACTTTCTGGCGAGTTTATCGTGGTGAACAAGCATCTTTTGGAAGACTTGGTCAAATTGGGCCTTTGGAACGAGAACATGAAACAAGAACTGATGCGCGCTAATGGTTCCATTCAGCATATCGAGACCATCCCGCAAGATATTAGGGATCTCTATAAAACGGTATGGGAGCTTAGTATGAAAGATATCATTGATATGAGCCGTCATCGTGGCTATTTTATCGATCAGAGCCAATCGTTGAACCTTTTCATGGAAAATGCGAACTATGCAAAGTTGACATCAATGCATTTCTATGCGTGGAAAAGCGGTCTGAAAACGGGTATGTATTACCTACGTACCAAAGCAGCCGTAGACGCCATCAAGTTCACGTTGGACAATAGTAAGAAAAAAGCGGCCCCTGTGAGTGTTGCTGCCGAAGCGGAAGCCGAAGCAACAACCCCGCCTGTCGAAGCTGCCGTTGCAATGGAGGTTAAGGCCACAACTGCTGCCCCGCAACAGGAATTGGATATACAACCCATGAGTGCTGCCGAAATGAAGGAAATGATTGCACGCGCCAAAGAAGGTCAGGCGGATGATGACTGTCTGATGTGCGGATCGTAAATTAAATTGCCTTTACTGTCATTCCCGCGAACCTGCCTGTTGGCAGACAGAGGCGAGAATCTCTTGAAAAAAACCAAAGGCCCCAGCAAATTTGCTGGGGCCTTTGGTTTTTGAAATTGTTGAACTCATTTGCTTAAAATGAGAATACGGCATGCCGACATTAAGAATTCCAAACAAAATATTTGTTGGCAGTTGGTATAATGAAGTTTTAAAAAAGAAGTTTAGATGGAAAAAGTTCTCAAAAAATTGAAATCCGAAGGTGTATCTCCAAATAACTTTATTTTTCCATATATGGCCTAACCACCGCAGAGAAAAGAAATGCAGCGATATATATAATCAGTATAATAACGTATTTGTCCATTGCCCCAAGATAGTTTGTATACTATATACGTAGTAAAAGTGTTGTAAAGATTACATTAAGTAACTAAAAAATAAGGTTTTTTGCAAAAATTTTAGAAAAAGTTGCATTTTACCCCTCTTTTTCGGCTGCGGAAGTTCTAGAGGGTGTTGCCCATATACGATAATAGAAGTCAAAACAGATTCTAGGGATAATATATACGTCAAGATATGACTATATTCTGTACTTAGTCAAAGTGTCTTCGGTTGCTTCTGTTTGAAATAGTAACGAAAGCTTACTTTCGAAATTAAAAGAAGTGCGACGTAGGCGATAAGTAGGCAGATGTATGGGGTCATAAAGGAATAACGACCTATTTGAGGCATATCTTGCCTTTGTAGTATGTAGTATGTCGAAAAGTGTCAAAATTTTCGATGAAGTGCACGAACTTGGTCGAAACCATTTACATTAATGTCTTTCAGAATTTTCCTTCTGACAAAAACCGACTTCTTTTTATATATTTAAAGGATAAACAATTATGAGTTCTATGAAGCAGAGAAAATTTACCCTCGAAGAAAATGAAATTCCTGAAAATTGGTACAATATTGTGGCTGATATGCCCAACAAGCCTTTACCGCCATTGCATCCCGGTACTTTAGAACCGATTGGCCCTGATGCTCTGGCACCCCTATTTCCGATGGCATTGATTGAACAGGAAGTAAGTACGGACAAGTGGATCAGCATACCTGATGAGGTACGAAATATTTATTCGTTGTGGAGACCGACTCCGCTGTATCGGGCCTACGGTCTAGAGAAAGCCCTTGATACTCCCGCCAAGATATATTATAAATATGAAGGTGTGAGTCCTTCAGGTTCGCACAAACCAAACACCGCTGTTCCGCAGGCGTACTATAGTAAGCAAGAAGGCGTTAAAAAAATTACTACAGAAACGGGTGCAGGTCAGTGGGGGAGTGCGCTTAGTTTTGCATGCCAGCATTTCGGCATAGACTGCGATGTCTATATGGTAAAGCTGTCGTACCATCATAAACCTTATCGAAAATCGATGATGAACGCCTGGGGGGCGAACGTTTTTGCTTCACCCACAGATTTGACCGAAGCGGGCCGAAAGATTTTGGCCGCTGATCCCAATAGTCCTGGTTCTTTGGGGATAGCAATTTCCGAGGCAGTAGAAATGGCCGCCCAACGCGAGGATACTAAATATGCATTGGGCAGTGTTCTAAATCATGTAAAGCTACATCAAACGGTAATCGGCCAAGAAGCTATCAAACAAATGGAAAAGGCTGGTGACATGCCCGATATTGTAATCGCACCCTTTGGTGGGGGCTCGAATTTTGCGGGTTTAGCTTTTCCTTTTTTACGTTTGAATATGGATGAAGGCAAGAGTATTCGATGTATCGCTAGTGAACCCACCTCATGCCCGAAACTGACCCGTGGTGTATTCCGTTATGATTTTGGAGATACGGGCGGAATGACCCCGTTGTTACCCATGTACACACTTGGGCATGATTTCGTGCCCGCGCCCATACATGCGGGAGGATTGCGGTACCATGGTGCAGGTGTCATCGTCAGCCAACTTTTGAAGGATAAATTAATAGAGGCGGTCGCCCATGACAACCTTGAAGTTTTCGATGCAGGCGTACTTTTTGCCAAGACCGAGGGAATCATTCCCGCACCGGAAGCTACCCATGGCATCGCCACGGTAATTGCCGAGGCTAACAAATGCAAGGAAGAAGGTGTCTCAAAAACAATTCTCTTTAATCTCTGCGGTCACGGTAATTTCGATATGAAAGCCTACGATGACTATTTTGCAGGAAAAATTGTAAAGCACGAACTCTCACAAGAAGAAATCAACGCTTCGATTGCAAGATTGAA
>ENA-ORXM01002040-ORXM01002040.1-marine-metagenome-genome-assembly--contig:-NODE-2040-length-25241-cov-3.477706_pt1 | contig 25241 bp, 17 predicted proteins | sample MGYA00237867_ERZ511480 | MGnify/ENA primary metagenome ERZ511480 (study PRJEB26309, sample SAMN06266103) | marine metagenome | isolation source: Algal blade | place: United Kingdom:Sidmouth, United... | reverse complement strand
GATGCCGAAGACACGCGTCGGCACCGCGCCCGGCATCGGCTCGTCAGGCTCCTCAGGCTCGGGCTCCGGTTCGGGCTCGTCGGCCATGTACGGCACCGTGGTACGGCAGTAGGGACAGCTCGCGTGCTTGCTGTCGTCGTAGTGGTGTTCGTCGGCGTCGCAGCGGCGCATCACCATCGTGCGGCACTCCTCGGGTCGGCGGCCACGGTCCGTGCGCTCATCGGACGTAGAGCCGCGTGATCAGGTTGCCGAGGCAATAGGCGCCGGTCGCCTCGAGCGAGCGTTCCTCGCGCTCCTGCACGAGGTGGACGAGGAAGACCAGCACCGCGCTCATGCCGAGGGCGACGAGCGTCGTGTCGAAGGCGACGGCGAGGCGCGCGACCACCGCCGGCAGGAACTCCTCGGAGTCGGGCGCGACCTCGCCGCTGCCGGCGAAGGCGAGCCCCTGCGACATCCCGACCACGGTGCCGATGAAGCCGATCGTCGGGATCAGCCAGATCACGTAGCGAAGGAACCCGTAGTCGAGATCGAGACGGTACTGCCATAGCTCCAGCTCGGAGTTCAGCAACTCGTGGGTCTGCTCGACCGATTTGCCCGCCTGGAAACGCAGCGCGAGGCGTTGGATCAGCGCGGCGAGTTCGGTCGGCACGTCCTTGACCTTCCGGTAGACCTCCGGCATGTCCTCGACCGTCAGCACCCGCCTCTCGTCCTCGCGCCGATCGGGCAGGTAGCCCGCCTCGAGCGAGCGGTAGCGCCGACGCGCGGCGGCGAAGCGCAGCCAGACCTCGCCGAGACCGACGGCGAAGAAGACCCAGAGGAAGAGGTGCACGCCGAAGAAGCCGGTCTCGCCGAGCGGGCCGCCCGCGAGCACGCGGCTGGGCGCTCGCGGGAGCAGGTAGCCGAGCAGGGCGTAGACGATCACGCCGAGCAGGACCATCACGGCGAGGAGGACGAAGCGAGAGAGACTGTTCATCTACTTAAACGAAGCTCGGCGGTTGCTTCGCGCTAACCATTCGGGCGATGGACCAGTACGTCACCAGTCCACCTCCACCTCCACTTACGCCCGACGTCACTTTGGTCTTGTGGAGCGATGTTAATTTCAACATCCACCAACTGCTCAGACTCGCTGAATCCACGAATACAGCGCCCAACAAAGAGCGATGAACCGGGCTCTTGCTTGAAAAGACCAGCTATCGGATCAGAATCATTTGAAGACGAGAGCACGCCGGCACCGCCGCTCGACATTTCGTCACATGATTGCTGATCAGTACCAACAGTGACGTTCATTGCCATGCGCTGCGGCCCGGCCGATTCATCGCCTTTCGCCCCAGGCAGGAGTACTTCGACTACCAAGCGCTCATTCACAAAAGCGAGATTGAGCTCCAGGGGCAACTCGGCAGAAGGTACGAGCACGCCGCCGCCGGCCATCCCTGACCCATCGCCGGGAGAGAGCTCAAGACGCTTCTCGAGACCCCAAGTGTCAGCGATCGGCTCGCTCCACGTAGTGTGTGCTCCGGATACAATGACGACCTTGCTTTTCGCTTTGCCCTCGAAGTTCCCGGGAACTGAATCTGCTCCATCAGTATCAGCAATGGCGGCATCGAAACCCAACGCGCTATTCAGTTCTTGGAGTGCGTCAAGATCATCACCATCTTCCTCGAGCGCCTCCGAACCCTGAATCTCTCCGCCACAGACCCCCAGAAGGCCGGTGTCGTTGACTAACACAGGCTTCGACGCGACAGGCGTCTGCTCGTCTGAGACATTAGGCCGCGAGTCAATCGGATGCTCGAGCACCACGTTGTTGGAATCGGACATCTCGCTCTTCTTGAAGTCGTAGCGTGCGGTGTGGAGAGGAACCATCCGATCATCCCCATTGTTCTCCGCGTTCGACTCCACGGCCAGCCAGCGAACCACGATCGAAACATCGTCGCCACTGTCGAGATTGGCTAGCGCGACACGCGTGTCGCGCGATGGACTCAATTCGTGGGGTGGAGAAGGATTGGAGTCCCCGCCGCTTGGCTGATTCGAAGGTTCGGGCACCAACAGCGTGCCAGCGAATGGCCGGCAACTGTCTAGAGGCAAGCCGGAGTCGGGGCTGGTCGCCAGAAGAACCTCTCGCCCGAGCGATTCCAATGGGCCGATTTTGTTCCGTTCGAGTATGCGATCGGGCGCTTGAAGCACTACGTCGCCCGACAGAACACCGTTCGCGTCTATCGCCCGCAACTGCAACAGCTTCACGTCCTGACTGGCATCTCTCGACTCACAGGCAGTCAGCGCCGCGACGCCAACGCAGCAGAGGATGATCCACGGTAGACGGGGAATAGCGCTATGCCTGTATTTCTCGGGAAAACGTTTCATCAGATCGCTCCTATCACTGAACGGAGATGGTGCAGCAGAGCTCTGGCGGATCGTCGGGGGATTTTCCGCCACCGCCGGCCAACAACGCGATCACCCCTAGCACCACCGCCGCTCCCGCGACGGCCCACAAGGTTCGATTCCCCGACTCCTCCGCCACCGGCACCTCGATCACCGGCGGCCCGACGGTCACCGTGAACGGGTCGAACTCGAACCCCCGCGACTGCTCGTTGCCGGCCGTGTCGGTCGCGGTGATGTAGTAACGGATGCTGGTGCCCTCCTCCAGCTCCTCGGCGGAGAGTTGCCCGAACCAACGATCGTCGCCGCGAGATTCCATCGCCTGGTCGTCGGCGGCGGTGAAGCCCTTGCCATCGAAGTCGAGCTTCAGCGTCACGCCGGCGACGCCGCCGTCGTCGACGACCGTCGCCTCCACCGGTGCCGTGCCGCCGGCCGCGATCTCGCGGACCGGTTCGTGTCGGATATCGGGTGGTGCGTCGTCGGCCAGGGCGCGTGCGGTGGGCGCGGCGCCGTGCGCGAGCGCGAGCGAGGCGGCGAGGGCGCTCGCCAGGGCTCGGCGCCGGATCGGCGGTTCGCGCTCGGCGCGGCCGTGGAGCGTTCCGTTCGCGGTCGGTTTCATTCCGTTTCCCTCAGTTCGTGGGCGAGACTCGGGTGCAGCACCCGCCAGGCGCCGAGGCTCGCGAGCCCCACGGCGATGACGGCGAGATAGGTCAGGAGCAATGTCGGTGCGCTGTCGAGGAGCGCGCCGTCGGGTACGGGGGCGATGTCCACGGCGCCGGCCACGAGGCCTCCGAGCGCGGCGCGCAGCGGCTCGAACGCGAGCAGCGCGTTCCAGAGGAAGACGGCCGCGCCGAGCACGAGCAGACTCGCCGCGAAGGTCAGCGTCAGCTGGAAGGGGATGGCAGCGAGCAGCGGCGCACGCCAGGCGTCGTGCGCGCGGAGCAGCGCGATCGCCTTCGCGTTCTGGGTGAGGTAGCTCCAGATCAGACCGGCGGCGACGGTGATCGCGACGCCGAGCGAGAGCCAGGTGATCGCCATGAAAGTGTTGCGCAGGCGAGCGGCGGTCGCGATCAGACGCTCGAACTTGGAGACGATCTCGTCGTCGAAGGCGAAGGCGCGCTCGCGCAGCGCGTCGAGCACGCGGGCATGGTTGCCGCGATCGAAGTAGACGGCCGCGCGCGAGTAGCTACTGAGCGGCGCCTTGCCGACCCGCGACACCCAGGTGCGCCAGATGTCCGCCTGCATGATCGCGTCGAAGCGCTCGTAGCCGTCGGCCGGCAAACGCTCGGCGACTCCCGCGACACGAAAGGTCAGCGGGTCGCCCGCGTCCCACAGATCGACCCGGGGCGAGGCGCAGAGATCGATACCGTACATGCGCCGGAAGTCCCGCACGTAGCGGCGGCTGACGATCAGCACCAGCTCGTCGGCGTAGTCGATCAGATCCCCCGGCACGGCGCGCTCGTTCGAGACGCAGCCCGGCAGACCGTCGCCGAGCGGCGTCACCACGAGCCCCGCGTAGACCGGTTCGGCCTGTTCGAGGATGCCGACGAAGGCCTCCGCGATGTAGCCCGGCGCGATCGAGTCGACGCCCTCCGGATAGATGTCGAGCGCCTCGGTGAAGCGTCCGAAGCCGAGCCGTGGCGGTGGCTCGGCGTCGATGCCGGCGACGAGATCGTCGGGCGTTTCGAGAGACTCGCGCGCGGCGTCGCGCGGTTCGGCGATCGACGCATCGAGCGCGGCGAGGGATTCGGTGTCGATGACCGAGCGTTCCAGCTCGCGCACGTTCTGCTGCACGATGACGTGACGCAGCGCCGGATCGGCGAGGGCGGTGTCGAAGTAGTCGACGACCGCCTGCCGCCCGTGGGTGACGATCAGGATCAACGCGAGCACGGCGGCGAACTGCAGCGCGCGCACGAGGTGGGTGAAACGCAGCGGCAGCGCGAGCAGCTCGCGCAGGCTCCCGTGCCGCGCGCTCGGCTCTCGGAAGGCTTCCATCCACGACAGCCGTATCCCGGCGAGCATGTTCGCGGCGGTGCCGCGCGCACCCTCGAACGGATGTGTCGCCCACGCGTCTGCACTCTCCGTTCGATACGCGTCGGTCGACGATACCGGTGCCGTCGCCAGGGCAGGTGCCGTTTCGGGGGATACGATCACTCGGGCCTTCGCGTCGATGTCGTCGAGCGGGCGCTGTGCGCAGAGCAGGCGTGGCGGAAGCCGTCCTTCGCGCAACCAGGACTCGATTCGCTCGGGGGTCACCGGCTCGTCGAGCTCGGCGAGCTCGAGCGGCGCGCCCAGACCCGGCATCGGCCGCCCCGGGGCGAGCACGAGCAGCGCGTCGGCGAAGCGGCAGGCGAGGTGGTAGTCGTGGGTGACCCAGATCATCGTGCGGGTCAGCCGTGTGCGGTCGTCGGTCACGGCTCCGGCCCGCACCCAGCGCGAGAGCGTCGCGAGCACGTCGACCGCGGTCTGCGGGTCCAGGCTCGAGGTCGGTTCGTCGGCGAACAGGAGGGTCGGCTCGCGCCCGAGGGCGCGGGCGATGTTCAACCGCTGCTGCTGCCCGCCGGAGAGGGTCACGGCACGATCGACGAGCCTCTTCGTAGGGCCTGACGACGGCGAACCCCCGCGCTCCGGCGCATCGCCGGTGGCGAGATCGAGCCGCGCCGTGGTCATCAGCGCGCGCAGCGCGGCCGGATCGGCGCGATGGCCGGCCGCGCGACGGGTGATCTCGAGGTTGAGACCGATCGAGGCCTGGCTCAACAGGTAGCCCTGCTGGAAGACGTAGCTCGCGTGCCGGCGCGGGTAGCGATCGACCGCGCGCGGGGAAGAGACGGCGGCGCGTCCGCCGAGCTGGTGGAGCGTTGGAGAGCCGGGCAAGCGCAGATCGAGCCGCGGTGCCGAGCGGAGGTTCTCGTCCGGGGCCTCGAGCCCTCCCAGGAGGTTTAGAAGGGTGGACTTGCCCGAGCCCGAGCCGCCGACGATCGCGATGATGCCACCGAGGGGGATGTCGAGCGCCTCGATGTCGATCGCCGCCGGGCCTTCGCCGTCGGCCACGCCGTAGCGCTTGCGAACCCCGCGCAGCCGAAAGAAGCCGGCCGCGGGATCGACGCTCGGCACGGGCTCCGATCCGCTCGCCGAGACGCTCTCGGCACGAGCCGCGTCGGCGGCGGAACGCGCGCCGGGCACCGGCGGGGGTGTCTCGACACGCTCGGCGAGACCCGCCTCGTCGTCCCTCGGCGACATCGTCGTCGCCTCGATGTCGGTCGCCTCGCTCATTCGAACTCGACGCGACTGGGGAAGAAGTCGACCGGCAGGTAGAAATAGTTGTTCTCCCCGCCCTGACTCCACTCCCAGTCGAAGTCGACGAGGCGGGCGTTGTCGGCGACGGTCCAGGAGTACTCGATACCCGGACGGTCACTCAGGCTCGAGGCGCGAACGAGATCGGTGCCCGGGTCGATCAGTCGCTTGTTGTCGAAGGCGAGACCGAGGAGCTCGGCACTGCGGCAGATCGGATCGGCGATGCGCAGCGTCTCCTCCAGCGTGCCCGAGCGGGTGTCGGCGTCGCGCGCCTGCTGCCACTGCTCCTCGATGCGGTCCGGCGTCGACTCGAGGATGCTCGGGAAGTGGTTGGCGGGAAGGAAGATGTAGCGGCGCAGGAACTCCCCGACCGGGATGTCCGGACGATACGGCTCGCCCCCGAGCGTGGAGGTGACGAGGGTCATCGCCTGCTCGATGTTGCGTCGCACGCTCGAGCGCTCGAAGCCGCGACAGGTGAGCTGCATGATGCGCGAGAGCAGATCGAGGTCGTCGTAGGTGAGGTTGACCCAGAAGTCGTAGTTCTCGAGCCGCTCGTCGTAGCGCACGTAGCCCTCGCCCATGAACTGCCCGCGGCGCGCGGCGTTCTCGCAGCCGACGTTGCCGAAGGCCATCTCGCAGATCGCCGTGGCGATGCGCCGCACGTCGCCTTCGGCCGCCGGAATGTCGAGATCCAGCAGATCGCGCCGCTCGGCGAGCACCTGATTGATGTCGGTGCCCTCTCGAATGGCGACGCTGGTGACCAGGGAGGACTTGTAGAGCCTGCCGATCGCCTCCTCGATGGCGCGCTCGGTCGCCTCGTAGTCGGCACTCCGCCCGCCGTCGTGGGTGATGGTCGTCCGCATGCCGCGCACCGCGGCGAGCTCGTTGCCCTGGCGCACGAACTCGCCGTTCCAGATCTCGCTGTAGCGCCCGCCGACGTTGATCGGGAACAGCAGCACGTCCTCGTCGACGATCGTCGCGCGCACCTCGTCTATCGTCACGTGCTCGGTGTCACCGCTCTCGCGACTGCCGTGATCGCCGATCCAGACGATGACCTTGAACTCGGTCTCCTCCGACCACTGCAGATCGGTGATGCCGCGCAGCACGCCGGCCAGCCCGGCCTCCGGCTTGTCGACCAGGGCGTCCTCGTAGTACCCGCCGCTCTCGGCGATCGCGGTGAGCCGGGCGAGGTGTTCGGTGTAGCCGGGCTCGCCGAGACGGGAGATCACCTGGAACTGCATCTCGTCGACGATCGCCGCCTCGTCGGCGTAGTCACCGTAGACGGCGGCGGCGTACTTGACCTCGACATCGTAGCCTTCGGCCTCGTTGATCCGGGCGATGCGATCGGTGGCCTTGCGCACGCCACGGACGACGTGGGGGAAGTACTCGGTCATGCTCAGGGTGTTGTCGAGCAGGAAGAGCATGTCGATGCGGCGCACGTTCTGCTGCTTGCGACCGCGCTCGGAGACGTCCTCGATCTCGCCCGAGTCGCCGAAGAAGCCGATACGGTAGAGCGTCTGTCCTCGTCCGGAGGAGCTCGGCTCCTCCAGCAGGATCGGGAAGCGGGCGATGTTCGAGAGCGGCTCGCCGTCGCCGTTGGTCGCGGGCGGGCCAACGGCACGCTCGCGGAAGTCCTCGGGACGGCTGGCCAGCACGCCGTGCTCGTCACCGGTCGCCGCGAGATCGCGCCCGGCGTAGATCCCGGTGCCGCGCTCCTGGTCGTTGAAGTAGAGACTCAGCTGCGTCTCCCACAGCAGCACGTGCTCGGCCGGCACCCAGCCGGCGAACCGCGTCGGCGACTGCGGGCTCTCTCCGGCGATCCAGAACCAGAAGCTACCGTCGACCTCGCGCTCGCCGTAGATCAGGTAGATGCCGAACACGCTCGCCTCGGTGCGCGGCTTGGCGGTGATGGTCGGACGCTCGTAGATCTGCACGCGGGTCGCGTCGTCGGGGTCGGACTCGGGGTTCGAGCGCAACATCGCCTTCAGCGGCAGCGGGTTCTCGAGCCGCTTGCTCTGCCCGGTGACCGGATCGGTCCAGTCGATCTCGGTGCCGACGGTGATCGGCGGAGCGTCGAAGGGCAGCACGTCGCCCTGCCCCGCCTCGTTCGTCGAGGGCGGCGCGCTGATCCAGGCACAGACGAAGTCGTCGTCGAGCACCTTGCGCCGGGTGCGTACGAGCATGCGCGAACCGATCTGCCGCACCCTGAGCAGCGGTGTGTGCATCTCGAGCGCGGCGGAGACTCGCGGCTCCATCAGCCGATCGTCGTCGGCGCCGACGTACAGACTCGGGGCGGAGACGATGACGAAGTGATCGACGACGTTGTCACGGTCGGCCGAGGCGCTCGAGACTTCGGGCACCTCGGCCGTGCAGCGGCCGTCGCGACCGAGCTGCTGGGCCTTCGCCGGGGGGGCGGCGAGCGCCGCCAGAGCGAGCGCGACGAGCGCGATGCGCGGCGCCCGCGCCGGTGACCGAACGAGTTTCATTGCACGCTCCCACTGTTCTCGCCGAGGTCTTCGAACACGGTCGCCAGCATCGGCTGAAAGTCTTCGTTGGCGGCGCGTTCGCGCCAGTTGAAGGCGTAGACGACGAGTGCGTCGCTCTCGACGCAGACGTGCGCCATGTTTCCCGGCAACGAGCGCAGCGGGCCGTCGTTCGCGGTGTAGCCGTCGATACCGGCGACGACGACGACCCGCGTCGTGTGCAGCGTGGAGCGGGCGACATCGGCCTCGTAGCCCGCGCAGTCGGGGGCGAGATCGTCGTAGTAGAGGAGCTCGAGCGGTTGCTCGCCGAACAGCTCGGCCAGAGCCTCGAGCTGCTCGTCGAAGAACAGGCTCGCGGCCCGGCGGTTGTCCTTCTGCGTCCGGGCGACGGCGCGTAGCCGTCCGTCGTCGCCGAGCCGAGTGACGAAGTTCGCCTCCGGCTCGACGCTCGGCACGATGCCGCCACGCTCGCCGGCACCGAACAGCACGCCGTCGGCCCAGCGTCCACCGGCACGCCCATCCCGGTAGACACGATCGAAGAACTCGATCGCGTTCTTCCAGCGCGCGAGCGAGGAGTCGTAGAGCGCGGCATTGAGCTGGAGGTAGCCGACGAACACCGGCTCGGCGACCGCCACCTCGAGCGCGATCCGGCCGTCCGCGACCCGCGAGCGCAGCTCCTCGAGGGTCAGCTCCGGCGTCTCCAGACCCTCCACCGGACAATCGCCGCCGTCGCGGGCCCGATCGAAGCGCACCCGCACCGGCTGCTCGGCGGCGATCGCCTCCAAGGTACCGACATCGATCACCTGCTGCCCGAGACGCAGCGTGAACGGCTCGCTCACGAAGCCCTCCCCCACCAGCCGCCCGAGGCAGCTGGTCAGCGGCCGCGAGTAGCCGCCGTAGGTCACCTCGGGGGCGAAGACGAGCTCGTCGCGTTCGGCCGGCGCGATCGCCGCCGATGCCGTGCCCGCGTCTCCCGGGTCCTCGCCCGGCGCCGACTCCGTCGGCGAGAGCGGCGACGCGGGCGAGTCGGTGGCGAGCGATTCCGCGTCGCCGGCAGGCTCGAGCGGCGCCTCGTCGATCAACGTGTCGGGATTCAGCGCCGTCGATCCGCGCAGCAGCAGCGCCGGGTGGCCGTCGGCATCGGCGAACCAGCCACCGCGCTCGACGATCGAGCCGTCCGCGTCAGCCCCCCAGGAGGCCTGCCGGACGCCACCGGCGTGCAACGCGATGTCGGCTCGATCGAGCCGGAGCGTCGCGCCGCCGGCGTCCGCGTCGATGAAGAAGCGCCCTTCGGCGTCGCGCGGGAAGATACCGGCCACGTGTACGGGAAAGCTCAACTCCCGCTCCGACGCGCAGGTCGTCGCCCCCTCGTCCGATACCGTCGCCGCCGTCGTGAAACGACCGTCGGCGTCTCGACCGAGTCGTTCGGCACGCCCCCCCTGGTCATAGACCGCCTGCACGCAGTAGCGACCGGAGGACGGCTCGGACAGCTCCGCGAGAACGCGCAGTCGCAAGCGATCGACACTCTGTCCCGACTGCCAGGCGATCACCGGTACCGCGTCGCCCGCCGCTCGTCCCACCCGCAGCTCGCGCGGGTCGTCGTGGTTGGCGGTCGAGAACTCCAACGCCTCCGGCGGCAGCGTCGCGGCCCGTTGCCGACGGCCACGGCTCGGTGCGCTGCCGGTCGCGGCCGCGCTCGTCAGGACACCGGTATCGGCGAGCACCAGTGCCGGCAGCGACGGCTCGGCCGGATCGTCCACCCAACGCGCGTGGCCTGCGCTTCGCCCGGGTCCCGTCAGGGCCACCTCGTGCCAACGTCCTCCCTGGCCCTTCGCCTCCAGCCGCCAGGACAGCTCCCGCAGGCCGACCACCGAACGCGCGCGAGCGGCGCCCTCCGCCCAGCCCATCACCAGCCGGAACTCGCCGTTCGCGCCGATGCGCTCGCGCTCGGTCGCGGAGACGGCGGCGTAGAGACGGAAGGCGAGCGGTGCGTTTTCCGTCCAGGGGGACAGGCAGTCGACCGGACGACCGAATCGCTGCGGACGGAAGCGCTCACCGCCGAGCAAGTAGTCGGCCCGCTCGCCCTCGAGGGCGATCTTCACGCAGTGCACACCGTCGGTGAGGTCGGACAGGCGCACCGGCGTCGCCAGCGGACTGAGCTCGAGCGTCCAGGGCGCGCGCGAGGCGGGCGCCGTTGCCAGCCCGGACGACAGCGCCGACGGCAACGCGAACACATCGGTGACCTTGCGCACGTCCGCCGTCGATTGCGCGTGGCTCGGCGCGGCGCCGTACAACGTCGCGAGCGCCAGCAGCACCGACAGCATCGAGCACGGCGCGCGTCCGCGCGCGCCGCGCCCGTGATCGATCGCTCGTCTTCGGCTCATTCTCCGCTCTCCCGTCGTGTGGCGACGATCGCCCGCTCGCCGCGCAGCACGGCGAGGGTCGAGACCCGCGCCTCGAAGCCGCCGGCGGGGCGCGGCGAGAGACGGCAGACACCGACCCGCCCGTCCTCGCGGCGAATCCAGAACGCGGTCACCGGAAAACCGTTGACCTCGAGCTTGGCGAGTGCCCGATCGTCGGCCGCGGCGCCCTCGGCGAAGCTCTCGCAGGCGGTGGCCGGCGGCAGCGCGTCGATGTCCTCGAGGGACTCGCGGTCGCGGTAGCCGGACGGCGTGCCGTCAGTGAGCGGCACGTACCAGCGCGGGCCGAGCGCGAGCGCGTCGCCCACGGGCGTCTCGGGACCGTCCTCCCGCAGGGCCGGCTCGCTCTGCCGCGCGTCGACGAGATCGGCTCGACGAACCGCGGATGCGGTCTCACGAGCGGCCAGTGCCCCGCGGGCCTCGCGAGCCTCATCCCGCGCCGCGCGCAACCGCGCCCGCAGATCCTCTTCCTCGCGCTCGTGTCGGCGGCGAACATCGAGCGTCTCCGTCTCGAGCGCGGCGATACGCGCGTCGGTCTCCGAGCGCACGCTCGCGAGCCGATCCCGCAACGCGTCGGCGCGTTCGGAGGCTTCGACGGCTCGGGTCTCGGCCGCCGCCAGCGCCTGTTCTCGTGCGCTCAGCCGCGCGCGCGCCTCGTCGAGCTCGGCGTCGCTCGCGCTCGTTCGCCCGGACGGGGCGAGGGTCTCCGCTCGCACGGCGGCGAGCTCGGCGACCGCCGTGTCACGCTCTTCGAGGAGACGATCGCGCTCCCGCGCCCGCTCCTCGGCGCGCCTCCGGCCTTCGGCGAGCGTGCTCTCGAGCTGCGCGATCCGACGCGTGCGGCTCGCGAGCTCCTCGCCGCGCTCCGTGTCTCGCGTTTTCCGATCGGCCAGCGCGGTCTCCAGCTCGGCAACGCGGCGCTCGTTGAGCGCGAGCGCCTCGCTCCGTGCCGTGTCACGCGATTCCCGGTCGGCCAGCGCGGTCTCCAGCTCGGCAACGCGGCGCTCGTTGAGCGCGAGCGCCTCGCTTCGTGCCGTGTCTCGCGTTTCCCGGTCGGCCAGCGCGGTCTCCAGCTCGGCGATCCGGCGCTCTCGGCCAGCGAGATTCTCGCCCCGCGCCGCGTCGCCTCTCTCTCGATCGGCCAGCGTGGATTCCAACTCGGCGATCCGGCTCTCATTGGCCGCGAGCGCCGCGCGTCGTTCCTCGGCGAGCGCGAGCGCCGCCTTCTCTCGTCTCTCCAGCGCATCGCGCTCTTCGGTCCGCTCGCTCGCCCGACGCTCGAGCTCGGCGAGCGCCGTTCGCGACGAGGCGTCCCGCGCGTCCGCTTGCTCCAGGCGACGCTCGCTCTCGGCCAGTGCCGAGTCCAGCGATGCGACTCGCCGTTCGGCCCCGTCGAGCTGTCGGCGCGTGCGCGCGAGTGCCTCCTCCAGCGAGGCGGCCAGTACCCGCTCGTCCTCGAGCCGTCGCCGTGTCTCCGCGAGCGTCTTCTCGGCGGAGGCCTCCCGGGTCTCCGCCCCCTCGCGCAATCGGGCGAGCTCGCTCTCGAGAGAGGCGGCGTTCATCGTGGCGGCCTCGAGCCGCGCGCGCTGGGTCTCGAGCTGTCCTTCGCGAGACTCGACGGCTCGCTCCAGCTCGTCGAGGCGCGCGCGCGCCGCCTCGAGCTCGCGCTTTCGGTGCTCGAGCAGCGACTGCTGGCGACCCGAGCCCGACTCGAGCGCGCTCCGCGACTCCTCGGCCCGGGTCCCGACGGGGGCGAGCAGGAAGATCGCGAGCAGACAGGAGGCGAGCTTGCTCACCGCGCGCCCTCCACCGGCCAGCGTTCGAGATCGGTCGCACAGCGGAAGCCGAGATCGACGTACGAGTCTCCCGGATACTCCGAGCGCAGCGAGGCGATACGCATATTGACCAGGGCGGGCTCCTGTGCGGAGCCACCCTTGATGAAGCGTCGCGTGCCGCCGGCATGGGTCGGATCGACCGTGGAGGTCCACTCCCAGACGTTGCCGGTGATGCCGAAGAGACCGGTGCGCGCGTCGTGCAGCGCCGGCGCATCGGTGGCCAGGATGGCCGGCCCTCCCGCGACGATCTCGGTGGGCCGGTGCGCGGCCGGCTCGAAGTAGCTCGCGTGCTCGGTCTCGCCACCGCCGGCGGCCGACTCCCACTCCGCGCGCGTGGGCAGACGAGCACCGCGATGACGGCAGTAGGCATCGGCGTCGAACCACGAGACGTTCACCACCGGCCGGTTCTCGTGCGCCGAGATGTCCGAACCTGACCCCCGGGGCGCGAGGGCGGTGACGCCCTCGAGCTTCTCGACCGAGAGATCGGCACGCTGGCGGAGCGTCCAGCCGCGCTCGACCGAGCTCGGCACGTAGTCGGTCGCCTCGACGAAGGCGAGGAAGTCGGCGAGGCTGGTCTCGCTCTCGTCGAGCGCGAACGGCTCGAGGCGCACCGTGCGCTGGCGTTCGATCTCGAACCACGACGGCGCGCAGCCGTCGGTGCCGTAGTGGGCCTCGCAGGCGGCGAAGGCCGAGTCGATCGCGGTCGCGTCGCTGCCGATCGTCGCCTCGCGGGGCGCGCCGGAGAGCAGCCGCCTCTGGGTTCCGACGGCGGTGCCGATGGCCTCGAGGGCCTCGTCGAAGCGGGTCTCCCCGGCGAGGCGCTCGGCGCGCACCCGAGCCTCGCGGAGCGTGCGGCGCGCCTCTTCGGGAAGGACGGCCCGAACGCGCTCGAGCGTCTCCTCGTTCTCGCGATACAGCGTCAGTCGCGAATCGTAGTCACGCCGAGCCGATGGCGGGTCCGGCGCCGGCTCGGGAGGCGGGCTCGGATCGACGCTCGCCGAACCGCCGTCGGCGCCCTCGCGCCACGGGCTCGGAAACGGCCAGAGATCGCTCGGCAACAAACCGCCGCTGCGCAGGGCGACGAACAGGCTCGCGAGGATCACGGGTACGAGCGCGAGCGGCAGCCAGCGCGTGCCGCTCGCGCGCCGCGGCCGCGGAGAGCCTGCCGTGGCGGCGTGCGACGGCCGTGCGTTCGGTGGCTCGTCCGTCGGCCGAGCGGCGGGCCGTTCCCGGGTCGAGCCGGTCTTGCCGGACGGCTCATGGGATACCGTGGGGGGAGGTACGTCGCGACTCGCGCGATCGGACGGACGCGTCTCGTTCGAGGGCCGCGCGCTCGAGGACGGGGCGGTCGAGGGTCCGGGTCGGTGGGCGCCCGTCCCGCCTCCCGCCCCGATCTTGCCGTCGGTGCCGCGCGGCCCCGGATCGGCGGCGCCGAGCAGACCGTTCTGCACCGCGCGGACATCCTGCGGACGACGCGCAGCGTCCCATGCCAGGCAATGGTCGATGGTGTTCAGGAACGCGGCGGAGTAGCGCCCTGCGCCGAGCTCGGCGGCCAGCGGCAAGGGATCGGGGTCGTCGTTGTCGAAGGCCTCGGAGCGATCGGGAGCGCTTGCCGGCTCCTGTCCGCTGATGCAACGCAGCAGCGTCGCCCCGACCGCGTAGACGTCCGTCCACGACCCCTGGCGTCCGTTGCTCGCGTACTGCTCCTTGGGCGAGTAGCCCGGCGAGATCGGAATGTGCCGGCTGCGGCCGCTCGCCCCGAGCGTCGAGCGCGCCGCGCCGAAGTCGATCAGAAGCGGCGAGCTGTCGCGCCGGAGATAGACGTTGGCCGGCTTGATGTCGCGGTGCAGCAGCTCATGGGCATGGACCTCGCGCAAACCGTCGAGCAAGGGCAGGAAGATCGCCTGCAGCGTCTGCTCCTCCGGCGCACCCTGCTGACGGCGGAGCCAGCGCTCGAGGGTCTGCCCCTCGGCGTAGTCCATGACGATGTAGGCCGTGCCGTTGGCCTCGAAGTAGTCGCGCACCCGTACGATGTGCGGGTGGCGGAAGCGCACCAGGCTCTGCGCCTCCTGCAGAAAACGATCGAGACCGTAGCGGAAGATCTCCGCGTCGCTCGAGGCGCCACCGACGTTGGCGACGACCCGCGCCTCGGTGTTGCGGTGGGCGTGGTCGCGCGGCATGTACTCCTTGACGGCGACCTTCTCGCCGAGCGGCTGGTGCACGGCGAGGTAGGTGATGCCGAACCCGCCGACGCCGAGCACGCGCCGGATCTCGTAGCGCTGCAGGACGGTGCCGACGGCGAGCGTCGGCTCGGTGGCCGCGACGTTCATCGGCGACTCAGGCCCGCCGCCTCGCGGCGACGGCGCCGCACGGTGTGCGGTTCGAGGACGACGCCGTGTCGCGGGCGGTGGCGGTGAAGACGTTCACTGCGGCGCGTCGACCGTGAAGGTGACGTTGCAGCAGTCGCCGGGGGGAGGCGGCGGACCGCCGCCGCCCGAACCGCCGCCACCGGCAGCGGCGGCCACCAATCCGAGCAGCACCGCACCACCGACCACGTACCAGAGCGTGCGGCTCGGCGCCGACTCGCCGCCGCTCTCGTCGGTGTCGGTCAGCACCTCGGCGCCACCCACGCTCGCGTCGGTGTCGTCTCCGCCCGGACCGAGGGTGCGTTCGAGCGGCGCGAAGCGCGAGCCGCGCATCGCCCGCGTGCCGGCCTCGTCGCGCGCCTCGATGAAGTACTCGATCGTCGTCGCCCTGGCCGGCGGCGCGAGCGTCGCGACGTAGCGGTCATCGCCGGCGGCCTCCATGACGGTGCGCTCGAACTCGCCGTCCGGTGCGGCACGATGGAACAGGACGACTCGATCGACGCCACCGGCATCGGTCACCCTCGCCTCGATGCGTTGCGGCTCGTTCGACGTGACCGAGGCGCTCGGCTGGTGCTCGATGAGCGGGGGCGTCGTGTCGGAGGGCGGTTCGCGGGCCGCCGCCACCTCGACCAGGAAGGGCGCTTCGGGCGAGCCGGCGCGCGCGCTCGCGCCGTTCGCACCGCTCGCGTCGATCCAGTACTCGATGCCCGTCGCGTCCCCTTCCTCGGTGGAGCGCTCGAACGCGTAGAGATCGCCGCCGACACGTCGCATCGGCGCGCTGAGGTAGCGCGTCTCTCCGAGCGTCCGGTGGTGCAGCGTGACGAAGGCTCCCCCTCCTTCGCTCGCGACGCGTGCCTCGAGACGCACCGCCTCGCCCGCGACCATGCCCTCCGGAGGCTGGTGCTCGATCTCGGGAGGATCGCCGGTCGCCACCTCTTGTGCGGCGGCGATGCCCGGCACGACGGACAGCCAGACGAGGGCGACGGAAAGGAGCGAGGCGAGCGCGCGCGAAGCGCGACCGCACCGCGCCGGGCGTATCCACCGGGTCGGACGCTTCGCCCTCGAGGCGAGGAGCGCCCTGCGCGGCGAGGTCATCGTGCCGGTCCTGCTCATAGTGCCGGTCCTGCTCATAGAGAATTCTCCGTTTCGCGGCGACATCCGCGTTGCCGACCGTTTTCCCGCCGTCGTCCACCCACTCGCCGTCGTGCCGTACCTCACTCGACATCCCCTCCGTCGCCCGTTCCCCAGCGCACGGCGGACCAGCCCTCGCCGTCGGGCGTGCGCTCGCTGTGCAGCGTGAGCGTGCGGAAGGCGTCGGGCGGGAACACGATGTCGCCCTCCCCGTCGACCAGGGAGACGACGCGCAGGTCGACGGCGAGGCGCTCCGCATCGGTGCTGCCGCGCAGATGACGAAGCTCCATGTCGATCTCGTCGTAGGCCTCGATCAGCATGGCCAGACGCTCGAGCGGTTCGCCGCCGGGCACCAGCCGCGCGAGGCGCGCCGTGTCGCGTGCCTCGATCGCGTCGCGCACCGAGCGCAGCTTCGCCAGCACGATCGCCCGGTCGCTCGGCTCGATGGTCGGGGTCGGGGTCGGCGCCTGAATCCGGGAGACGAGATCCGCGCCGAACGTATCGGTCGACGTATCGGTCGACGTGATGCCGTCCGCGCCGTTCGGTGCGTCCGGCACGTTCCCGATCTCACTCTCGATCGCCGCTGCGGCGAGGTCGATGTCGAGCACCAGATCGTTCTCGCCGAGCTCGATGTCGCGCTCCACGCGGCCATGAGCCGGATGGCGGACCTCGAGCCGATAGGTCTCGTTCGGCCACAGCAGGATGCCGGGCTCGTAGCGCGGGGCGATGTTGGTGATGCGCACCCGCGCGTCAGCCGGGGTCGTGCGTACCGTCAAGGCCACGCGCCGGGCCGGATCGGCGTCGCCGGACACCGCTCCCCCCGTTCCCCCCAACGGTCGGTCGGCACGTGCCACGGTCTTCGGGGTGGACGGTCGGGCGTCGCCGATGCGCTCGAACAGCCAACCGGTGCCGCCGGGCTCGTCACTCGAGGCGACTCGCCCGCTGCCGATATCGCCGCGCAGCCACCGTCCGCTCGCGAGGTGTCGGAGCTGGTATTCGTCAGGCAGACCGCCGGGCACCGGTACGAGCCGCCACCGGGTGGCCGCGCCCTCGGGTCCGAGAGCGACGTGCGGCGCGCCTGCGCCGTCGTCGCGCAAGGCGCCTCCGCCGGCCGCGTCGTCGAGCGCGATCTCTCCGGCGCGATCGAGCGGCCGGACGTACCAAGTCGGTGCGGCGTCTCCGGTCTCGCGAGAGAGCGCGACCGCGCCGGCGCCGACGACATCGAGCGAACGGCTGCGGTAGAGGTTCGTGACGCGGTAGCGACCTGGCGCGAGCGTGACGGCCCCGACGGCCGGGGCGTCGGTCGATGCCGGGGCACCGGCTTCGACGAGCGGCCAGCTCTCCCGCGGCGCGCCGACCACGTTCGGCTCGGGCGGAGCGCCTCCGGACAGCGCCGCGGAGGCACCGGCGAGCGCTTCGAGCAGATCCGTCGACGGCCCCTCCAACCGTTCGGCCAAGGCGCTCGCCAGCTGGCCGACGACGGGCCGTCCGCCCCCGACGTCGGTGGAGGTCCAGGCGAGCACGGTGTCGGCCGAACGCGCGAAACCGGTATCGGCGCCGGGGCAGAGCGGCGCCTTTGTGTAACTGCGCTCGCCCCACCCGGAAGCGAAGCTCGAGTCGTGGCAGGCGTCGAGCACCACCAGCGAACGATCCGCCTTCGCCACGAGATCGAACAGCTCCTGCAGCTCGGGCAGGCGCTTGAGGTCGCTGCGGCTCCTGAGATCGACGTCCGTCGGAATCAGGTACGCGGTCTCGCCGAGTCGAAGGGCGTGCCCGACATAGACGAGGAGCGCGAGCCGGGCGCCGTCGACCCGGGCCGCGAGGTCGCGTCGCGCCCGTTCGAGCGGCCGGCGCGCCGCGTTCTCGAGCGAGATGACGTGCACGCCGGCGGCCTCCAGGCGTGCGGCGAGCGCGCTCGCGGCCGTGACCGCGCCTTCGAGCGCGTTGCCCGCGTAGCGCTCGCTACCGACGACGAGTGCCACGCTTCGACCTTCGCCGTCGGCGCTCGCCGGGGAGACGAGTGCGAGGAGCGCGACCAGCAACAGTGAGTGCGGTGCGCCGAACGACGAGCGAGCGGCGCTCGGCGAGCCATCGGTGCGCTCGCGGTGCCGCCGTTCATCGTTCTCGATTGTCCTGAGTCGGCCCATGTACCGCGCGAGCGCCTCGGCATCCCTCTCTCGACGCCGCCGAGTATCCTCGAAGCAATTCGTTCAGGCTCTCCCCCAGCTGGGGGAAATTGCATGCCTTGTGTTCCGTGATTGTGATCACGTACCTCCTATTCTTTGGGCGAGGCAAAGCTCGGCATCCCCTGTTTAGGGGATGTTCTCTTTCCGTTCTGTCGTTATTGTTTTTGCAGCTCGGCGCTCGGGACGACTTTCGCACGGGCGTTTTCGACTTGAACGAAGACCCAGACGAAGCGGAGCCCTTCATGACAGCAGAGGATGTCGCGTTCGCCGATGTGATAACCGCGATCTACGGAACCGTTTTATCCCGATCCGCATCGCGAGAGTGCTGGGAAGCCGCTCTGCGCACCTGCATCGCCTACCTCGGCGCGAGCGAGGGCCAGATCGCCCAGCCCGCGCCGGACCGGCCCGGACACCAGCGTCTCCTCGGCGTCGCCGCCGACCGCTCGGTGGAGGCCGTCTCTGATCTGCAAGAGCGGTTCGCGACGAGAGACGTGTTCTCCGCCGGACGCAGCCTCTGTCTCGAGTTCGCCGACGAGGAGGGGCTGCGCGAGCCGACCACCTTGACCTTCCTTTTCGACGTGCTCGATTACGCCGGCTGGGTGGCGGCCAGAGAGCGCGCGCACGAGCTGCGGACGCACATCGAGCGGGCGCTCAGGCTGGGCAGCGCGCTGCACGATACGTATCGACGGCACGACGCGGTGCTCGAGCTGGTCGATCGACTCTCGGGGGGGCTGCTGATCCTCGACCGCGAGGCTCGTGTGATCGTCGCCAACGATGCCGCCCACGACTTGATGGAGCGGATGGACGAGATCGAGCTGTCGGACGACGGTCTTCTCCAGCATCGGCTACCCGCTCTGTCCGAAGCCATCGGCAAGGCCGTCGACGCGGCCTGCCGGGCGGGACTCGAAGAGCGACGGACCTGGCGCATGAGCCTGCCGCTTCGGGACAAGGGAGGTAGCGTCCTGATGGAGATCGAGCCACGTCGGCGCGATGATCACTCGTCGCGGGCGCAAGAAGGCTGCGCGCTCGTCACGCTGATCGACCCGAACACCCTGCCGGTGCCGAATCGGGAACGGCTCGCGAGCCTGTTCAGCCTGAGCGCTGCCGAGACGGAGGTCTGTGAGCTGATGCTCCGGGGACTGACCAATCACGAGATCGCCGATCGGCGCTGCGTCAGTACCGAGACGGTCCGTACTCAAGTGACCAGCGTGCTCAGGAAAACCAAGGCGACGCGCCGTACCGAGCTGTTTCGACTCATCGCAGCGGCCTCGCCGCCGATGTTGGCGTGACGGGCGCCGTACCCGAGCTCGATCCGGACATCGTCCGTGCGATCTACGATGCCGCCGTTCAGACCGATCGCTGGCCCGGAACGCTCGATCGGCTCGCGCCGATCGCCGGGGCGAAAGGCGCGGCGATTCTCTGCATCGATCTGCTCGGCGGTCCGTGCCACAAGCTCGGTTTCATGTGCTCGATGTACCCGCCCCACATGGCGGAGGAGTACGAGCGCGAGTTCGTGTCCTACGAGCGGGCGCACACCGAGGCGGTACTGCACAGCGACATTCACCGATTCGTCTTCGATCGCGATTTCACCGAGCAGCGCGAAGCGATCGCCGAGCGGCCCGATGTCCAGTTTCTGGTCGAGAACTTCGGTGTGTTCGATCGCTGTGGCGCGAGGCTCGGGGACGACGACTCCTGGTTCGACTGTCTGGCGTTCCAGCACGCCGCCGAGCGACGGGAAGTGCGCTCCGAGGAGCCCGTTGCGGTGAAGGGCTACCTGCCCCATCTCGCGGCGAGCATGTCCCAGCTCAGAACCTTCCAGCGTCTGCAGAGCCTGTACGGCGCTGTGCTGACGATGCTCGATCGCGTCGGCACGGGCTTGCTGCTCGTCGACTCCGAGCTTCGTGTCGTCGTCGCCAACGTCACCGCGGAGCGGCTGCTCGAGGCCGGGGACGGTCTGCGACGCGACGCGCGTGGTCGGCTGGCAGCGCTCGATCAGAACGACGCGATCACCTTGCGTACCGCCGTCACCGAGATCGCGGCCGCCTCGCGCGGCGAGCAAGAAAACGCCTCTCGCTTCTTCGGCGTGACGCGTCCGTCGAGGCGCGATCGCTACCTGATCGAGCTCTCTCCTCTGCGTGACTCTCGAGGTGAGATCGAGAACGATTTCGCCGGCGCGATGATCACGCTGATCGATCCGGACGAGCCGGAGGTAATACGTCTCCATGGCATGCGAGAGATCTATGGGCTGACCGGTGCGGAGCTCGCGGTTGCCGAGCATCTGGTTGATGGACTGTCCCACACCGACATGGCCGACGAGCGCGGTGTGACCCCCGGGACGATTCACTCCCAGGTCCGCTCGATCTATCGCAAGACTCGCTCGTCGAACCGTACCGAGCTGGTACGGCGGGCGCTGCGCATGAACCTGCCCGTGGAACGCTGAGCGCGGAGTTGCCGCCGCCCCTCGCACCTGCCGACACATCCGCCTCTCGAGCGTCCGGACGGCCGCCGATCGGACGACTACCCGAGCCGCACGTAGCGCCGCTCGCGCCCACGCTGCACGAGCAGCAGCAGCCGCTCGCCGCCGAGAGCGCCGGCGGCGAGCTCGAGCTCGTCGACCGAGGCGACGCGCCGCTCGCCGACGGCGAGCACGAGATCGCCGGTGCGAAGCCCCGCGCGCCACGCGACGCTGTCCCGCTCGGCCGACTCGACGACGACGACCGGGCGGCCGTCGCGCAGACGCCGCTCGGCGAAGGCGACGCCCTCGAGCAGGCGGTTGCCGCGCGGCAGCTCCCCGACCGTCACCTCGAGCTCGAGCGGATCGCCGTCGCGGACGAGCTCGAGGCGGAGCCGCTGCCCGACGCGCACGAGCCCGATGCGGTTCCTGACCGCCCCCATGTCACGCACGGCGCGCCCGTCGATCCGCGTGATGACATCGCCGACCCTGAGTCCCGCCCGCTCGGCCGGGGAGTCCGGCTGCACCCGTCCGATGACGACGCCGGCACGCGCGTCGGTGCCGAGCGCCTCGGCGAGCGCGGGGGTCAGCGGCTGGGCGGCGATGCCGAGCGCACCGCGCCGCACCTCGCCGTACTCGAGCAGCTGTGCGACGAGATCGGAGGCGAGGTTCGCCGGTATCGCGAAGCCGATACCGACGTTGCCACCGGCCGGCCCGAGGATCGCGGTGTTGATGCCGATCAGCTCGCCGCGGAGGTTCACCAGCGCCCCGCCGCTGTTGCCGGGGTTGATCGAAGCGTCGGTCTGGATGAAGTCCTCGAAGGCTTCGATGCCGAGCCCGCTTCGCCCGAGCGCGCTGACGATGCCGGAGGTGACCGTCTGACCGAGCCCGAACGGGTTGCCGATCGCGACGCAGAAATCGCCGACGCGGAGCGTGTCCGAATCGGCCCAGGGCAAGGCGACGAGCTCGCCCGGCTCGATGCGCAGCAGCGCGATGTCCGCCTCGGGATCGGCACCGACGAGACTCGCCGCGCGCTCGCGCCCGTCGGCGAGGGTCACGACGATGTCGGCGGCACCCGTGACGACGTGCTCGTTGGTGATGACCAGCCCTTCTTCCGCATCGACGATGACACCGGAGCCGGCGCTTCTCGGCACCGGCACGCGCTCGGTCGCGCGCGGCCCGAAGAAGCGGCGGAAGAACGGATCGTCCATGAGCGGGCTCTGCCCGAGCGCCGGCCCCCGGGTGGAGATGTTCACGACCGTCGGGGTCACCCGCTCGAGCATCGGGGCGAGGCTCGGCAGCGGCTCGCCGTCGACGGCGTCGGGCAGCGCCGCGGCTCGAGGAGCGCCGGAACACGCCGCCGCCAGGACGAGCGCCGTCAGCGCGGCGAGCAGCGACGGGAAGGAGGGACGAGAGCCGCGAATCGAACGCCGGAACCGAAGACGCCCCGTCCCCGAAGCCGACCGGAACGTCGGACTCACCAGCTCCCGGTGTTCTCCATGCTCTTCCACGGCTCCTCGGGCGCCTTCGCCTCGCCGTCCTGCAGGAGCTCGAAGGAGATGCCGTCGGGGGACTTGACGAACGCCATGTGCCCGTCTCGCGGCGGGCGGTTGATCGTCACACCCGCCGTTCGGAGCTTCTCGCACGTGGCGTAGATGTCGTCGACGACGTAGGCGAGGTGGCCGAAATTGCGCCCGCCGTCGTACTCCTCGCTCTTGCCGCCCTCGTCGGGCCAGTTGTAGGTCAGCTCGACCATCGGCGCCTTCTCCGCCTCGGCGCGCTCGACGTCGGCGTCGGCGGCGAGGAAGATCAGCGTGAAGCGGCCCTTCTCGTTCTCGATGCGGCGAATCTCGGTCATGCCGAGAAGATCCTTGTAGAAGTGCAGGCTCGCGTCGACGTCGGTGACGCGGACCATCGTGTGCAGGTAGCGCATGGCGTGTCGTCTCTGTCTCGGGTTCGGTGATTCCGGGCTACGACCGGAGGACGTCTCCACCGGTGTGGTGGTGCTCACCGGTCGGAGGGGTTTACATTCGGAGGGCGTGCGCAAGGCGCGGCCTTTCATTCGGCGCCGAGCGCCCACAGCATCGACGACCGATGCCACTCACCGGACGACACGCAACATGGCCGATCGCGCTCTCATCATTCTGACATCTCACGGCTCGCTAGGCGATACCGGCGGGGACACGGGCTTCTACTGGGAGGAGCTGGCCACGCCGTATCGGGCGCTCGTCGAACATGGCCTCGAGGTCGACATCGCGAGCGTCGCGGGCGGTGAGCCACCGGCAGACCCGGGCTCGGCCGAGGAGGAGAACCTCAACGACGACGTGCGCCGCTTCCTCGCCGACGACACGGCGATGAGGGCACTGAAGAACACCGCCGCCGCCGAGACCGTCGACGCCAGCGCCTACCGCCTGGTGTTCCTCCCCGGCGGACACGGCACGATGTTCGACCTCTCCCAAACCCCTGCGGTCGGCAAGCTGGTGGCGAACGCCTTCGACAACGGCGCCGTCGTCGGGGCGGTCTGTCACGGGCCGGCGGGCCTTCTCGACGCGACGCTCTACAGCGGCAAGCCGCTCGTCGAGGGACGTCAGGTCGCCGGCTTCACGAACGAGGAGGAGGAGGCGGTCGGGCTCGTCGACGCGGTGCCGTTCCTGCTCGAGACACGTCTTCGCGAGCTCGGCGCGGACTATGTCAAGGGCGAGAGCTTCCAGCCGTACGCGGTACGCGACGGACGCCTCGTGACGGGGCAGAACCCGGCCTCGTCGAGGAAGGTCGGGAAGCTGATGATCGAGGCGCTGGACGAGAGCGCCTGATTCGGCCGCCCTTCGACCCTCGTCGCGACGAGACCGAAGGGGGCGAACCGTGACCGCCTCCGCCGCGCCGTCGCCAACGGTGTGCTGAACGCCGTCGACAAGGCCCCCCTCGCGTTCCGTCTGAGCGTCGCTCGCGTGCTGCCGCTCATGCTGCCGCTGGCCTGGGCCGCCTCGTGGGAGGCTGGGCCGTCGCTGGTCTACGGCGCCGAGCTCGTCGCCAACCTGATCGGCGGAGCCGTCGCGTTCCGGCTCGCGCGACGCGCCCTCGGTGACGAGCGTGCGCCGCCAACGGGTGGGCCGCTCACCGTCTGAGCGACGAGCCTGCCCGCCTCCAAACGCGCGCGGCCCGGCACCGAACGTACTCGTCGCCGGGCGTCACCCGAGGCGCTCACTCGGGCAGCAGCGCCGGGTCCACCCAAGTCACCTGCAGCGGGAGCTCCAGGGGAGAGGCGGCGAGCGTGACCCTCACCCGCTCGCCACCGCGCAGCACCTCGACATCGTGCAGCGGCGCGGGATCGTCGTTGTCGTGTATGTAGACATCGTCGAACCCGACGACCCGTAGCCCGTCGATGCTGATCAACACGTCGCCGGGCAGGAACCCGGCGTTCTCGGCGACGCTGCCGGGTGGGACCACGGCGATCGCGACGCGCTCGATCGGCATGCCCTCCCCCGCCACCCCTCCCATCTCGAGGCTATCCATGGGCGGCTCGTCCATGGGGAGGTCGTCGAAGCGTAGCTCGGACAACGGCATATCCGACACGGATGCCTGGGGCAGGTACTGGTCGAGCGAGCTCGGATCGTCGAATCTCGGCTCCTCACCGAACGTGTCGCCGGGAAGCGCCCCGGTGACCGGCGCACCCGCGCTCGCATTGGCCACCACCGAGGCGCTCAGCGGCGGAGGAACGAGCGTCGTGTTCCCGAGCTCGATCGGCGCCATCCCTTCGCCGGCCGAGCCGGGCTCGCCCGCCCGCTCGGAGCTCTCGAGCACGGCGACCTGCAGATCGAGCTCGAGCATCTCCCTCTGCAGCTCCACCGTCTCCTCCCGGAGCGCGTCCAGCTCGGCAGTGAGCTCGCGGTTCTCCAGGGCGAGCACCTCGGCCGCCATCGACTCGGGCGGGTCGATAGCGCTCGAACCGGAGAGATCGTCGTCGTCCACCGGCGTCCCTTCGGCCGAAACAATCGGCTCCTCGAACGCGCCGGGCGGACTCACGGCTTCGGTGGCGGGCGGCGCCGTGTCGAGCACGGAGACCGTGTCCGAGCTCGCGGCAACCGATGCCTCGTCGACCACCAGCGACTCCTCCGGGACGGTGGTCGGTTCGGCATCGGCCGTTCTCGGAACGCTCGCGGAGCCGAGACCGGGGATCCAATCCCCGAGGGCCAGGACGACGGCGACCAGCGAGATGCCCGCGACGGCCGCGAGGGCCAAGGGATTGGGCGAGTACGAAGCGCGTGGACGGCGCGAGGCACGGGAGCGACGCGATCGGGTTCTCCGAAGCACTTTCGCGCCGGCCAAGGGCCGATCGGAGGGGAGCGTCGCGACCGCGACCTTCGGACGCGGAACGATCCAGTAGTTGTCGCTCGAGCGGGACCGCCGTGACCGTCGCCCGCGTCGGCGGAACGTCCTGGCCAGAGATCTTCGCTTCGACTCGACGAACTGCCAGGACGCTTCGATCGGGGACTTTCGTTTCGGCTCGACGAACTGTCGGGACGCCTGGTGCATCGAATTCATCTAACCGTTACGTCCGTGTTCCCACCCATGTTACATAAAGCGCGGCTCCACAGTCGCGACGGACGTCAAGCTTCGTGACGAAGCGGATGGCGAGATCGTACCGGAGATTTCCAGCGGCGACACTCTGACCGAAATGTCATGCCGCCCGCCCGGCGCGTC
>ENA-ORXM01002039-ORXM01002039.1-marine-metagenome-genome-assembly--contig:-NODE-2039-length-25278-cov-55.942463_pt1 | contig 25278 bp, 16 predicted proteins | sample MGYA00237867_ERZ511480 | MGnify/ENA primary metagenome ERZ511480 (study PRJEB26309, sample SAMN06266103) | marine metagenome | isolation source: Algal blade | place: United Kingdom:Sidmouth, United... | reverse complement strand
GTACCATAATAAGTACAATGAACCTAACATTTCTATTCATAAAGAAGACAATTATTTGAGTACGCTAAATTAAGTCTGTAAAACATTTCATTTCTAATTTTGTTATGTGTCCTTATAAGAAACGTGCATTATATATTAGTAAATTAAATTACAGTAGATGCCCACTAAATTTCGGAATTTATTAAACATTGTTATAACAACAATTATTGCAATAAGTTACCTACTTAGAGTATAAATATGATAAAAAACTGTTCATTAGTCAGTGTCTATTAATTTAATATGATGAAAGATGAATTAGAACTAAAATCCTGATCTTGAGAGCAATTTACGGGCTCATCTAATGTAAAAAATGCCGTTATTTGCATCAGATAGTCAGAGGGATAAATAATACCTATATTTTCAATTGTAAATAATGATGTTATTTACCAGTTTTCATTTTACTTGCACTTTGTGCATATAGATATAACAATGGATATTATATTCAACTTTTGTATCTATTAGCTAAGCAAATGGGTAATGTATTATCATATAGATGCAAATATTTGGAAGCAAATTAAATGTTTTAAGTGTTGTATTATGTTAAAGTCAAAAGTTCTTATCCTAATACTCATCAGCATTTTATTTTTTTTTACTAAAGCAAGTGCCAATAAAATTGACAGCTTAATGACTTTAGTTGAAACGAGTAATAATGTGGATGAGAAAATAAGATTATATTTCGAAATTGTTGGAAATGTAGGAGATAGCAACCCAAAGCTATACTATGAATATGCAACCAAAGCATATGATACCGCAGTAAATTCTAATGCCGAACTCTATGCGATAAAGAGCATATACCGTCAAGCGAAGGGTAAGATATATCAGAAAGAAATAGATGAATCCATTTTATTAATAAATGACGCTCTAAATCGACTTGATAATCTATCTGAAAATCCGAATAAAGATATGCTTACAACGAAAGCTTATTTGTTAGAAATTTTGGGCTGGGCCAAAGTTTATAATGAAGAACACTATGAGGCGATTCATTTTTATAATCAAGCGTTAGAATTAAAGAATGCAATAGGTAAGCAAGATGGATTTTTAATGGCGAGTATCGGAATTATTTGTCGAGGGTTAGGAGATTACGATCTTGCCGAAGAATATTTTAAAGAATCTGTAAAATTATATTCTGAACTTAATAATCATAATGACTTAATAATTGTTCTCATAAATCTTGGTTACACCTACCATGAAAAAAAACTCTATACAAAAGCTTTAGAACATTTTGATCATGCATTACGATTGGCAGAACAAAGTGGTATTACCGAACATCAGTATGATATATACTTCTATTCAGCTCGTACTCATTTTGATCTAAAGAATTATGATCTTGCGCTTAAATATTTCTTATCAACTAATGAATATATCGTTAACTCGAATCAAGAAATTAGGATGGCTCATTGCCAAACTTACATCTCTAAGATAAAATTCTTAACATCACAAGATGCTGGCGTACTATCTGAATTATTAGAATCTTACAATGAAAGTCTTAAATACATCGACACTGATTCTTACGCTAAAAAAGTAAAATTGCTCTCTGCCGAAGCAATTTCAGAAGTCTATTCGTCAATTGGTAATTATAAAAAAGCACTTGAATTTAATAAGATATATCACGGAACAAAAGACAGTATTTCAAATACAGATAAACTATTAAAGATAAGATCTATAGATCTTAAGAATAAATTTGAAGGCCTACAAAGGAAAGCTGAAGCAACAAAAAAGGAAGAATTATTAGAGACTAAACTTGGTTATCAATTTAAATTAATAGCTGCATTAGCTTTGTTTCTTCTTTCAATTTTGTTTGTCTCACTACGATTGTTTAAATCCAATAAGGCGAATAGAACAATGAAGGATAATTTAATTGTTAAGAATAATTCTTTAAAGCGAACAGAGCAATTGCTTCTCGAAAGTAATCGAGATATGAAAGAATATATTAGCATTAATAAGGAATTAGAACAATTTGCCTCTATAGCTTCACATGATATAAAAGCACCTCTGCGAACTATACACTCATTTTCTTCCCTTATCAAAAGAAAATTCTACGAGCAAGCACAACCTAATGAACGCCAATGGTTTGATTTTGTAGAGAAAGGTGCCAAGAATCTGAACCTGTTAGTGAATGACCTGCTTTCATATTCAAAATCTAATACAAAAGAATTAAATATTGAGTTGATTGAACTGACACCTATTATAGAAGAAGTCATTCTTCTTTTGAACTTTAGCATATCTGAGGCGAATGCAAAAATCAATATTCATAATTGTAACTTTAAACTCTATGCAGATCAGATAAAATTAAAACAGATCCTGCAGAACATAATCAGCAATGCTATAAAATTTAGAGATTCTGAACGACAACCAATTATTAGCATATATGGAAAAGAGACTGATAAGCACTATTGCATATACATTGAAGATAATGGTATAGGAATTGGAGAAGATTACTTTGACCAAGTATTTGAAAAATTTGCGAGACTTAATAGTAAGGATAAATATGAAGGTACTGGATTAGGATTAGCTATCTGTGCCAAATATATAAAGGAGCACAAAGGCGAAATTTGCATTCAGCGAAATCCTGACTATGGTGTTACCTTTAAATTCTCTATTAGTAAAGAATGTGAATTTCTGAAACCGAATCTTGCTACAGCATGATATATTACCAGCCTCTAACACTTACTACTGCAACATATCTCTTTATTTCGTTCTATACTCTCTGTGTACGATCGTACTGATCCAGCGCCCTATTTTTTGGACAATATTTAGGGATATTCAGAAGTAAAAAGTTTTAATCCCAGAGCGATTACATTATGTTTAGCCCTGCAGGAATTGCAGGGATTAGGAAATAAAGTCTGAGGGGATTTGGCAACAAATGACTTTGGTCATTTTGTTGGTTAACACCGAAAATCTTTGGAGGTGGGACAGCTGAACAAAAATCATGACAGACCTGATATACATGTACCCCCTTATTGGCTTTATTTAACCAATTACTGAGTAATAAGCTGAGCGTAGCAGATTGGATTACTTCTGAATATCACTTCTTAGCTTAGGAAACAAATAGGAATATGGAAACTGCATAGACGCTACAAGTATCGACTAATGAGTCATAGGGTTTGAATTATAAATATGGACTAATTCTGAATATCCTTTAATAAATATGATGACATCTATACAATGGACTTAGTTGCAATAGAAACTCAACAGATGATTACTTCCCTTCTTTACAAAAAGCAAAGAAATCATCTATCATCAAATAATTGACTTCTATACCGTAAGCTTCAGGGATTCTTGACTGTAGAATCTCTATCAGTTCTTCATCCTTACTGATGATGGTGTATATGGCTTTAGACAATTTGTAGAATCTTTCTACTTCAAATTTTTCTGGAATCGATTTAGTCTCGAATAATTCTAAGGCATGTGAAAACTGAGGATAGTTATACAATGGATACCGATCTGGATCATTAAAACAGAGATACAGGAATGTCATCTTAGGAGACTCGTGATAATGTTGGTCTGTTTTTTCGCTGACTGTTCTGACTTGTTCGAGTAACTGATCGCAATGGAATGAGAATCGATTCACCCTCATACTGAGATCTTTGCTCTCATTATATAGGTCTCTGAATGCCGACCTTACATATTCCTTATTGTGTTCTATAAATTGCAACATGACCGACCTCGGAGAATCTACGGTTCCTCCCCACAATCGACCTGATATACTACTCTTAAGACTACCAGCATACATACTCGATAAGTCTAATTCTGACAAGTCCCATCTCTTCCTGAAGTTGTAGAGATTTTCATATTTGTATAACCATTCCTCACTACTGTCTGTGAGTAGATGCTTCTTCCACTTGTCCTTATATTTATTGATTAGATTGACTTTCATAAGTTGATGGCTATATATTCCGCTAACTTACTAAAAATTAAAGTCGGTAAAACCTATCTTAGAATAGTCATAGTTATCGACATATAATAATAGCAAATGGAAGTCATAAATCTAAAAGAAAAGTTCAGTCTATTCTCCGATCATTGGTCACCGAAGATCATAGGAGAACTTAACGGACAAGCCGTCAAGATTGCTAAGGTAGAAGGTGAGTTTGTCTGGCATGATCATAAGAATGAAGATGAATTGTTCTACATCCTCAAGGGGGAGCTGATCTTAGAATTTAGAGATAAGTCCATTACTTTGAGAGAAGGTGATATGACTATTATACCGAGAGGTGTAGAGCATAAGCCTATCGCTAAGGAAGAAGTATGGCTGATGTTATTCGAACCGATGGAGACTAAGCATACTGGTGATGTGGTGCATGAGTTGACTAAGGATAAGTTAGACAGAATCTGAGGGCATTACAGATCGCATTCCTAATGCCGCTAAGTAAGCTCCTGTCCATGCTGCCTGAAAATTGAATCCACCCGTCACGGCATCGATATTCAATATCTCTCCAGCAAAAAATAAATTTGGATATCTGTTAGAAGAGAAATTCTTAAAGTTAATCTCACCGTGATCGATACCTCCCGCTGTGACAAATTCTTCTTTGAATCGATTCTGCCCTGCAATATCAAATCTGGATTTCTTAAGTAAATCGATTAATGATTGCATGTCCTTCTTCGATATACTAGCATATTTTTTTTGTCCATCTAGTTCAGCAATTTCGATTAACTGAGCAGTCAATCGCTTAGGCAGTCCCAGGACCTGATGATTACCCATGAGTTTCTTAGCATTATCATCTCGCCATGACTTGATCGTCTGATCTGTAATATCAGGTCTTAGATCTAATGAGAGATCGCAATTGTAATTTTGCTCATGGAAATGATGCGCTCCAATTGCGCTAAGCTTAAGTACTGCTGGACCACTGAGCCCCTTATGTGTAATCAGCATAGGACCATCAGCGGCATACGGCGTTCCGGGGATCCTGAGTCTGACATGATCCAGACTGATACCAGATAGTCCTTGCAAGCGCTTATCCGTGATCTTAAATGTAAACAATGAAGGAACGGGATCGACAATATTAAATCCTTGAGTCTTCAATATTTTCCAAATAGTAGCACTACTTCCCGCTCCTATGAATAGGACATCTGTTTCTATCTCGTCTCCTGCAAGTGTCGTAATGAAATGACTCTTTCCCTTATCCTCACATAATTGGATGTCTGTTACCTTCGTACCGGTATCTATTTTGACACCATGCTTTCTGCAATTATTGACGAGACAATCGATAATCGTCTGTGAGGAATCCGTTACAGGAAACATCCGACCATCTGCCTCTTTTTTAATCTTCACTCCCCTCTCTGCAAACCAATCAATGGTATCCTGAGGGCCGAACTGCTTGAATGGTTTAAGTAATACTTTCTCTCCTCTTGGATAATTTTTAACCAGTTCCTTAGGCTCAAAACAATGGTGTGTCACATTACATCTGCCTCCTCCTGAGATAGACACTTTAGATAAGTATTTTTTGCCTTGTTCTAATATGGTGATGTCTGCGTCAGGATACATCTCCGAAGCATTTGCTGCGAAAAAGAATGAAGCTGCGCCACCACCTATGCATGTCACTTTCATATCACTCACTGATCATTGCCCATATCTTATCCTTCAGCTCTGTCAATCCAATCTGTGCCACAGAAGAAATATATAGGTAAGGAATATCCATATCCAGCTCAGAACTAATCATCTCTTTTAATTCATCATCGAGCAAATCAGCTTTCGTGATCGCCAGTAATCTTGGTTTGTCGAGAAGTTCTGGATTATATTTTGTCAGTTCGGAAAGTAATACATCGTAGGCGCCTCTCACAGAATCTGACTCTGCTGACACCATAAATAAAAGCACTGCATTACGTTCTATATGTCGAAGGAATCTAATTCCTAAACCCTTACCATCGGAGGCTCCTTCTATGATACCTGGTATATCTGCCATGACAAATGATCGGTGGTCTCGATAAGAGACGATACCCAGATTAGGTACCAAAGTCGTAAATTCATAATTGGCAATTTTCGGCTTAGCCGCAGTGATAACAGAAAGTAATGTCGACTTACCAGCATTAGGAAATCCGACAAGACCTACATCGGCAAGTACCTTAAGCTCTAATATCTTCCACTCTTCTTTTCCTTCTTCACCTGGCTGAGCATATCGAGGAGATTGGTTCGTCGCTGACTTAAATCTTGTATTACCTTGCCCCCCTCTTCCTCCACTGACGAGAATTTTCTCTTGCCCATCATCTGTGATCTCTACTTCTACCTTTCCAGTTTCTACATCCTTTACCACAGTTCCTAACGGGACATCTACTACGACATCTTTTCCTTGAGCACCTGTCTTATTAGAACTGGCTCCATGACCACCAGCAGTAGCGATCAGGTGTCGTTTATATTTGATAGGTAATAATGTCCATAGTTGCTTATTACCTCTTAGAATAATATGTCCACCTCTACCACCATCCCCACCATCGGGACCGCCTGTTGTTGTCATGTTATCTCGGAAAAAATGCACTGCACCAGCACCCCCTGCCCCCGATCGGCAACATATTTTTACATAATCTACAAAATTCGGTCCTGCCATTTATACTTATATTAACTGTAAAAGTAGACCTTTACAAACTAAAGAAAACATCTGCAACTCAGATAATTAAGTAAATCAGAGATTCGATTATTGTTTTCTAGCTATTAATCAAAAAATTACAATTATAAAACCCATGAATAAGACTCTCCAAGGATACGTCAATACTCACATCGAGGATACCATAGCAACCATAGAATTTTTCCATCCCTCCCACAATTCATTACCTTCTAATCTACTGAATGACCTTACACATAAGATCTTGGAATTAGGTGCTAATGAAGAGGTGCTTCTAATTGTTATCAAAAGTAGTGGCGAGAGAACCTTCTGTGCTGGTGCTAGCTTCGACGAGTTAGTCAGTATAGAAAATGAGGATACGGGTAAGACTTTTTTCTTAGGCTTCGCCAATGTGATCAATGCCATAAGAACTTGTGGTAAAATCGTCATAGGTAGAGTACACGGCAAGGCCGTCGGTGGTGGTGTCGGATTAGCTGCCGCATGTGATTATTGCATGGCCAGCAAGTGGGCTTCTGTTAAGCTGAGCGAACTGGCTGTAGGCATAGGACCATTCGTCATAGGTCCTGCGGTAGAACGTAAGGTTGGATTATCCGCTTTCAGCCAGATGGCTATCAATGCGACTGAGTGGCAGACGGCTGCCTGGGCGAAGGAGAAAGGCTTATTTAATGAAGTCTTTGACTCTGTAGAGCAGCTGGATGAGTATCTCACCCACTTCTTAGATATCACCAAGAAAATGAATCCTGAAGCTCTATCTGGACTAAAGAAAGTCTTCTGGCAAAGCACCGATCACTGGGACTCACTACTCGAAGAAAGAGCCGCTACAAGCGGAAAATTGGTCTTATCGACCTTTGCCAAAGAAACAATCGGTGGTTTTCTTAAAAAATAATTCTCAATAAGTTATTGATATATAATTACTTATAGATATGAAAAAATTAATGTGTTTTTTCTTCGCATAATGATGTGACCCAAACTGTGTCCTGCCGTCTAAATTGGGCTATTCATTAGCAACCTTAATATTTAAAAAAATAACAGGCTGGCGTTTTTCTTTCATAGGTTTTACGTCAACTACCTGTTTTGAGAATTTGTTCAAAAAGCTGTCCTCTGCGAGGATGGCTTTTTTTATACCACTAATAGCGGTTCCATAAAGGCGTTATTGGGTTGTCGTACCTCTCTGACTATCAGATAACTACAAGGTAATATTTCCATTTTATATACATCAAAATAAATAATTCATGCAGAATTTGCGGCACAAACTTATGTAAAGTATATTTGTCATTATGTAAAGCTTTCTTTCCTAATAAAACTAAGATTAAATGACCAATAACTCTATTTGCAACGATGAACATAACTTATTGTATAAAGTTCTAAACTTCCGATTATCACATAGATTTAAGAAAGTCGGAATATTGGGAGCTATCCTAATATTCCTCTTATTAATTAGTTCTAAGTACTTAGGGAATAATGCACTAATTGTAAAGGATGTATTGAGAACATTGATTTTATTTTTTCTTCTTTTATCATCGCTTAGTAAGGATAAATTAGAAGATGAATATAACAGGTACATGAGATTCCAATCCTTTGTTATTGCATTTGTCGCAACTACAGTATATTCTATTTTGATTCCTCTGATAGCAATTATATTAGACATTGTAATTACCAATATTAATGGAGATGGCTATGTTAGTTTTTACGAAATTTCTGCGTTTGAAGTAATCTTTATAATGCTTGGAATTCAATTACTTTGCTTTGAAACTCTAAAAAGATTTGGACGTGTATAATAAGGTAAAAATTGGTAGAGCGGAATTAGATCTAACTCAGGAAGACTTGGCAAAAAAAATTGGTGTATCTAGACAAACTGTAAATTCGATTGAAAAAAACAGATATGTCCCATCGACCGTTTTAGCTTTGAAAATTTCTGAGCTATTTAATAAAACAGTCAATGAGATTTTTATTCTAGATGAAACAGATTAACATAAACAAAATCACATAGGAGTGGTACATACTTCACAAGCAAATTAAGATTAGAAAGATAAGTAAATGCCTAAACCAAAGTCAAAGAAAGAGCTTACAGAGTTAAGTCAGAAAAACTACAAAATCCTAATGGACTTAGTAGCTTCTTACCCAAAGGAAGAGCTTAACAAAGAATTTCCGCAAGGCACGCTAAATAGAAATATTAAAGACGTATTAGCACACTTACACCAATGGCACTTAATGTTCTTAAACTGGTATGACGTCGGAATGAAAGGTGAAAAACCAGATATGCCAGCGAAAGGATATACATGGCAAACCATGCCTGCTTTGAACATAAAAATTTGGGAGGATTATCAAAATACGAGTTTACAAGATGCAAGAAAACTTTTGAACCAATCCTATAAAAAGGTTCAATCAATAATTACCAATCATACAAATAGAGAACTTTCTGAAAAGAAAAAATATAAATGGACAGGTTCCACTTCTTTAAGTGTATACTTAATCTCAAATATCTCTAGTCATTATAATTGGGCAATTAAACTAATTAAGAAATCAATGAAGTAAATCAAACCAATTGATTGAATTGTATTTAACTTAGAGACTTATTAGACAAGTAAAGTTGACTATAAGCAAGAATACGTATTTGACTAAATGCATACATGCTAAAAATCGCCTACTCACAAGTCTATAAATATCAATTACCAGAGGGTCATAGATTCCCTATGATCAAGTATGAATTGTTACCTGAGCAACTACTGTATGAGGGAACGGTAACCGATGACAATTTTTTCCACCCACAGAAACTTACAGACTCACAGATATTACTTACACATACACCTGAGTATTTAGAAAAGCTGCACAACTTGACACTGAGTCGTAAAGAAGAAAGGAATATCGGCTTCCCTGTAAGAGCTGACTTAATAGAACGAGGTAAGACAATTGCTCATGGCACATACGAATGTGCATTGCATGCCATAGAGCATGGCGTCAGTCTTAATATTGCTGGCGGCACCCATCATGCATATGCGGATCATGGAGAAGGCTTCTGTGTATTCAATGATATGGCGATTGCTTCTAACTTATTGCTGGCTGAAGATAAGGTCGATAAGATATTATTCATCGATTTGGATGTCCATCAGGGTAATGGCAATGCTTATATCTTTCGTGATGATGATAGAGTTTTCACCTTCAGTATGCATGGTGCTAAGAATTATCCTGTTCGTAAGGAAACGTCTAATCTTGATATTGGGGTACCCGATAAAATCGAGGATAAAGACTACCTTAATCTTCTATATAATACTCTACCTCGACTGATACAGCAAGTAGAACCAGACATTATATTCTATCAGTCTGGGGTCGATATATTAGAGAATGATAAGCTGGGTCGACTTCGTGTTAGCATAGATGGTTGCCGACTTAGAGATCAATTTGTACTGCAGCAGTGTTATAACAACAATATTCCTGTAGCCATATCTATGGGAGGCGGTTACTCAGAGAAGTTGTCAGACATTATAGAGGCTCATGCTAATACCTATAGAGAGGCTCAATCTATTTTTTTCTGAGAAATAAATTGAATGATAGAGGGAATTACTGTGTAATGAAGGAATGTCGTTAATTTGCAGACCTAATCTGATAGATTATAATTGAAAGAATACAAATATATAGAAGTCCTACTACCACTGGCGATACCTAAGGTATACAGTTATCGAGTGGAGGAGCTGTATTGGAACGATATACAGTTTGGCGTGAGGGTGGAAGTCCCTCTGCGTAACAAGCTCTATTCTGCTATAATCATTAAAGAAATAGAAAAGCCTGATGTACTCATACAACTAAGATCTATCAGAGCAGTCATAGACAGAGAAGCTATAGTTACTAAGCATCAGTATGAGCTATGGCAATGGATGTCCAGCTACTATATGGCAAGCTTAGGCGAGGTCATGAATGTCGCCTTACCTACTGGCCTTAAGCTCAATAGCGAGACTAAACTGATCTCGATGCAACATATCGATCAGTATCAGAGTGAGCTGACGGATAAGGAGTATATGCTAGCAGAAGCAGTTTCGATTCAGAACGAACTGACCATCAGTCAAGTACAAGATATTCTCCAGCAAAAGACCGTCTACCCGATTATCAAGTCGCTATTAGACAAAGAGATTCTATATGTCAAAGAAGAACTCAAGACAAAATTTAAAGCTAAGAAAGTAGATTTCATAAGACTGTTAGCTCCGTATAATGACGAGGACAATGGAATCAATGCCGCCTTTGACTTAGTTACAAGAAGTGAAAAGCAAACCAGAGCACTCCTCAGTTATGCTCAGCTATCACGTGAGTACGACTGGATACAAAAAAAAGATTTATATGATATAGCGAAAGTAGATAACTCAGTCATCAAGGCATTAGCAAAAAAAAAGATTATAGAAATAGAATCTAAGGAAGTCAGTCGCATCAACAATGAAATCGTAGAAGAAAAAGAAATACCGCCACTCAATCCACATCAAGTAGTGGCAATGCAAGAGATTAAAGAACTGCAAAAAGAGAACGATCACATTCTATTATTTGGAGTGACAGGAAGTGGAAAAACAAGAATATATATAGATGTCATTAAAGAGACGATGGCACAGGGCAAGCAGGTGTTATATCTATTGCCCGAGATTGCATTGACCACTCAGATAGTGGATCGACTGATGACTGTCTTTGCTGGTGACATCGGCGTCTACCACAGTAAGATGAGTAACAATCAGAGAGTAGAATTATGGAATGCCTCACTGAATGGGAAGCAGCTCATCTTAGGTGCAAGGTCCAGTATATTTTTACCGTTCAAAGACTTAGGCCTCATCATCGTGGATGAGGAACATGACCCTTCTTATAAGCAGTCCGATCCTGCCCCTAGATATAATGCCAGAGACACTGCTCTATACATAGCCAGATCTTATGGCGCTAAAGTGATATTAGGAACCGCTACCCCTTCCTTATCGACTTACATCAATGCACAGATGGGTAAGTACGGCATCGTCAAATTATTAGAACGACATGGCAACGCAGAATTACCAGAAATAAAAGTGGTGGATCTGAAAGAGCAGTACAAGAAAAAGCAAATGGTATCTCTATTTAGCAAAGAGCTAAAAGATGCCATGCAGACAGCACTGGATAAAGGAGAGCAGGTATTGATCTTCCAGAATCGGAGAGGTTACTCCCCTACTCTACAATGTACAATCTGTGATTTTAATGCTCAGTGTCCTAATTGTGATGTGAGCCTGACGGTGCATAATTATTTTGATCAGTTGCGGTGTCATTATTGTGGCTATCGACATGGCTTGCCTAAGACTTGTCCAGCCTGTGGTAATCCAGATCTTAATAAATTAGGATTTGGTACTGAGAAAATCGAAGATGAAATCAAGTCTGTCTTTCCATCTGCCAAGGTTGCAAGAATGGACTTCGATACAGCCAAAACGAAAAACGCTTACGAAGAAATATTACATAATTTCAAAACAGGTCAAACAAATATTCTCGTAGGCACCCAGATGATTACTAAGGGCTTAGATTTTGAAAATATATCTGTTGTCGGCATTCTAGTTGCAGATAAGATACTATACTTCCCTGATTATAAAGCTAACGAGAGAGCTTTTCAGTTATTCACTCAGGTGGCTGGTCGTGCAGGACGTCGTGAGAAAAAGGGTCAAGTTATCATCCAGACTTACAACCCGACGCATGCAGTCATACTGGAAACTAAGAATTATGACTCTGTCAGTTTCTACAACAGAGAATTAAAAGAGCGCAAGCACTTCATGTATCCACCATTCTTCCGAATGATTACAATCACAGTGAAGCATAAGAAACCAGACATAACCGAAGACACCGCCCTACTCATCGCTATCAAACTCAGAGAAAAGCTGGGTAGCCGAGTGATCGGACCATCTGTCCCTGGCATTGCCAGATTACGAGGATTCTACCAGCAGCAGATTGTCATCAAGATGGAAAGAGAAACAAGAGTTATTAAGTCCATCAAACAACTCATTCTTAATGTCAAAGATGAGGTCAGATTAATGGATGGAAAAAAAAGTGTGAGGATTATTATAGATGTGGACCCTTAATTAGTTACTGGTTTTTATAGTTACTAATTACTAGTTTAGCATCACATGATATCTGTAAATCATTCTGTTATAAATATTTAAATAGAAATGATTCATCATTACTTCCGTTCGCCAATGGTATATTGTGGGCATATAATAACTCTACGTACTAAAAGTTCCTATGAAAAACCTACTCATTATTTTATTCTCATCAATCACGATTATTCTTAATGCACAGACGGTCGGCGTATTATTCAAGACTGAAGATACCTTCGAGGGACTGACATTCTTCTCTCCATTCTCTGGCACTAAAGCGTATCTCGTAGATAATTGCGGCAACTTAATTAATGAATGGGATAGAGGCACTCGTCCTGGTATATCTGCTTACTTTCTAGATAATGGACTGATGATGCGTACTTATAAAGTGGACCCAGTTGGCCCATATACCTCAGCCAGTAATGCAGGGGGAATAGAGCTTGTAGATTGGGATAATAATGTAGTCTGGAAATATGAGATCAATACCGCAGAACAACTCTCTCATCATGATGCCGTCATGATGCCCAATGGTAATATACTCATCCTGACATGGGAGCTAACTTTTAGAGATGAGATCATACAACTAGGAAGAGACCCTAACGAAATCGCCCAACAAAACTTTATGTGGTCAGAGAAAATTCTCGAGCTCCAACCTGTAGGAAGTGATAGTGCTAACATCGTGTGGGAGTGGCATATCAACGATCACTTCATCCAAGACTATGATGACACTAAGGATGGCTTCGGTGTCGTATCAGAACATCCAGAACTCATGGATATCAATCAGCCAGATCTCGACAGTGGTAATTCTAATGCGACAAGAGACTGGTTTCATTTTAATGCTATCGATTATAATCCTGACTTAGATCAGATACTTATATCCATAAGAAATTCTGATGAAGTATGGATCCTGGATCATAGTACGACTACAGAAGAAGCTGCTGGTCATACAGGTGGCACTTATGGTATGGGAGGAGATATCTTATATCGATGGGGCAATCCTGCTGCTTATAAGGCAGCACCAGCTTTTGACCAGATGTTATGGGGACAACATGGCGCCCATTGGGTCAGGGATGGAGTCGATGATGCAGGTGCTATCATGATATTCAATAATGGAAATGGAAAACCGGGAACTGATTTCTCACAGGTACAATTACTCTTTCCACCACAAAGTGATGCCGGATTCTACATTAAGGAATCTGCCCAACCCTATGGACCAGAAGAAATTATAACTGTGTATGGGGACGATCCTGATGAAAGATATTATAGTCCATTCTTATCTAATGCCTATAGATTAGAAAATGGAAATACCTTAGTTAATTCTGGGTCTCCAGGAAGAATATTTGAAGTGACACCCGATAGAGATATTGCATGGGCTTATGAGATACCGTTGTTTGGAGATCTGCCAGCGACTCAAGGTCAGAATGTAAATAACAATGCAAATTTTAGAGCTTATAAATACCCACTTTCTTATTCTGGTTTTGAAGACGTAGATATCACTCCTGGTGTACCGATCGAGAACAATCCTGATGATTGTGAGTTGGTCACCACTTCTAACTATGATTTACAAGAAAATTATACCGTCAGGTACATACCTACAAGTCATAAATTAATCTTAGAAGGATTTGACACTAATATCAAGCAAATTATAATAAGCGATTTGCAGGGAAGAGTCATAGAACAACTACACTATTCTGATCAAAACATGAAGCTGCAGCATTCTTACGCTACGGGAATATATGTTATCACGATTAAGTTAGTAAATGAAGAGATAATTAGTTACAAATTGTTCATAGGTTAGATGCTTCTCATCATACAAATACACTTACCATGCTCGACATAAAAAAAGGGCTGCATCATACGACACAGCCCTTCCATCATAAACATCTAAACCTATAGTCCTATTTTTGGATTATTATTCGCTTAGTTATTACCTGTCCATCATCATACAATGTCTGTAACATGTACACACCAGTCTGTAATGTAGATACATCTACTTGCATGATCTCACTTGCTACGACATCTGACATATCGATAGCCAATTTGCCGTCAGCAGTATGTAATTGCATACGTTCTACAGATTCTACATCAGATACTTCTATACTCATCATGATACTTACTGGATTAGGATATACGCTAACTGTATGTATGTCCTGATCTCCTGCAACCTTATCTTCCATAAGTATGACAGCATCCGCTATGTCTCTTGATCTGTTTTCTGTCTCTGTAAGCACTGTAGATGATGCAACATTTCCTCCATCAAAATCAATTTTAATACAATAATCTTCCGTTTCACCTTTAGGATATTGTTGACAAGGATCATCAGCATATCCACCTTGTTTCATAATAACTCTCATGCTTGTGATTCCAGATGTCAAGTTATGTGGCATTGTGACTATACCATTCATAGTATTGATACCACAACCATATGCTACGAACTCATTGCTGTCATAATAGTCCCCATCCAGATTATAATCGATCCAGATTGTCCAGTATACTTTCTCAGCAGAACATACACCGAATCCTGGTACTAACTTCAGACTAAGAGCTTCACCTGATTGGGTGATTGTACAAAAGTTACTGAAGTCTGCATATCCACCATTGTTACCACTGATATTATTTATAGATCCAAATATACATTGCTGTATATAGTGACAGTTAGAGTTATCACCACCTGGATTACAAACAGTTGCTACTGATTCTACCTCTATTGTAAATGAACAAGTTTCCACATTTCCACACCCATCAGTTGCTTCATACGTTACTGTATGATTAGATCCTGGAGGTAATACTGATCCGGAAGTCGGTCCAGCAGTCTGAGTCAGACTCATGCAATTAGATATTTCCATGATATATTCCAGTGCATATGAGCCATACTGATCATTCCATTGACCATTGTTGAGCATCTCCACATAATGTTGATTGTTATTGTAATTATTAGGCTGACCAGGGTACCAGTTAGTATAACTAAATGGTTCTCCATTCACCCACGTAAATGTTCCTTCTGATGCAACATCACTACTACCGATCCATGCTGATTGTAGCATAAGAATATTAGCGAGGAATGCATTCTCAGAAGCTGTATTGATCACAGCAAGATTACCTCCATTTGCTACACAATTAGCCTGAGCAGTAGGCCAATTTGCTGCACCTGTAGAACAGTAATAATGATGTCCGTTATGAGTACCCATATATACAAACCCTGGTATAAATTCTCCTCCTGAAGAACAATCAGAACAACAAGAGCTGATCTCTGGTAGATTCCAATTGACAGCTACACCCTGAGAGTTAGCAGCTGCAGATGTAACTATATTATCAGGACAAGTCATACTTAATCCATTCTCTACTGTAATATCAAAACTACATGTCTGTATCGGACCACATACATCACTTGTCTCATAAGTCACTGTATAATCTCCAGCTGTCAAGAATGTTCCTGAAGTAGGACCAGCTATTTGATTAACAAATGAGCAAGGCTTCTCCATTATAAATTCTAACAAGTAATAAGGATACTGATCATTCCATTGTCCATTATTAAGCATTTCTACACACGCCTGATTACCATTGTAATTATTAGGTTGGCCAGGATACCAATTAGTATAACTTATTGGCTCTCCACATGACCATGTGAACTGTCCGTCCTGATCTCCGTCACTTAGTCCGATCCATGCAGATTGTAATGTCAATAGATTAGCTAAGAATTCGTTCTCTTCTGCAGATCCGATACATGCTAAGAATCCACCACTACTTTCACATAACTGATTGGCATTTTGCCAAGTAGCACTCTGTAGACTGCAGTAATATTCACTTCCACCGAATGATCCCATGTACATGAATCCAGGTATATTACCACCATCACATGATCCACAAGAACCACTGAATGTCGGAGGTGACCATGACACATGTTGACCACCATTGGTTCCACATGATACGACTATGTTACTAGGACATGTCAGTACATTATTATTTCCGTTGCCATTACCATTACAATCTACCGTCACGTCAAATTCGCAAGTGGAAGCATTACCACAAGCATCTGTTGCAGTATATGTGACGATCGTAGTTCCTTGGTAGAATGTAGATCCACTACCCACTGATTGACCCGATTGTGTCATGGCTGATATAGTCGGTGTGCCACAATTATCTGTTACTGTCGGTAGTGCCCAGTTTGCTATTGCAAAACATCCAGATCCACTTCCTGTATTAGGTGTACCCATGAGTACAACATCTGCAGGACAAGACACAAATAATGGCGCTTGGTTATCCTCTAATGTAATCGTCTGAGTACAAGATGTAGTAAGACTTGCATTATTAGGATCTGTCGCTGTAAATGTTCTCTGTACCACCTTAGCTCCTGCGCATGGTCCATTACTTACAATCACATCATTATACGTAACTGTAGGTGTATTACAACCACTACTACTTGCTGTAGCTGTAGCTGAGCCACTCACTGCTAATCCAGGTACTCCTGCTGTAGGGCAAGAAGTATAATTCGCTGGACAACTTATAGTCGGTGGCGTCGTACATGCCGAGTTACATATCACTGTCACTGTAAAGCTTATATTAGAAGTATTACCACATGCATCTGTAGCCGTGTAAGTAACAGTCGTCACACCTTCTGGATAGAGAGCTCCACTATTATGTGTAGAGGACAATGTGACACTACTACAATTATCTGTCGCTATTGGCAGTCCCCATGTTCCTACAGCTTGACATCCAGCTCCTGTTCCCGTAACTGTAATATTATTAGGAGCACTTGTGAATGTCGGTGGTGTATTATCTTGTAAAAATATATTCTGAATACAGCTCGATGTCAAGCTTGCATTACCTGGATCCGTTGCTGTCCACGTACGCTGCACAACTTTACTTGTCGAGCAAGGACCTGAGCTTGTAATAAGATCTGTGTAAGTTACCACTGGTGCAGCACATCCTGTACCGCCTGCGATTGCAGTGGCTGTTCCACATACTGCTGGTGACGGAATACCACTTGTCGGACATGCAAAATAATCTGCAGGACAAGTAATTACTGGATTACTATTACAAGTCGCAGCACATAGTACCGTTATTGTAAATGATGCATCTACTGTATTACCACAACCATCATTAGCTGTATAAGTAACTGTTGTCGTTCCTTCTGAGAAGGTAGCACCACTCTGATGAGTCCCTTCGAAAAATGTTAGATTACAATTATCTGTCGCAGTTGGGATAGCCCAGTTTGCAATTACTTGACAACCAGTACCTGTTCCATTTATGGTAATATTAGCTGGAACATTACTTATAACTGGAGGTGTGGTATCTGCTAGTTGTATATTCTGTATGCAACTCGCTGTCAGACTTCCATCTGATGGATTCGTTGCGGTCCATGTTCTTTGGATATATTGTGCATTCGGACATGATGTTGATGTCGGATTGATATCTATATAAGTTATAATCGGTGTACCGGAACAATTAGGTCCAGTAATCGATCCTGTCGCAGATCCTGTAACTGAAGGGTTACTTGATGTCCCAGGACAAGCCGTATAATTAGAAGGACATGTAATCGTCGGAAGCGTCGTACAAGCTGCACATCCTACTGTCACTACGAATGATGCTGTCGTTACATTTCCACATGCATCAGTTGCTGTATAAGTCACTGTTGTATTACCTTGACTGAACGTATGGCCGCTATTAAAATTAGAGGTCAATGTAACACTGCCACAATTATCTGTCACAGTCGGTGTCGTCCATGTTGCTGGCGCCTGACAATTATTACCCGTACCTGTAACAGAAATATTATTAGGTACAAATGTAAATGTCGGCACGGTACTATCTGAAAGGTAGATATACTGAATACATGTAGCCGTTAGATTAGGGTTACTGGATTCTGTTGCTGTCCATGTTCTCTCTAAGCTCACGGCACCATTACATGCGGGAGCATTTATATTAAGATCGTTATATGTAATTAATGGTGCTCCACAATCTTGTGCTGTATTACTGCCAGCTGCAAATCCTGTCACTGCAGGATCAGTAGATGTATTAGGACAAGCTGTATGTGTAGGTGGACAAGTTATGTTCGGAGCAGTAGTACAAGCCTGACACACAATGATCACTGCGAAGCTGCTCGTTGTTACATTACCACAATTATCTGTTGCCGTATATGTCACAGTCGTCGTCCCTTCTGAAAATATATCACCTGGATTATGACTCGATACGAAACTCGAAACACCACACTCATCAGCTACCGTCGGTGGTACCCAATTAATAGATAACTGGCAATTAGCGCCTGTACTATTCTGAGTAATGCTACTTGGCGTTCCAGATATTACAGGAGCAGTAGTATCATCTATTGTAATCTGCTGTATACAAGTGGTAGACAATGCAGGATTATACTGATCAAATGCCGTCCATGTTCTCTGTACATTAAATGATCCAGGACAATTACCAAATGATGTAAATGAATCTGAATGATAAACAACTGCTGGACCACAAGTACCTCCCTGATTAGTGATAGTCGGTTGTCCTGATATTGCCGGTGAAGGAATAAATCCTCCTGGGCAAGATGCATAATTAATAGGACATGTAATCGCTGGTGGCGTATTACAAGTGTTACATTCGATTGTTATATTAAATGATGCTGTTGCGACATTACCACATACATCTACTGCTGTAAATATAACGGTCGTTGTACCTCCGGCAAACTCACTTCCATTAGCGATATTAGATCCAGAAGAACTTAGACTACAGTCATCACTGTAAGTAGGAGCTGTCCATGTCACTGGCATAAAGCAATGTGACCCTTTCTTAAATAAAGTAATATCAGTAGGTACATTAGTTATCGTAGGTGCTCCGTCATCTTGTAATGAAATAGATTGTGTACAAGTTGCTGTCAATGCACTGTTATTAGGATCAGTTGCGATCCATGTTCTTATAATTTCATATTCCGAAGCACAAGGCCCAGATGAGATCACCTGATCCGTATATGTGACGATTGGTGCACCACAGGTATTATCACCTGCGACTGCAGTTGCCGTACCTGTCACTGTCGGTTCTGGATAGCTTCCTGTGGGACATCCAGTATAATCAACTGGACATGTTATCACAGGTTGTGCATTACATAGACAATTAACTGTTACAAGAAAACTTGCTGTTGCAGTCAGTCCACAATTATCTGCTACTGTATATACTATTGTTGTGGTACCACTCTGGAAGAATGATCCACTATCAAAGTTACTTGTCATATTAGCAACACCACAATTATCTGCAGATGTCGGTTCGCTCCAGAACACTTGTACATCACAACCATTTCCATTTCCAGAGACAGTGATATCATTAGGTATATTACTAAGTACTGGTGGCGTATTATCACTCACCTCTATCGTCTGTGTGCAACTACTCGACTGGCTACTATCGCTTGCATCATTAGCAGTCCATGTTCTTTGTATCACCATTTCTCCATTACAAGGTCCAGTAGAAGTTGTTATATCTTGGTATGTAATTATAGGTGTTCCACAAGATGGATCTGTAGGTGTAGCTGTTGCCTGTCCCGTAGCAGATGGATTAGTTACTCCATTGACTGGACAAGCTGATGCTGATACTGGACAAGTAATCGATGGTGCATTACAACAACTTCCCACTACTGTCACATTAAAACTACACTGAATCATCAGACCACATCTATCGAGTGCTGTATAAGTTACTTGTGTCGTACCTGATGAGAATGTCGTACCACTATAATGAGTTGTTATAAAATAAAGTAAATCGCAATTTTCTGTCGCTTGAGGTATAGCCCAGGTTGCAGTACTATCACAAGCTACTGTCAGATCGACTGTTAGATCAGATGGACAGTTGCTAATCACTGGAGCTTCATTGTCCTCCAGAAATAAAGTCTGCTGACATGAGGAGTGTAACTTAATACTGGCTGACCCAGCAGGATAAGTCGCCTCCCATGTTCTATGTATAATTGTCAGACAAGAAGTCTGACTGGTTATCACATCTGTATAGGATACAATAGGTGTTGGACAATTAGCGTCTCCCGGAGCTACTGTCGGCGTACCTGTCAGAGATGGATCTAAATCATCTGTCGGACAACCGAAGTAAGTCGGTGGACAAAAGATGACAGGTGCTGTCAGGCACATCATCTTAAAATTCATCTGTGCTTCTGGTACATCACCATTAAGACAGAAGTTCTCATCTCCGTTATATGCTGTCATACTTAATGTACAACACATTAACATAATGAAAGTGATTGATTTTGTAATTATTTTGTTCATGCTAAAGAATGTTTTGTATTAATGTTCTGTAGCTAAGCGTGAAACTCTATTCTTCAGAAAGTGTGAGCAAAAGTTTTTTTGAGAAAATTTATTTTTTTTCATCTAAAAAACTTTCCTGAGAATAATTGGGAAATGATCTACTTAGCAAATTCAGAAGTCTATACGATATGAACTGGATAATTGCTCCTACCCTGCTGTCCCAAATTTGTGTTAAAGTTTATATGCGGAGGGGTCCTATCCTATTGATTTGCAAGGATATATTAATGGAATTAAATTTGTAATGTGTTGGTATGATTGAGTCTAAGTCAATAATTAATGTGTAAAGAGGCGTGTTAACTTTTCCCTAATTGAGCTCATAAAAAAGATCAATTATTTTCACTTTTTTTCTAACATTTCCATCCGCTAAAAATCATCGAAATATTAAGCAACCTATCTAAACGTGAGCTTTCTATTTTCGCTGCTTGAAGTGAATTTAGGAGAAAGTGGAGAACGACTTTTTAGCTAAGAAATTTAGATCTATAGGAAGCGGAATGACATTGAGAATCGTTATGAGATGAAGGTGTCTGGCCAGAATCCGCTCAATTTAAAATTAAGGATACTAAGAAGTTAAGACAAAGTTCTCTCTTTGCTATTCCATATTCAGATGCTATATCAAGACAAGACAATGATCTTTCTTTTTCATTTCGATCTGAGGGAGACATCTTTTATCAAATACTCCACTTTCAAAACAATAGACAAAAGTTCTTTCTTTGCGTTCATGATGAAGAAACATGGTCGTGCAAAACCTCCTTTGTAGTATGCCTAATTACAATACTCTACAGAGCAACTATCCGCCCTCTATATTTTCAAACTAGTTATAAGAAAAACTTACATAGGCATATAGTGAGGCTAACACTTATGGTGATAATCGATGTATAGATTAAGAACGATTTGGGATATTGCTTTTTGAAATAATAAGGTTCTTATTCCTTTTGTTATTACTCGGACCTGGCACACTATATCGAGAAGAACTAGTAAAGCGGCTATTTCGGTAGATATCATTTTTGAAATAACGAGAACGGGTTCTTATACCATTTAAGTTCTTAATGCTGTATTGGATATGAGAAAATTGGAATGATATTCGAGGCAGAAAACGGAGATCTATCCATAGCTAAAGCGAGTATTTCTAATGAAGAAGATCAATTATCTTTTTCATTAATATGCAGCAATTATGAGCTTAATTGGTATTAACGAAGAATTATACTTAAGCGAGGAGAGCAATGAGGATATAGAACTCATAGTAGCATATTTATATAAAACAAAATGCTAACGATCACGAGTTCCCTCTATCCTGAAAATCTAAAATTAATTTCTACGAGACCTTCCTATTCCGAGTTTGTTAGCAACCACAAGCAGAAGGATAGCACCCACGGTAGCTGAGATCATCATTCCAATGACATTCTCTGGCAATGTGACATTAAATTGTTTTTCTACAACTTTGACTATACCAGATCCAGCATTAATATTAAAAAGACCAAAGAGGAATCCACCTACGATGCCACCGGCAATACCTAATAAGGTATTAATGATTAGGCCAAAGGAGGTTCCTTTTACGATACGAGCTGCAATGGCACCTGCAATACCACCGACGATAATCATGATTACCCAATTCAATACATCTGCTGGAATAGCTGAATCCATTTTGTCTTAATTTTCGACAAATATATGAATCTCTACATATGTCAAGGATAATATTAATCATATAAGACTTCGAGGCTAAGCCATCGGAGCATTCTTATGATCTTAACATAATCGCATTAAGGTAACGGAAGTCAAAACATGACTTAAAAATTAGTCTCTTCTCAAAATTAATACTCAGTAGCAATAATTTTAGCACCTAAGCCATCTGGGTCTAACTCTACGGCCATAGCTGTCGCTCCAGAAACTGGCAACCTGACATACATCTGCGCTGTATAGTTCCCAACACTTAAGTTTGAAAAAATGGCTTTTGTATTAATCTGATCTATCAGATCATCAGATCTGATACTTCCGATAGAAGAATAATCTGGTGTAACGTTATTTAGTCTTATTTCAAATTGGATTCCATTACCTCCTGTGAGACTTGCTGCTTTGCAAAATCCTTGATACTCAAGTTCTATAGTAGAGGATGTCGTCCCTTTATTGACTATAAATGAAGGACCAATCTGTACCCAACTCTGAGATGTCAAATTTACAGTACTAGTATTGAGTACTGAACTTAATGTATAATTAGGCGCTACTGTCGGTCCTGGGGCACCATCTTGTCCTGCTGGACCTACAAAACCTCTGGGTCCTTGTGGACCAGGATCTCCATCATCACCATCTTGTCCAGGTATACCTTGTATACCTTGTTCTCCTTGTGGTCCTCGATCACCTGGTTGCCCATTTTGACCTTGTTGTCCTTGTATTCCTTGTATACCCTCTTGACCTTGTAAACCTTGAGGTCCTTCCTGCCCACTCTGACCTTGTGGACCCTGCGGACCTTCTGGGCCTTCTGGTCCGATCTGACCTTGGATACCTGCTGGGCCTTCTGGTCCCTGCGGTCCAGGAGGACCTCCGGGTGATCCATCTTGACCTGCTGGACCCTGTGGGCCTTCTGGACCTTCTGGACCTGGAGGACCTCCGGGTGTACCATTCTGCCCTGCTGGGCCAGTATCCCCTTGGGGTCCTTGTATTCCTTGCGGACCCTGTGGTCCTACGGTACCTTGTATGCCTTGTTCTCCTTGTAAGCCTTGTGGACCTTGTTGTCCTTCATGTCCAGTTTCTCCTTGCAGACCTTGAGGTCCTGGGTTTCCTGGTGGTCCTTCTATACCCTGTGGTCCCATCTCGCCATTGAGCCCTGGTACACCTTGAGGTCCTACTTCTCCTTGTGGTCCTGGGGGACCTCCGGGTGTTCCGTCTTGGCCTGGTGGGCCTTGTATGCCTTGAGGACCTTGCGGTCCTGGAGGGCCTCCAGGTGTTCCATTCTGACCTGCTGGACCTTGTGGCCCCTCTGGTCCTATGGAGCCATGTACTCCTGGAACACCTTGTATACCTTGCTCGCCTTGTGGCCCTCTATCTCCTTGCGGTCCAAGATTGCCCTGGAGACCTTGTTGTCCTTGCGGTCCCTGATCACCCAGTTGACCTTGGATACCTTGAGGACCAGTCTCTCCTTGAAGACCTTGCGGTCCCAAAGGTCCTTGTGGTCCAGCTGGACCTATTGGTCCTTGTGGTCCTGGATTTGGCTGAGTCATGGAGTGCCATACGCCTTGCATATATCCTTCGAAATCCGATCCCGTATATCTTATATTGCCATCAGAACCTATACTTGTATTGCCGATTTTTATACCGCCAGCTGATTCTATAGATTCAACTTGTGCCGTTAGTATACAGATAGAGAGACAAAAAATGATTGTATAAATTGTTTTCATTATGGTATTTTATTAATTAAAAATGACTCTAATTATGAATCATTAAATTTTCATGGGTGAATAATGCGAAAGACTGACTCAGAAGAGCAAGAGCTAATCTTATCATTTATAAATCAATAAAATATCATCAAAAACATCTCCAAATTGGAATTAAAGCTAAAAATGCTAACATCAGTGATGTCATATAATATTACATAGTGTATGTCAATCGCTACTTTACTCTAATATTTGCCCCATAATACACGAAAAACCACATCATCATGTGGTTGCGGATGTTATTATGATGAGGTATCTTGCCATTACCTTAAAAGAATCATGATGGAGCATATAAATGTAGCTGTAATAGAAGATGACAAAATCATCCACGAGAGTCTAGTCAGGAGTATAGAAATGTATCCTGCTCTTAACCTATCCTGGGATGCTTACAGTGTCGAGGAAGCATTAGAGAAAATCTTAGACGATCGTACTATTAGCCCAGATGTAATACTGTTAGATATCGGCTTACCTGGAATGAGCGGAATTGAAGGCTTGCCTCACATCAAAAAATCGCTAGAAAAATCTGACATTATAATGCTGACCACTTATGATGAGTCAGAAATCATATTCAAAGCACTATGTTCTGGTGCTTGTTCTTACATTTCCAAGAAGACTTCTCTTAAGGTTATCATGGATTCTATATTTACGGTATATCGTGGTGGATCTTATATGTCACCTACTATTGCTCGTAAGATTGCAGAACATTTCTCTCCCTTAAAATCACAACCCGATTCGTCATCGGTTCTCACTCCCAGGCAACTTGAAATTGTCAAGCACTTATCAGATGGATTAAGCTATAAGATGATCGCTGATACTATGAATATCTCCTTGGATACAGTACGCAGCCATATCAAAAAAATCTACAAGTCATTAGAGGTAAATAACAAAATAGCAGTGA